>Ga0190274_10000719_pt1 | contig 19405 bp, 15 predicted proteins | sample Popmic531T_FD_133002 | JGI IMG/M metagenome (GOLD analysis project Ga0190274, IMG submission 133002) | Populus adjacent soil microbial communities from riparian zone of Yellowstone River, Montana, USA - 531 T | ecosystem: Environmental > Terrestrial > Soil > Riparian zone | place: USA: Montana... | reverse complement strand
TTCTTATCAGTGTCCTTCACGGCAAAGTCGATGTAGGCGCCCTTGCTTCGGCCAACCCAATCGCTTTGGCGCTTGAGAACTTTGTCCGGCCAGCCATCCTCGATTTGTTTAATGTCTTCAACCAGCGCTTCCGCGTAGTCCGTAATGCGCAAAAACCATTGCTCCAGGTCTCGCTTCTCCACCGCAGCCCCGCAGCGCCAACAGACACCACCTGACGATTGCTCGTTTGACAGCACCGTCCCTTCGTTCGGACACCAGTTAACCGGCGACTTCTTCTTGTAAGCCAAACCGCGTTCGTACATTTTCAGAAAGAACCACTGGTCCCACTTGTAGTAGTCGGGGCGGTGCGCGGCAATTTCGCGGGACCAGTCGTAACTTATTCCCAACCGCTTCATCTGACCGCGCATGTGAACAATATTTTCTTCAGTCCAGTCGCGCGGATTGATGCCTCGTTTGATCGCCGCTTGTTCAGCCGGCTGGCCAAAACTGTCCCAACCTATCGGATGCAGCACGTTGAAGCCTTGCAGGCGCTTGTACCAGGCGAGCGCGTCTCCGAGGGCGTAGTTCCGCACGTGGCCCATGTGGAGAAAACCTGAAGGGTAAGGCAGCATTTCGAGACAATAAAACTTGGGTCGCGGATCTTCGTTGTCTACCTCAAACGCACGAGTGTTATCCCAGTGCTGCTGCCACTTCTTTTCGATTTGTTCTGGAAAGTATTTTTCGTCCATGATGTTTTTCCTAACGGTGTCTACACTTAACACGAATTATTTGTAACGCAAACTGTGGGCTTGCGCGCCCTCACGCCGGCGTGGGTCATCGGGATTTATTTTTTAGAGTGGGAAGTTCGCCGCTCCGCGGAAACCGCGCCTTTAGAATGCGCAGCGCAGAAGCGGCACCGTTAGGAGGAGCTTATTGACTGGATTATGCCAAACGGTTGTCATGAGGAGCATTCTATTCAACATAATGAAAACTGTCCAACTTTGATTAAATCGATTCGGGTTGAGCTCAACAGCAGCTTAGGCGTTGTGCCGCTTGTGCTCAGTCATGTAAGCACGCAAAAGCGCATTTATTTTTGTCTGATAGCCCCGACCCTGATTCTTGTACCAATCAACGACATCGCTGTCCACCCTCAACGTTAGCTGTTTCTTGCGCGGTATCACCTTGAAGTTTCGGCGCACAACGGCGTTAGCGAACATCTCCGGAGTTATCTCAGGTATGTCAGAGAAATCGATATCTTCGTCGGTCATGGAAGCAAGACGTCCATAATCAGTATGGTCAGTATGATCGATCTCCCTAGTTCTTGATTTCTTTGAAGTAGATGTTTTCCTCATTCCTGGATCCCTTTCTAGCTGATATCAGTCGGACTACGTCATCACTTTCCGTGTGGACGATGGCCACTACTTTTCCTTTGAGCAAACCCAACGTCAAAAAGCGCCACTCACCATAATCGAACCGACTATCTAACCGGGTGACGGTCTCTCCTGCAAAGATTTGCTCTATTTCCACTGCGGCGAAGTCGATCTCGTGGTCACGGAGATTCGATTGCCGCTTCTCTTCGTTCCATTCGAACCGCATACGCAGTGTAGTTACAGATTGTAGTTACGTCAAAACCCACCAGAAGGAAGGGTGAGTCCCTCAGTTGGCACTTTAGCGGTGGTTAAGCGGAAGCAGTCTTACGACCCGAGATTATCGACGAACGAGCGGAGCATATTCAAGTTTTTTAGATCGGCGCGCGGATCGTCATAGGGTGTTTCGAGGATGAAAGCAGCATGGGCGAGTTTGGGATGTTGGGCCACGCGACGCAGCGCCTCCGTGCCGATGTGGCCTTCGCCAATATGCCAGTGACGATCAACCCGAGAATTATAGACCGCACGCGAGTCGTTGAAGTGAATTGCGCGTACGTTCTTGGTCTTTACCGTGGCTTCCATCTTCTGGATGAGTGCGTGCAGGCCGTCTTCCTCACGGATATCGTAGCCGGCAGTGAAGGCATGTGCCGTATCAAAGCAAACACCGAGTCGCAGTCCCGGACACGCATCCATGATCTGGCGCAGGTGCTCGAAGCGATGGCCAATGCATTCACCCTGACCGGCCGTGTTCTCCAGAAGAATTCGCAGTTTGCCCAGATTCAGGCGACGCACCGCAAACTTGATGCTGTCGCTGCAGGTGCGAATTCCGTCAGCTTCACAGGATCCACGAGAGCTGCCCGGATGGACCACCAGGTAGTCGACACCAAGCAAGAGCGCCCGTTCCACTTCTTCGCGAAACGAAGCGCGCGATTTTTGCAGCATTAGTTCATCGGCCGCAGCAAGGTTTACAAGGTAGTTGCAATGAATGGCAACGGGCGAGATTTTTGTGGTTCGTCTCGTCTTGCGAAAGAGTGAAACATCTTCAGCCGTGAGCGGTTTGGCCATCCAACCTCGTGGATTGCGCGAGAAGATCTGCACGGTGTCGCAGCCGGTATCCCTGGCAACGATGAGTGCCTGGTGAAGCCCACCTTTGATTGGCGCGTGGAACCCGATGCGAGGAACGCGTTTCCTGGCAGCTGCTGCCATCGTTGAGATTTCTTTCCTGGGATTTCGTGTCATTTCGTGGATCGGTCTCTCAGTTCTCACGAACAAACACGAACAATAGGCATTGCCCTAGTGCTGCTCCACTGCTTCCATCACTCGCAGCATATTGCCGCCAAGAACCTTGCCGATATCGCTTTCGGAATAACCACGTTTGAGCAGTTCGCGAGTGAGGTTGGGTAATTCAGCTACGTCATGAAGGTCGGTGAGGGTCGACTGCACCCCGTCGAAATCAGAGCCAATCCCGACGTGGTCAATTCCAGCCAGCTTTACTACGTGATCGATGTGGTCTACCAAACGAGCCACCGTCACCGGCGGAAGCCGTTTTGCGTACTGCTCGCTCCTGACCCCGTCGCGAGCAATCTTCTTGTGCACTGCGTCACGCTTTTCCGCTTCAGAAGCTTGTTGGACCAGCGGGGCTATTTCAGCATCAACTCTCTTTTTCTTTTCGCTCCAGCCAGGTTCGAGGTGTTCGGGATAAAAGATCACGTTTACTACACCACCGGTCTTCGCCAGCGCCCTGATCATCTCATCCGTCAGGTTACGCGGCACATTCGCAATTGCCCGACAACCTGAATGCGTGGCAATCACCGGCTTATTCGACGTGTTGACGATATCCCAGAAGGTCTTGTCCGAAACGTGCGATACGTCGATCATCATGCCTACCCGATTCATTTCGCGGATCACTGCCCGTCCAAATTCGTTCAAACCGCGTGTCGCTCCTACCGCGTCTCCCGAAGAACCAGCCCAACTGGTGCTGACGCTCCAGGCGGGAGACATATAACGAACTCCCATCCCGTAATATCGCTCCACGTTTTCGAGTTTTTCATCAACGGCGTATCCACCTTCCAGACCGGTTAGCGCAGCCAACTTGCCTTCCGACACAATGCGCCTGATGTCGGCGGCGGAGGTTGCAAACTGCCAGGTATCAGAATGCTTTTCGGTTAAGGCTCGCACTGCGGCGATTTGATCATCCGCGCGTTTCATGGCGTTCTGGCCGCCGCCACCAAACAGTTGCGGCTCAACCCAGATCGAAAAGAACTGCGCGTCGAGTCCACCTTCCTGCGCCCGCACAGAATCAAAATGGCCGTCAGACAATCTTTTTTGTAGGTCCACTTGTTCATCAAGCAGACGCTGCGGTGTGTCGGCATGCATATCGATGGCAATCGCGCGCCGGTGAATTAATAAAGCATCTTCCAGTTTGCTGGTTGGTTGCGGGGTTGAAGCTGGTTTTTCAGTTTTTTCGGTCATGCGACAGTTACTAGTCAGAGAGGCAAGCAGAATTACACACAATAAGATCAGAGACCGCGGCAATATACCGAACCCGGCGCCCATGACACTCGCTCCACTCGCTCCACCCGAGCGAGAACAGTGCCAATGCTGGACCGGATAGCGCGGGGAATTAATAGTCTTTGCTACGTGCAGAATCATTTTGATGGTACGTTGCTCAGGCTGATTGAATCAAGCGCGGTTGCTGAAGATAAACCTGGATTTCAGTTTCGACACTCTGCATCTACCAGTTCGTAGCGCAAGCAAAAAACCTGAATAACGCTACCTTGCCAAGCGAAGTAAATTTACTGTATCGTGCCCTTTACTGATAACTAAAACGAGCGCTTTGCGGAAGTAAAGATCCTTCAGATAGGAGCGCCGTTTCTGCACCATAACTTTAAAGGCGATTCCCTCTCCGCCCGTTCCCAATCTGGTTTCCTGAAGGAGTGAAGCAGTATGTTCTCAAAAGATGACAAAGCTAAAGATGTGGCAACTCCACACATTTGCGACGTCGTTTGGCACGACGGTGAATTCATCAAATGGAACGACGCCCGCGTGCACGTGATGTCTCACGTTCTCCACTACGGCTCGAGTATTTTTGAGGGCATTCGTTGTTATGCAACCAAAGATGGGCCGGCCGTTTTCCGTTTGAAGGAACATATGCAGCGCTTCCTGAATTCGGCGAAGATCTATCGCATGGACCATGCGTTGAATATCGATCAATTATGCGACGCGTCGGTCGAGTTGGTTGAGCGCAGCGGTTTGGAGCAATGCTACATCCGGCCCATCCTTTTCCGCAGTCTGGACGAGGAACGGCCGGCTTTTGGCGTCAATCCTTTTCCCAATCCGTTGGCCTGTTACATCGGCGCCTGGGATTGGGGCAAATATCTCGGCGACGAGGCCATCGAAAAAGGTGTAGATGTTTGCGTCTCAACCTGGAACCGGCTCACGCCAAACTCGATGCCTGCCATGGCTAAGAGCGGCGCAAACTATATGAACTCCCAGCTGATCAAAATGGAAGCTTTGCTCAACGGCTTTGCCGAAGGCATTGCGCTCGACGATCGTGGGTATGTCTCGGAAGGATCTGGTGAGAATATTTTTGTGGTGAACGGCGGGACCGTCTTAACGCCGCCCCTCTCATCATCAATTCTGGCCGGCATCACCAGGGACAGTGTCATTCAGATCTGCCAGGAACTGGGAATCACGGTTAATGAACGCAGCATTCAACGCGCGGCGCTTTACGTCGCTGATGAACTTTTCTTCTCCGGTACGGCGGCTGAAATCACTCCAATCCGCGCCGTCGATCGCATTACAGTGGGAGCTGGTGGTCGCGGACCAATAACCGAAAAAATTCAGAAGGCCTTCTTCGAAATCACTAAGGGCGAACGAAAAGCGCCCGGTGACTGGCTCACTTACGTCAAAGCCGCTAAGAGCCCTCAGCCGAGTAGTAATGGCTCATCAGCCAGGAGGGATGTTACGCAGCCATCAGAAAAAGGCGCCGACCGTAACGTGGCGACCAGCCAACAGCCTGACCCTGTCATGAAATATCAGACAGCGGCCAATTCTATTGAGTAAGTAAGGAGCAGTTTTTGGTGAATCAAAGCAGCGGCAGGGAAGCCTGCTCGCTGCTTTGTGCTTTGAAGATCGCGCTGAGAATACTGCATCGGTGTCCATAAACAACGCCCCGTTGACGGGTCTATGCTGACAAGGCTATTATCCAAGTCAACATCACTGGGTGATGTGCCCCGCAATTCGTTCCAACATTTCCTCTCGCCCAAAATCAAGACTTCGCAGTCCCGTTAAATCCCGAAAGGCCTGTTCCTGTTATGTCTGTAAAAATCGACGACCTATTACGAGTTGCCGCCGGCCATGCCGCATCCGACCTTCACCTCAAAGTTGGCGCCTTCCCGGTGATGCGTATCGGAGGTGAACTCCGACCCATAGCTGACGCTCCCAGGTTGAAGCCGGAAGATACTCTCGACATGGCGTTTGCGATGATGTCAAACCGGCAAAAGCAGCGGTTCAAAGAAGCATCTGAAGTGGATATCGGCTACGGCGTAAAAGGTCTCGGACGATTTCGCGCCAATATTTTTCAGCAGCGCGGCAGCGTAAGCCTCGTCCTCCGCGTAATTCCCGACAAAACGAAAAACTCCAGCGAACTCGGATTGCCGCCGGTAATTGACCGCATCGCAGAGGAACGCCGCGGACTGATTCTGGTAACCGGTTCAACTGGGTCCGGGAAATCGACCACCCTGGCCGCCATGATTGATCTGATAAATGCGCGACGTAGTGGGCACATTGTAACTATTGAGGACCCGATTGAGTTTCTGCACCGCGACAAGATGTCGTTTGTCACCCAACGCGAAATTGACGTTGACACCAGATCTTTTGCCGAGGCGCTGCGAGGCGCACTGCGCCAGGATCCGGACGTGATCCTGGTTGGTGAAATGCGTGACTACGAAACCATAGAAACAGCGTTAACGGCAGCGGAGACTGGCCATCTGGTGCTTTCAACGCTGCATACGCTGGATGCCACCGAGACGATCATGCGCATCGTATCCAGTTTTCCATCACATCAGCAGAAGTCAGTCCGCATTCAGTTGGCAGGAATTCTCAAGGCCGTTGTTTCGATGAGGCTTGTCCGAGCGGCAAAGGGAGCGGGTCGGGTGCCCGCCGTTGAAGTGATGGTTTCAACTGCGCTGATTCGAGATTGCATCATCAACGAAGAAAAGACTTACTTGATAAGGGAAGCCATCGCGTCTGGCGCGTCGCAGTATGGCATGCAGACTTTCGATCAATCGTTATTTCATCTGACCCAGTCGGGACTAATTTCGATCGAAGAAGCACTGCATAACGCCAGCAATCCTGACGAGTTCAAGATGCGACTTTCAGGAATTCTTTCTGCCCAGCAGGCTATTAACGGGATGAGTTCTACTCAAACAACCACGCCGCCTGCTCCGGAACCAGAGCCGGAGAGTTTCTTTGTGAAGCACTGAGGCCAGTGGCAGGAGGCAGACGGCAGAAGCAGGAAGCAAAAGGCAGAAGGCAGAAGGCAGAAGGCAGAAGGCAGAAGGCAGTGAGGATAGGACCTATAAGACATATAGGTCCTATTTTCTTTTCTCCGGCCCACTGTCTACTGCTCACTGCCCACTGCCTTCAGCCAGACTAGAGAGTGCGGGCATCGGCACGTCAAAGGTCTGCGGGTTCTCGCCAATAATCGCAGCTGCAAAAAACCTCGGCACGTAACCAGCGCTCTCGTTTTGAAACGTCCATCTCAGTTTGTCTTTATTCGCCAGCAGCGTCCAGAAATTCCGTTGGTAGTGGTCCGTTTCTCTTAAGTCGCGGAGTGAGGAACGAACAAATTCCGCGCCGGTGTTATAGCTCAGCAATACGAGCGTCATGCTCTCAGCATCGTCCCCAAGATCGGCCATATGGTCGGCAATGTACTGTGCCGCCGCGGGAGTCATCTTCGACTCATCACACATCTCTTCGCGACTAACTCCGTAAGTTTTGGCCGTCTGGGGCAGGAACTGATAGAGACCCTTCGCGCCAATATTGCTCTCATAACAATTACGATACGAGGACTCAATCATGGGCAAATAGATGCCAATTATCACCGGCACTTTTTTCGCCCCGAACGAACGTGAAATGAGCGGTATGTATGGTCTCGCCCGCGCAAAGACATCGCTCAACCTTTCTGCTCCCTGCTTTTCTGAGCCGTACACGACAAGATAATGGTCCACGTAACGCCTGATAGAGCGCAAAGCGTCATCGTTGAGTTTCACCGGACGGTCGCCCATCATGGCCGAGATACGGTTCGCTTGCAGATCCACAAACCGTAGTTTTTCTTCCTCGGTCATCCCGGAATAGGGTTTATTGGCCAAAGCCACGGCAGCGTCTAAGTTGTCTCCCAGGCCGCCGGCGGCCCATTTTCTCGACACGTATGTTCCCACCAGCACCGCTATCACCACTGCGGCAATGCCGAGCATGGCCCAGATGTACCGGCCTCGTGGAGCCCGCAAGACACTCTGCGATTTGGCGTGCCAGACCGGCGGAGCAGCAGATGTGATGGTGGAACGATCCTGGCTGATTTGCTCCCGCGCGCCCTTGAGATCCGCCAGCATTTCTACCGTTGATTGATATCTCTCCTCTCGTTCCTTGCGCAGGGCCCTGTCAACAATGCGTTGTATCGGTGCCAACTCTTCCGCGGCCTGGTTGGTCAGCTCATAGAGTGGACGGGCTTCGCGCTCGAGAATGCCGACCATGGTATCCATGCGAGTGTTACCGGCAAACGGTTTAGTGCGCGTGATCATTTCATAAAGCACGACTCCCAAACTCCAGATGTCGGTACGCTCGTCCACAATGAGGGCGCGCGCCTGTTCCGGCGACATGTAGTCGACGGTACCCACTACCACTCCAGCTTCAGTTAGCCCACTTACGGAGTTGCGAATCCAGTCGCCATTATCAGGGCTCGAGTGCTCAGCGAGCTTGGCGATCCCAAAGTCGAGAATCTTCACCAATCCGTCGGCGCGCCGCATGATGTTTTCCGGCTTGATGTCCCGGTGAACAATCCCGGCGGCGTGGGCAGCGGACAGGGCGAAAGCTACCTGTTCAGCCACATCCAGAATTTCCTCAAATGACAAATCCGCTTTCGTAATCAGCTCACGAATGGTCTGCCCATCTATGAATTCGGTGGCAATAAAACGGAAGTCTTCCGATTCTCCAACTTCGTGAATCGTGAGGATGTTCGGATGGTTCAAGGCTGAAGCGGCCCTCGCTTCACTCTGAAATCGTCGCAGGCGCGCATCGTCAGAAGCGAAGTAAGCGGGAAGAATTTTCAACGCGACCAGCCGACTGAGTCGCGAGTCCTCAGCCAGATAAACTTCGCCCATACCACCGGCACCCAGCCGTTCAGTAATCTGATATGGACCAATTTCTCGTCCGATATTTTGATCGCGGACACTGCCAACCAGGACATGTGCATCCTGTGCTATTGCCGGCTCCTCAATAAAGTTCCCTGCTTCGTCGTACGCGCTGATCAAGGAGATGGCTTCTTCCTTCAGCTCATGATCACCGGCGCAGATATCATCCAGAAACGAAGCACGCTCCACCGGAGGACGATCAAGCGCCCCTTGCAACACCGCTTCAACTTCTTGCCATCGTTCAGGAGTCATTTGTTCATAGTGATGAGTAATGAGTGATGAGTCATGAGTGAAAGAAAGTCTTGAGTCCTGAGTCCTGAGTTATTCATCACTCAGGACTCAGAACTTAGTACTCAGCACTTTTTCTTACTCATCACTCATCACTTTTTTATACAGCCATGCCTTCGCCGCACGCCAATCTCTCCGTACGGTCATCAAGGAGACGTCCACGACCTCGGCCGTCTCTTCCAGGCTCAGTCCTCCAAAGTAACGCAGTTCGACCACCCGGCTCTTGCGAGGATCGAGTTTCGCCAGTTCAACGAGCGCTTCGTCCAGGGCGATTAGATCGGCAGCGCGCTGTTCAGCCATCACAGACGCGTCTTCGATCGAAACCTGTTGAATCTCGCCACCGTGCTTGGTGTAGCGGCGGCGGCGCGCGTGATCGATCAGGATGTGACGCATCACCTGCGCAGTCACGGCAAAGAAGTGTGCGCGATTCTGCCACGCCACTTTCTGCTGCCCGGCTAAACGAAGGTAGGCTTCGTTTACGAGTGCTGTCGTTTGCAATGTGTGGCCCTCGCGTTCGCGTTGGACGTAGCGATGTGCGATACGCCGCAGTTCGTCGTAGACGAGAGGCGTCAGGCGATCCAGCGCAGCTCTGTCTCCCTCGCGCCAGTCGTGGAGCAACGCCGTCAGATTTCCCTCATCTGGTTTGGCCACCGTCATCATTGTTGCCAATTCTAGCACCATTCATGCTGGTCCAAGTTGGTCATCGACAGTCAAATTATTTTCGACTTTGAATGAACACTTTCACTGCCTTTTCTCGCTTGGACCTGCGCCCATGAACACTTTCAGCACCGGTTCTCGCTTATTAAGTTGAGGGCGACAGCGTAAAGCAACTGTTAGTTTGCGGTCGTTCAATCCACAGAATAAGGAACCACGAAAAATGAAACTTCAAAAGCAACTCATCTTATTGGCCGTCATATTCTTCCTAACCACATGCGCGTTGGAAACTCGCGCACAAACCGCCGCGGGCAAGGTTTACGAAGACATGTCACGCGCAGAAAGGCTAACGTTTGTCGGCGAACAGGCCCGCCGCATCGCCCGAGAGATTTCGGGGAACGAGTACGCGTTTACGTCGGACTTCGAGGTGGACATTCAGAAAGCAGTCACGCAATACGCTCAGCGTATCGGCAAGTCCAACGATCGTGATTTACGTTTAGTCTTGGACCGTGGGCAGGCTCAAGCTGCCAGACTGAGTGCTGCATTCAGGGCGCGTAACGTCTCTCCGCTGATCGGCCTTTACATTCCCTGGGTTGAATCGGAATACGTCAATATTCCGTCGCCAAATCCGATGGGCGCGATAGGAATGTATCAATTCCTCCCGAAGACTGGTGATCACTTCGGCCTTTCCGCCCAGGACTTGTTGGACATCGATAAATCCGCTGACGCCGCGGCCCGCTACATCGCGCAGAGTGTGGAATTGTACAAGGACGATCCGATGAAAGAAGCGCTGGCGTTGCTCGCTTATAATCGAGGCGAATATAGGCTGACCCGCGATCTGAAAGTCCTGGTTAACGATCAAAACAGGCAATGCAGCATCTGCGCACTAACCGCCGACCGCAGCAAACTGGACGAGACGTTCAGATCTGAAAGCGTCTTCTACGTACCGCGCTTTTTCGCCGCCGCCATCATTGGCGAAAACCCGCAGGCGTTTGGACTACAAATGACGCCGCTTTCTTCACGTTAGAAACACTCACTATGTTAGAAGACAAATGAGCCCGGTGAGAGCTTTGACTCCCACCGGGCTCTCCCGGTCAGGACACTAATTTACTCGCATCCGCCTCATCACGCGAACGCCGGCGCGCCAGTCTTCGTTGATATCGAAGCGATAGATTTCGATATCCCTGGCTATCGAACGGGCCAGGGTATTAAAGGCTGGGTGCACTCGTAGAGTCGGTGCTACCAGGTAAATGAGTGGCGGTTCGTTGCTGATTTTTCGGTCGCCAAAAAGTTTGGCGCGGGTGATATGTCCGCGACGACGGTGGGCTTCGACGCGTTGCCAATAGTCGGCACCTTGCAAGACGTGCTCGCGAGACTCTGAAACCTTCAGTTCGATGACGGCGAGGCGGCCGTCGTGTCTAAGCGCCAAAAGATCCACTGGTCGAACAGTGCTCGAGCCTCCGCGTGCAATTCTGAACTGCGCGTGTAATGGCGCAATCAGCAGGCCGGGATCAAGCCGGGTGATGTCGCGTCTGAGCAGCGACTCGAGCCAGGCCTCACCTGCGTTTCGATAGAGTGCGTTATGGTGGTCGGTCGAATTCGCCGAACGGTGTTCCATCAGATCCGCTAACAGATTAGTGCATTCCCTTTCGGTCGCCTCATCCAGCATGCGGCGGCGCGAGCCTTCCACCCCAAACCAAACCCTCTCGCTCCCCATCACTCGACGCACCCGCGCGAAAGGCAAACCAAAATAACGCAGCGTTTCACCATGCCGAGAATAAACGACATCAATGGCCTCGGGCGCCACCAGGATTAGTTTCCTGGACAGCTCGCTTTGAGCTCTCTCCGGAACTGGTGGGAAACGTGACAGACGCCTCCTCCATAAGTCTTGGCGTGAGGGAACCTCAATACAATTCAACTCGGTCAATGGCTGGTTCACTTCAAAAACGATGATTGATTCCTGCAAACCCGAGCTTAATAAAGCAATCCGCTGAGTAATGGACTTAATCAGCTCACTTTCAACCAACAACCAGAGCTGTTGCACAAAAGGCTGCCGCACGCGCTCGCTGGTGCGCTTGAACCACAACAGTGCCGACGAAAGAAAAGCATCGACATCGCTCGGCCGGTTTGAGGTGACCGATCCGGTGACGGCCGTGCGCTGGTGTCTTTGTCGCAGAACAATTCGCGCGTACCTGCCTGGCTGTCCACGACGCGCCCCCGGACTCAACGACGACCGTTCTACTTTTGCTCCCGGTTGAAAAGAGCACGCCAGTTGGGCCAGTGCGTCACAACGAGTCTGTCGCGCGGCTCTGACGGTCAGGGCGATAGCAGTCGCTGCGGCTCGTGGAACCAGTTCGATCACTGGACGCTCAGCACCCATCTTGCGTGACGCCTGGAGCAGTAACTTTTCCCCGGTCCATTCCCAGGCGAAGACCTTCCAGCTCCGGCTTCCCTTCTCCGTCCAGCAGGTGAAAATCAACCGCCCATGGGCTATGGCAATGTCCAGCTCGCTTCGCCTTAGTGCCTGGGTGCTTTGGGCCTGATTCGTTTCTGAGCCAACCGTGCAGAACCATTCCGACTGGCCTGCAAACAAAGCGGCAATTTTGGTTCTGGCGGCTTCGAGGCGTTCAGGCGTGTTAACCCGCTGCGACATAATTGTTTGCCATAGTGAACCCAGTTGTTACCGCAACTCCTCGAAACCTCACAGGTGGGGAAGGGGTCAAGCGAAGCTCCAGCGCAGCATCATGCGCGCTCTTGTTGGGACCGCGGGCGCCCTCGCCCGCAACGTGCCGAAAGAGTCATGTTGGTAACCAACCTTCAAGCTTGCGAACCGTGCGGGCGAGGGCGCCCGCGGTCCCAGTGAATGAGCCAAGGACGCTACGCTGGAGCGGGGGCGTCGCTTCGCTTGACCCCTTCCCCACCTGAGAGTCCTCGTCGGCGCCACTACTACTCCTCCTCAGCAGGGCTGTGACTTCCACGGTCTACTACCGGTTCTGATGTGCGGCGATTGAGTGAAAAGCGGTGTCGTTTGGGTGATTCGTCGTTACTTCTACCGTGTGCTACCATTTTTAGTCAACAGATTTCCAAGAGTAACTCCGTTAACAAACTACCGATGAGAAACGTCTACCTGACAGCATCTGTGCGCACGCCGATCGGCCGCTTTGGGGGATCGCTGGCATCCTGGACGGCGGCGGACCTGGGTGTCGCGGCAGCAAAAGCAAGTATTGAACGCGCGGGGCTGAGGCCGGATCAGGTTCAGCAATCAATTTGGGGTTGTGCCAGACAGGCCGGCGGCGGACCAAATGTAGCGCGGCAGATCACCTATCGGGCCGAGGTGCCTGAAACGGTGCCTGCGTTTACTGTTAACCAGGCGTGTGGCTCGGGCTTGCAGTCAATCATCCTCGCCGCCCAGCAGATAATGCTGGGCCATGCGGAGGTGGTCCTCGCCGGCGGCACCGAGAGCATGTCGCGAGTTCCGTATTTCGCCGACGGCGCACGCTGGGGCATGCGCATGGGTCAAACAGAACTGGTGGACGGGATGTATCGAGACGGGTTTAACGATCCGTTGTCCGGGCTGGTGATGGGTGAGACCGCGGAAAACCTGGCGCGTCGTTATGAGATTTCGCGTGACGAACAAGACGAATATGCGGCCCGCTCGCAACGTCGCGCGCAGGCGGCCGTCGAGTCCGGACGTTTCAACTCGGAAATAGTGGAGCTGGAGGTCAAAGGGCGTAAGGGCGAGACCGTTGGGTTCACTCTGGATGAACATCCTCGGGCCGGAACAACCAAACAGGACCTGGCGAAGCTGGCGCCGGTCTTCTCCGCTGATGGCACAGTAACCGCCGGAAACTCTTCGGGGATTACAGACGGAGCAGCGGCCGTAGTCGTGATGAGCGAAGATGCCCTTAGAGAATCAGGCGTGGAAGCTGATGCGAGGCTCGTCGACTACGAGGTGACCGGGGTTGCCCCCGAGATTATGGGAATTGGTCCAGTCCCAGCTGTTCGCGCGCTGCTGTCACGTCAGGGCATTGGCTTGAGTGATATCGACTTGATTGAACTCAATGAAGCCTTCGCGGCACAGGTGATTGCCTGCGATCGTGAGTTGGGTTTTGATCCCGACCGCATTAACGTAAACGGTGGCGCAATTGCTTTGGGCCATCCCATCGGCTGCACTGGCGTTCGGATTACCACCACTTTGGTACATGAGATGAGAAAGCGCGAGGCGAGATTTGGGCTCTCCACTCTTTGTGTTAGCGGGGGCATGGGAATCGCACTATTGATGGAACGTGCGTAAGCGGGGCCAACCTCGATGTGTATGATCGGCATCCGAGAAGGGCCGTTGCGGTTGGTTAAGCAGACTTTCAAATGTTAGTGAGGGCAAGACGATCCACAAAGCAACTCGGGATAACTCGAACAGGATCGTTCTTAGCTTTTCTTCGAGAAAGGGTTTTATCGTGAATGTTGTAAAGAACAGTATGGCGAAGTCATTCGCAGTAGTTGCGGTATTTAGCATTGCTATTGCCGCGTTTGGGTTTTCAACAATCGGGTTTGCACAAAAGCGAGTTAGAGCGGGCGCCGGAGGTCAGGTTTCGAGCCTCTTATCGTCGCTACCGCCGTCCGATGCGGTGGCTTTGGTCAACGTGAAGCGGGTGCTCGATGAGGCTCTGCCAAAACTCCTTGCCGAGAATCCGGCGAAACTAACTGAGGTCAACCAGGAGTTGGCAAAGTTTAAGGCTGAGACAGGCCTCGATCCTCGCTCCTTTGATCAAATTGCGCTTGGCCTCCAGTATACATATCCCTCGGAAGGCACAACTAAAATCAGAACAGTGGCGCTGGCCCATGGGACTTTTAATGCCGGAGCGATTGTCGCGGCTGGAAGGTTGGCGGCGAATGGAAAATATGTGGAGCAGAAGTATCAGGGGAAGACGATTTACGTCTTCGCAGTGGAACGGCAGATCAACCTGTTAGGGTTATGGGATATTAAGATAACGGAGCTGGCGGTATCTTCGCTGGACAGCAATACGCTGGCGCTGGGACATTTGGACAGCGTCAAAGAAGTTATCGATGCCAACAGAACCGGCAAGCGCCCTAATCCGGAGTTAATTGCCCTGGCTACGCGTGACCCGAATGCGGTGGTGGGTTTTGGCGGCAATATTTCCGAGGCGTTGCTCCAGAATCTGAGAATCAGCAACGACGGGATTGCTCGCGAGTTAACGGCAGTGAGACAGGTCTATGGCACCGTGGGATTGACCGCGACAGAGCTGGAATTGATGCTCGCTGCGCGCACAGTTGACACCTATGCTGCGAAGAATCTGGGCGACACAGTCGAAGGATTGAAACAATTTGGCGGCCTGTTTATTAACCGGCTATCAGCCGCCCGGAGCACTCTGGCTAGAAGCGCCCTCAATAACCTGAAGATTACAACCCAGGGCAATGAACTTCAGATCCGAACTGCCGTCGCGCAATCGGAAGTCGCGCCGTTGTTAAGAAGTGATGAATAATTAAGAAGTGATGAGTGATGAGTTTAGTCCTGGGGCCTGGGGCCTGAGTCCTGAGTCCTGAGTCCTGAGTGAAGAAGGCTCTCGCGGGCAAAAGAAAAGCGCCACGGTCACTGTGACCGTGGCGCTTTTTTCTATCGGTTAAAGTCAAAAAACTCAGAACTCAGAACTCAGGACTTTGTGCTCATCACTCATCACTCATCACTCATCACTCATCACTCATCACTCATCACTCATCACTCATCACTATCTGTTTATTGTCCCCCAGGGAATTGCCCGCTCGGCGGCAGCGCAACGTCAGGCTCAGCCTCCTCGATGCTTTGAAGCACATTCTGGTAAATCTTGATCTTTCCCTCCTGGGTCATGCGTCGCTGAACGGTCCCTATATAATCTTCAAAGACCTGATTCTGCTTGGCTGAAAGCATTGTTTCTTGCAACCGTTCACGGTTCTGCGAAAACTCCGCCAAGTCAGCTTCTTTTCGATTCGTCGCTCCCAGAACGATCAAGTTGTCGCCCACTTTCAGCGGGGTCTTCGTTACCTGGCCGGTCTTTAACGCATAGATCGCCTCGTCGAGAGCTGGACTCGTCCCTGCTTTCCCTAAAGCGTCCCCGAGTTTGTGACCTTCCGCCGTGGCAACTTCAAATCCCGCTTTCTCGGCCGCTGCTTTTACATCAGCCGCGCTGTTAGCAGACGACGCCATATTCTTTGCGACTTGATCTAATTGCTCCTTTGCCTTTACCCGCTTGGCGGTCTCAGCAACTTTAGTTTTGACTTCGTCAAATTCAGGAATGCGCGGCTCTTTCTTATCAACGAGCATGGGAACGGCGAATCCACCCTTCACGCCGGTTTGATCGCCAACGTCGCCACTATTGTTCAAAGGCTCAACCACCGCCTCGAATTGCTGACTGCTGCCGATGTTGGGAACGTCGTCGCCCGGCTTGATGAAAGGCGTCTCTTTCACCATTTCCTCCGGCTTCATGCTCGCTTCAGCAGCCAACTCCTGCGCTACCTTCTGTGGATCTTTTGTCTCTTTGAGCCGGGCCTTGGCCTTTTCCGCGAGTTTGGAAGCGGCCGAATATCCGGTGCGGTTTCGCAGTGAGGCCAACAACTCTGGTTTCATTTCCTCGAAAGTCTTGGGTACTGACTCACCCCGCCGCAGAATATACCAATTGCCCCCATACTTAATCGGGATGTCAGAAACTGCACCTTGTTCCATGTCGACCGCTCGATCATACAGCGCATCAACCTTATTGGGGTTCTTTCTGACTGGCCGCGGCAGGGAGCCACCATTCTTAGCCGTCGCCGGATCTTCGGAATTTCCACGTGCGAGATCGGCAAACACCTTCTCTGAGGTTTCGGGACTCGCCGCCTGAACCTTCGCGATCAGGTCTTTACCTTTCTGCTCCACCTGGGCGTCAAGATCCTTCCTGGCAACTTTCAAAAATATTTGCTGAACTTTGACTCCGGCCAGTTTATTGGCCGCCGGTACCCTCTCAAACTCTTCGCGTAATTCTTTGTCCGCAATCTGGGCCTTCTCGCCTAATTTTCCCTGGTCGATATAAAGATAGCGAATCTTTTTCTGGGTCTCGAAAATACGAAAGTCTGTCTTGTGATCTTCGTAGTATTTCTTGAGTCCGTCGTCAGAAACCTGAATCTTTTCCGCAAGTTTGTCAGCCGCAATTACCGCGTAAGTAATATCAAAGGTAGTGTTCTTGCGCTTGTAATCCTCCTGCAACTCGTCGTCCGACACTCTAACCGCGGCGGTCACGAAAGCCTTCAGCTTCTCCTGGGCGATTTGATCTCGAACGTTCCGTTCATAAGCTTCAAGATCGCCACCACGACCTCGGACTGATTCTTTATAACGTTCAAGACCCACAAATTGCCCGGAGGCATCGGAAAACTGAGTGCGAATTTTTTCGGCGACCTCGGCATCGCTGGCCGCCAAACCAAGCCGGGCTGCTTCCTGAGCCACGACCCGATCGCGAATTAATCCGTCGAGAAAGCGTTTGTTACCACCCAACTGGGCAATGTTGACCCGCCCGCCAAACATCTGCAGGTAGTTATCTTTTAGACGGGCAACCTCGGCGACTGTAATCTCGTCGCTGCCAACCTTTGCGACGACTTCCGTACTCCTGGCAGGCTCCACGGTGGAGTTCCGGCCCGGCGCGTAGAAAAGCACCAGACTGACTGCCATTAAGACTGCGAAACCAACGATGATGATGCTGCGGGTCCGTTCGAGCCGCCCTAGTTGTTTGAGCATTTGTGATTACCTCTCTGGCGAATGGCGGATTGTAAAGGAGACCGGGTAAGCGTGCAACCGCGCCCATTGTTACGAGTTGGACCGCACACTCATTGATTTCATCAGACGCCGCTGTTGATAAAGTCTAAAGTTGAATAGTGTCCTAATCTAAATCTCTTAGCAGTTCCTTAGTGTCGACAGGCGAAAAGCACGATCCACTAAATCACACGAAACAGCACGAAACCCCATATCACAAGAATATTCAGTGTCGTTTCGTGTGATTTAGTGGATCAGTCTTTTGTCTTCTCCCGTAAACAACTCCGGTCAGGACACAATAAAGTTGCGGTTGATTGCCGCTTTACTAACGGGATGCTATTTTATCCACACGAATGGACCCAATCAGCAGCTCAACAGCCTTATGGATCGGCTTTTCGCTCTTTATCCTGTTCATGCTGGGCCTCGACCTGGGCCTCTTTAATCGTAAAGCTCACACCATTACCTATCGCGAAGCCACGATCTGGAGTGTTGTCTGGATCACTTTGGCCTCAATCTTTGCCGGGATCGTTTTCTGGTATCAGGGCTCCACGCGCGGTTTGGAATTTGTCACTGGTTATTTAATTGAATTATCCCTCTCGGTGGATAACCTCTTTGTCTTCCTGCTGATTTTTTCTTATTTCAAAGTCCCTGCAAGATACCAGCATCGAGTGCTGTTTTGGGGCGTAATGGGCGCGTTGGTAATGCGCCTGACCATGATCTTTGTGGGCGCCGCTCTGATCAATCGCTTCCAATGGATCATCTACATCTTTGGCGCCTTCCTCGTCTACACCGGCATCCGGATGTTTCGTCAGGAAGATACAGACATCCAGCCCGAAGAGAATTTCATAGTCCGTTTGGTGACGCGCTACATACCGCTGACGCGCACCTATGAGGGCGAGCATTTTTTTACGAAAGTTGACGGCAAGAGGGCTGGGACTTTACTACTGCTCGTTTTGGTGATTGTGGAAGTGACGGATCTGGTTTTCGCCGTCGACTCCATTCCGGCTATCTTTGCCATCACCACCAACACCTTCATTGTCTACACCTCAAACGTCTTCGCCATCCTGGGCCTGCGCTCGATGTATTTTCTGTTAGCCGGCGTGGTCGAGAAGTTTCACTATCTCAAGATGGGACTCGCCATTGTGCTCACCTTCATCGGTTCTAAGATGCTGGTGGTGGCTGTCGGCGTTCATATTCCCATCTGGATTTCGCTCGTTTTCGTGGCGGTGGTGCTGCTCAGTTCGGTTGCCGCCTCGTTGATCTGGGCAAAAGGCGCTGATCTCGATATCGAAGTTGATCTGCCGGAAGATTTCGACGCACCATTTGAAGACGAGGAAACAGTGCAGGGTGAACAAATTGACCCGGCGGTTGCCCAGCAACTGGAACGTCAACTACCAACCGTTGAGGCAGCCGATGACGACGCTCAGAAAGATGAACTGGAAAAAATCGAGCGCAGCTGAGACTCTGTCGAAAGTTCCAACTTACAACTACGTCTTCTGCTTCAATCAACTTCCGTCCGACCCCGTGATCACTTTGCCAGCCCGCACCGACGAGTTCACCTAATATTCCACTCTCCCGGCTCCCGGCAAGTCTAGCTTCAACCCGATTATCTTTTCATCTCGTAGGAGCAGGAGAAGTCGACGGAAAGAAACCAACCCGCTTTCTTGGGACAGCGGGCGCCCTCGCCCGCAACGAGCGCGTCAGCGCGAGCAGTCTTAAGCGACCAGCACTCTTAACCACACAAGCCTCTCACGAACCACGCGAGTGCGCTGCACTCTCTATGTGGGCGGGGCGCCCGCAGTCCCCACGGAAGCGATCCGGTAGCTACCACGATGAGGCTTGTCCAAAACGCTAAAGGTCAGGGCTGGGGTCAGGGCTGGGGTCAGGCTTGCGATTTTGCGATTCTCCCGTTCCGAGCATTAAAAGGTGAC
>Ga0190274_10000718_pt1 | contig 19413 bp, 17 predicted proteins | sample Popmic531T_FD_133002 | JGI IMG/M metagenome (GOLD analysis project Ga0190274, IMG submission 133002) | Populus adjacent soil microbial communities from riparian zone of Yellowstone River, Montana, USA - 531 T | ecosystem: Environmental > Terrestrial > Soil > Riparian zone | place: USA: Montana... | reverse complement strand
CGTCCCAGTCGACGTCCTGCCCGGTACGGCGTACGACGAGCACCTTCTCGACGACGTTCGTCTTGGTGCGGGCCTCGTCGACCGCCGGCTTCAGCGCCGACGGTGCGCCGCGGCGGTAGCCGCCGTCGGAGGTGATGACGACCTTCGCCTGGCAGTCGTCGAGCCGTGACGCGAGCGCGTCGGCCGAGAAGCCGCCGAAGACCACCGTGTGCGGGGCGCCGATCCGGGCGCAGGCCAGCATCGCGACCACGGCCTCGGGAATCATCGGGAGGTAGATCGCGACCCGGTCGCCGGTCTGCACGCCCAACGAGATGAGGGCGTTGGCGGCGCGGGAGACGTCGTCCTTCAGCTGGGCGTAGGTGATGTCGCGGGTGTCGTCGAGGGGCTCGCCGACCCAGTGGATCGCGACCTTGTCGCCGCGGCCGGCCTCGACGTGCCGGTCGACGCAGTTGTACGACGCGTTGAGCTTGCCGCCCACGAACCACTTCGCGAAGGGTGCGTTGTCCCAGTCCAGGACGCGGTCCCACTTCGTGTCCCAGTCCAGTCGCTCGGCCTGCTCGGTCCAGAACGCGTCCCGGTCGGACGCTGCCCGGTCGTACGCCTCCTCCTTGAGGTTGGCGTGCTCGGCGATCTCGGCCGGCGGCTCGAACCGGCGGTCCTCCTTGAGCAGGTTCGACAGGGTTTCTTCGCTCACGATCTCTCCTGGCTTCCGAGGGTGGAACTAGTGGTACCCGCCACAGTAGGACGTGGCGGGTACCGGTGGGTTGGCGGTCATTGCTCAGTGTTGAACGGCCTTCTCGGACCCGGCGCCGCTGAGGGCACGGACCTCGAGCTCGGTGTAGCGCTCCACGGCGTCGGGCTCCTTCGACGTCACCGAGCCCAGCCAGCCGAGGAAGAAGGCGAGCGGGATCGAGACGATGCCCGGGTTCTCCAGCGGGAACCACGAGATGTCGATGCTGGTCGGCAGCAGGGACAGGTTCTTGCCGCTGACCGGGTCGACGCCCTTGCCCGACATGATCGGCGAGAAGATCACCAGGCCGACGGACGAGATCAGGCCGCCGTAGATGCTCCAGAGCGCGCCCCGGGTGTTGAAGCGCTTCCAGAACATGTTGTAGACGATCGACGGCAGGTTGGCCGACGCCGCGACCGCGAACGCCAGGGCCACCAGGAAGGCGACGTTGAGCCGCTGCGCCGGGATCGCGAGCAGGATCGCGATCAGGCCGATGATGAGCGCGGCCCAGCGCGCGACCTTGAGCTCCTGGCCCTCCGAGGCCTCGCCGCGTCGCAGTACGCCGTTGTAGAGGTCGTGCGCGACGCTGACCGACGAGGTCAGCGTGAGGCCGGCGACGACCGCGAGGATCGTGGCGAACGCGACCGCGGAGATCAGTGCCAGCAGTACGGCTCCTCCGGTCGATCCCTCTCCGCCGCCGACGTTCTGGGCGAGGAGTGGTGAGGCCAGGTTGCCGCCGGAGGCGACGACCTTGGCCATATCGCCCTTGTTGAGCAGCGCCGCGGCACCGAAGCCGAGCACCAGCGTGAAGAGGTAGAAGACCCCGATCAGGCCGATCGCCCAGAGCACCGACTTCCGCGCGTCTCGCGAGGTCGGCACGGTGTAGAAGCGGATCAGGATGTGCGGCAGGCCCGCCGTACCGAGCACCAGCGCGATGCCGAGCGAGAGGAAGTCGATCTTGCTGGTGTCGCTCACGCCGTACTTCAGGCCGGGCTCCAGGAACGCCTGGCCCTTGCCGCTGTTGGACGCCGCCGTGCCGAGCAGGTCCGACAGGTTGAAGCCGAACTTCGCCAGCACGAGTACGACGATCAGCGCGGAGCCGGCCATCAGCAGCACGGCCTTCACGATCTGCACCCAGGTGGTGCCCTTCATGCCGCCGACGGTGACGTAGAAGATCATCAGCGCGCCGACCGCGAAGATCGTGATGTTCTTCGCGGTGTCGCTGCTGACGTCGAGGAGCAGCGCCACCAGGGCGCCTGCGCCGACCATCTGGGCCAGCAGGTAGAAGATCGAGACGACGACGGTCGAGGTGGCCGCCGCCGTACGGACCGAGCGCTGGCGCAACCGGAACGCGAGCTGGTCGGCCATCGTGTAGCGGCCGGCGTTGCGCAGCATCTCGGCGACCAGCAGCAGCGCCACCAGCCAGGCGACGAGGAACCCGATCGAGTAGAGGAAGCCGTCGTACCCGCTCAGTGCGATGGCGCCGGAGATGCCGAGGAACGACGCCGCCGACATGTAGTCGCCGCCGATCGCGAGCCCGTTCTGGACGCCGGAGAAGCCGCGCCCGCCGGCGTAGAAGTCCGCTGCGCCGGAGGTCTGCCGGCTGGCCCAGAACGTGATCCCGATCGTGATCGCGACGACGCCGAGGAAGAGAGCGGTGGTGAGCAGCTGGTCGCCGTCCATGTCAGCGCCTCCCCTCGAGCTCGGCGATGTACTGCTCGTCGAGCCGGCGCGCCAGCGGGTCGAGCCGGCTGGTCGAGTAGCGGCTGTAGACCCAGGCGAGCACGAACGTCGTCACGAACTGGAGCAGACCGAAGACCAGGGCGACGTTGATGTTGCCCCAGAGCTGGTGGCTCATGAAGTCGTGTGCCCAGTTGCTCATCACGACGTAGAGCAGGTACCAGGACAGGAACGCGATCGTCGCCGGGAAGACGAAGGCGCGGTAGGCCCGGCGGAGCTCGACGAAGTCCGGCTCCTGGTGGAGCGTGTCGTAGATCGGATCGTGGCGGGCCGCTCGTTCGTGCGGCCTCTGGGGTTCGGTATCGGTCACGGGCTTCTGCCTTCCGCTGGCCGGAGTTTGCGCCGGATGTGATGGTCGTCACCCTGCCCATCTGCGCGGGGGTCGGGCAGGGGTGCGAGCGAGATCCGCGACCAGTGGCGTTGTCGAAACGACGAGTGGCGCGTCTCGTACGACGAGCGGTTTGCGGTCGTACGGCGTCCGATCACGGTGGTTTCGAGGCTCGGCCCTAGCGGGCCTCGCACCTCAACCACCGATCACGGTGGTTGAGGTGTGACGAGCGCCAGCGAGGAGCCTCGAAACCACCAGCCCGACCCGTGAGGTGGTGAGAGGTGTGAGGCCGTGAGGACAAGTTGACGTCTCCGGTACGGCGTCCGGCGGCGGGTGAAACGTCCGCTGCCGAGCCTGGACGCATGACGACCACGGACTCCCGGCCCGACGCCCCGCCCGCGACCCGTGCCCGGTCCGGTCGCTGGATCGACGACTGGCGGCCGGAGGAGCCCGAGTTCTGGGAGGGTGGCGGCAGGCAGGTCGCGCGGCGCAACCTGATCTGGTCGATCTTAGCCGAGCACCTCGGCTTCTCGGTCTGGCTGATCTGGAGCGTGAGCTCGGCGTTCCTGCTGCAGATGGGCTTCTCGTTCACCCCGCAGCAGCTGTTCGTGCTGGTCGCGCTGCCCAACCTGGTCGGCTCGCTGCTGCGGCTGCCGTACACGTTCGCGGTGCCGAGGTTCGGCGGCCGCAACTGGACCATGATCAGCGCCGCGCTGCTGCTGATCCCCACGCTGCTCTTTGCGGTCGCGGTGCAGGACACGAGCACGCCGTACTGGGTCTTCTGCCTGATTGCCGCGACCGCAGGCTTCGGCGGCGGCAACTTCGCCAGCTCGATGGCCAACATCAACTTCTTCTACCCGGCCGCCAAGAAGGGTGCCGCACTCGGCCTGAACGCCGCGGGCGGCAACGCGGGCGTCGCCGTCATCCAGCTGCTGCTGCCGGTCATCATCGGCGGCGCCGGGATCTTCGGCCTGGTCAAGGCCAGCGAGGGCGGGCTGCACCTGCAGACCGCCGGCTTCGTGTACGCCGGCCTGGCCGTCCTCGCGATCATCGCGGCGTACCTCTGGATGGACAACCTGACCGGCGCGACGTCCAAGCCGCGCGAGCAGCTGCGGGTCGTGCGCAGGCCGCACACCTGGATCATGGCGTTCCTCTACGTCGGCACCTTCGGCTCGTTCATCGGCTACTCCGCCGCGATGCCGCTGCTGATCAAGCTGAACTTCTGGGTGCCCGAGCCGGCCCCGCTCGGCACCGGCATCTACTTCGCCTACTTCGCGTTCCTCGGCGCCGCCATCGGCTCCGTCACCCGCCCGTTCGGTGGCTGGCTGGCCGACAAGTACGGCGGCGCGCGGGTCACCCTCGGCGCCTTCACCAGCATGGTCGTCTGCACGCTCGCCGTGCTGGCGACGCTGATGCAGCTGACCCCGAACCCGACCGCCGACCCGTCGATCGCCCACGACAACCAGTCGCTCTTCCCGTGGTTCCTCGGCTTCTTCCTGCTCATCTTCGCCTCGACCGGCATCGGCAACGGCTCGACGTACAAGATGATCCCGGCGATCTGGCGCCGCGAGGCCGAGACGACGACCGAGGCCGGGACGCCCGAGCGGGCGGCCGCGATCACGTCCTCGACGAAGCAGGCCAGCGCGGCCCTCGGCGTGATCGGCGCGATCGGTGCGATGGGCGGCTTCCTGATCCCGATCGCGTTCAGCTCGCCGTGGGTGGACAACCCGCTCTCGGCGACCAAGGGCGCGTTCCTGGTCTTCACGGCCTACTACGTCGTCTGCGCCCTGGTGACCTACGCGGTCTACCTGCGCAAGCCCGCCGCGGCCGCGAAGCTCGCGATGGCCGGGGTCTGAATTGACCAAAGAACTGACACAGACCCACTGTCCCTACTGCTCGCTGCAGTGCGGCATGACGCTGGAGCGATCGGGTCCTGTCCTCGAGGTCCAGCCGTGGGCGGAGTTCCCGGTCAACGAGGGAGCGTTGTGCCGCAAGGGCTGGACCGCGACCGGGTTGCGTGGTCACCGCGAGCGGCTGACCACGCCGCTGGTGCGCGACCGCTCGACCGGTGAGTTGCGGGCCGCGGGCTGGGACGAGGCGCTCGACCTCGTCGGCGACCGGCTGCGCGAGCTGCGGACGTCGTACGGCGCGGACGCGGTGGCGGTCTTCGGCGGCGGCGGGCTGACCAACGAGAAGGCCTACCACCTCGGCAAGCTCGCCCGGGTCGCGCTGGGCACCAGCCAGATCGACTACAACGGCCGCTGGTGCATGTCGTCGGCGGCCTCGGCGGCCAACCGGGCGTTCGGGATCGACCGCGGGCTGCCCTTCCCGCTGGCGGACGTCGAGCACACCGACGTGCTCGTCCTGGTCGGTTCGAACCTCGCCGAGACCATGCCGCCGGCCGCGCGTCACCTGGACCGGCTCCGCGACAACGGCGGCCACGTCGTCGTGATCGACCCACGGCGTACGCCGACCGCCGACCGCGCCGACACCTTCCTGCAGCCGGTGCCCGGGACCGACCTGCCCCTGGCGCTCGGCCTGCTGCACCTGCTCGACGCGATGGGCGCCGTCGACGACGCCTACGTGGCCTCGCGGACGACCGGCTGGGACGACGTACGGCGTGCTGTCGCCGCGTGGTGGCCGGAGCGGGTCGAGCGGGTGACCGGCGTACCCGCCTCGTCCCTACGGGCATTGGCGACGCTGCTCGCCGAGGCGGATCGGGCAATGGTGCTGACCGCTCGCGGCGCCGAGCAGCACGCGCAGGGCACCGACACCGTGCTCGCCTGGATCGACGTGGCGCTGGCACTGGGGATGCCGGGCAAGGAGTACGCCGGGTACGGCTGCCTGACCGGCCAGGGCAACGGCCAGGGTGGCCGCGAGCACGGGCAGAAGGCCGACCAGCTGCCGGGCTACCGGATGATCGACGACCCCGCGGCGCGGTCGCACGTGGCGGGCGTCTGGGGTGTGGCGCCCGAGTCGCTGCCGGGCAAGGGGCGCTCGGCGTACGAGCTCCTGGATGCGCTCGGCACCGACGGCGGACCGAAGGCGCTGCTGGTCTTCGGCAGCAACATCGTCGTGTCGGCGCCCAACGCCACCCACGTCGCGTCGCGTCTCGCCGACCTCGACCTGCTCGTCGTCGCCGACATCGTGATGAGCGAGACCGCGGCCATCGCCGACGTGGTCCTGCCGGTGACGCAGTGGGCCGAGGAGACCGGCACCATGACCAACCTCGAGGGCCGGGTGATCCTGCGCCAGCAGGCGGTGTCGCCGCCCGAGGGGGTGCGCTCCGACCTCGACGTGATCGCCGGCCTTGCCGCGCGGGTCGACTCTCCGGTTGCCTTCTCGACCGATCCGGAGGAGGTCTTCGCCGAGCTGGGCCGGGCGTCGTCCGGCGGTCGCGCCGACTACTCCGAGATCACCTATGACCGGATCCGCAATGAGCACGGGGTCTTCTGGTCCTCGCCGCGGTTGTTCGCGGAGACGTTCGCGCACGACGACGGGCTGGCCCGGTTCGTCGCGGTCGAGCACCGGGGCCCGGCCGAGCCGGTCGACGCGGCGTACCCCCTCCACCTGACGACGGGCCGGGTGCTCGCGCAGTACCAGTCCGGCGCCCAGACCCGACGCGTCCGCGAGCTGCCGGATGACGGCCCGTTCGTGGAGCTGCACTCGATGCTCGCCGAGCGGATCGGGGTGCGCGACGGGGAGCCGGTCGTCATCACCACTCGGCGCGGCGAGCTGAAGGCCCCGGCGCGGGTCGTCGACACGATCCGTCCGGACACCGTCTTCGTGCCGTTCCACTGGGTCGGCGCCAACCGGCTGACCAACGACGCGCTCGACCCGGCCAGCCGGATGCCGGAGTTCAAGGTGTGCGCCTGCGCGGTGACGGCATGAATCACCCGGGCAGCGGTGTGTCAGCAACCGTTTTCAGTCGCCGGGTCGGCGTGAACGGTTGCCTGCTCACCGCCGGACCGCGCGAGCGTCGGGTGGTTCGGATCAGCGGTGCGTCAGCAACCGTTCACAACCGTTCGGCCGGCGGGAACGGTTGCCTGCTCACCGCTGGCCGGAGTCGAGCCGTAGCCGGGGCAGCCACGTGAGCCCCGGCGGTTTCGAGGCTCGGGAGGCAGGGCGCCTTCGCGCCTCAACCACCGGGGCCGAGCGCATCGTCGTCGTCGGCGCCGGGATGGCGGCGGTCCGGCTGGCCGAGCTGCTCGGGTCGTCCGCCTCACAAGCACCTATGGCTAGCCGAGAGGCGGACGACCCGGGCATCACGCTGCTCGGGGACGAGCCGCACCCGCCGTACAACCGGATCCTGCTCTCGGCAGTGCTGGAGGGCACGCACAGCCCGGACGCGCTGACGATGCGGACACCCGACCACACCGAGCTGCGACTCGGCACCCGGGTCGTCGAGATTCACCGCGAGGAGCGGGAGGTCGAGCTGGCCGACCGCAGCCGGGTCCCGTACGACCGGCTGGTGCTCGCCACCGGCAGCATCCCGACGCTGCCGCCGATCCGCGGGCTGGTGCGGGTCGACGGCCGGCTGCACGAGAAGGTGCACGCCTTCCGAACGCTCGCGGACTGCCAGCGTCTGGACGCCGCGATCTCGACAGGCTCGATCAACGAGGGGGCGCGCAACGCGGTCGTCGTCGGCGGCGGCCTGCTCGGCCTCCAGGTCGCCCGGGCGCTCAGCATCCGCGGTGTGGCCACCGAGGTCGTCGAAGGTGGCGAGCACCTGCTCCGCAGCCAGGTCGGCGCCCGCGCCGGGGCGGTCCTGGCCCGCGACCTCGAGCGACTCGGCACCACGGTCTACACCGGCGCCCGCGCCGTACGCCTCGACGATCGCGGCCTCACCCTGGACAACGGCTACACCCTCGACACCGACCTGGTCGTGCTCACCGCCGGGGGCCGCCCGTCCACAGCGCTGGCCCGCCGCGCCGGTCTCGACGTACGCCGGGGCATCGTGGTCGACCAGCACCTGCGCACGAGCGACGACCGCATCCACGCGATCGGCGACTGCGCCCAGCACGGCGGCCAGGTCACCGGCTTCGTGCCGCCGGCGTGGGAGCAGGCCGCCCTGCTCGCCCGGCACCTCAGCGGCGAGGACGTGTCGTACGACGGCGCCCGCACCGTCGCCCGGCTGCGCGCCACCGACCTCGACGTCGCCGTGCTCGGCGAACCCGAGAAGGCCGAGGGCCAGGTCGTCGAGGTGTCCAACCCGGTGACCGGCAGCCATCGCAAGCTCGTTGTCCGAGGTGGCGTCATCGTCGCCGCCACCCTGGTCGGCGACCTGTCCCGGATCGGCCTGATCACCCAGCACTACGACCGCGGCACCGTCCTCGGGCCGCGCGAGCCCGGCGACCTGCTGATGGGCGAGCGTCCCGCCGGCCCCGTCGTCCTGCCCGACGACGCCGAGGTCTGCGCCTGCGCCGGTGTCTCGGCCGGCCGGATCCGCGCCTGCTCGTCGTACGAGGACGTCAGGACGTCCACCCGTGCCACCACCGGCTGCGGCGGCTGCACCGCGGCCGTCCGCGAGCTCGTCACAGAAGGAGCCCTCACATGAGCCCCCACCACCGCAAGACGATCGTGGTCGTCGGCAACGGCATGGTCGGCCACCGCTTCGTGCAGGCCGCCATCGAGCGCGGCCTCACCGAGACCCACGACATCGTGGTCATCGGCGACGAGCCGCGACCGGCGTACGACCGGGTCGCCCTCACCTCGTTCTTCGAGCGCGGCGCCGAGGCGCTCTCGTTGCTCCCGGAGGGTGCGTACGACGACCCGCGGGTCAGCCTCCGCCTCAACACCTCCGCCGCTGCGGTGTCGCCTCGCCAGCGGATCGTCACCCTCACCGACGGCGAGGACCTGCACTACGACGAGCTGGTGCTCGCCACGGGAGCCGCCCCGTTCGTGCCGCCGGTCCCGGGTCACCAGCTGAAGAACTGCTTCGTCTACCGCACGATCGAGGACCTCGAGGCGATCCGCGCCGCCGCGAAGAAGGCGAAGGTGGGCGCCGTGATCGGCGGTGGGCTGCTCGGCCTCGAAGCCGCCAACGCGCTGCACCAGCTGGGCATCGAGACGCACGTCGTCGAGCTGGCACCGCGGCTGATGGCAGTCCAGGTCGACGATGTCGGCGGCCGGACGCTCACCCAGCACATCGACAAGCTCGGCCTGACCGTACACACCGGGACGATGACGGAGGCGGTGCTCGGCAAGGGCAAGGTGCAGCGGCTGGCGCTGCGGGACCGCAACCCGGTCGACGTCGACATCGTCGTCTTCTCCGCCGGCATCCGGCCCCGCGACGAGCTCGCCCGAGCGGCGGGCCTCGACGTGGCCGAGCGCGGCGGCGTCCTGGTCGACGCGACGCTGCGCACCTCGGCGGAGCACATCTCCGCGATCGGCGAGTGCGCGGCCGTGGACGGCCGCATGTACGGGCTGGTCGCACCCGGCTACGACATGGCCGAGATCCTCGTCGACCGGCTCCTCGGTGGGGACGGCGCCTTCACCGGCGCGGACATGTCCACCAAGCTCAAGCTGATGGGCGTCGACGTGGCGAGCTTCGGCGACGCGTTCGCCGCTACCGAGGGCGCTCTCGAGCTCGTCTACTCCGACGCCGTCGCGGGCGTCTACAAGAAGCTGGTCGTCTCCGAGGACGGCAAGCGGCTGCTCGGCGGGATCCTGGTCGGCGACGCGTCGGCGTACGGCGTGCTCCGGCCGATGGTCGCCACGTCGACCAACCCAGGCATCGAGCTCCCGGACAACCCGGAGGACCTGATCCTGCCGGCCGCGCGCGGCTCCGTCGGCTTCGAGCTCCCCGACGAGGCGCAGGTCTGCTCGTGCAACGACGTGACGAAGGGCGACATCGTCGAGGCGGCCGCGCGCGGGGAGACCACGCGCGCCGGCTCGACCTGCGGGTCCTGCAAGGTGCAGACGAAGAAGATCATCGAGGCGTACTTCGAGTCGCAGGGCCGGGTCGTCGACCGGAGCATCTGCGAGCACTTCCCGCTCACCCGGCAGGAGCTCTTCGACGTGGTCGCGGTGCACGGGCACCGGAGCTTCGACCAGGTCGTCGAGGCGCACGGCACCGGTCGCGGCTGCGACATCTGCAAGCCCGCGATCGCCTCGATCCTGGCCAGCCAGCTCAACGGGCACGTGCTCGAGCCGGGGAACCGCACGCTCCAGGACACCAACGACGCCTACCTCGCCAACATCCAGCGCAACGGCACCTACTCCGTCGTCCCGCGCATCCCCGGCGGGGAGATCACGCCCGACAAGCTGATCGTGATCGGCGAGGTGGCCCGTGACTTCGGCCTCTACACGAAGATCACCGGCGGTCAGCGGATCGACCTCTTCGGTGCCCGGATGGAGCAGCTGCCCGAGATCTGGCGACGCCTGGTCGATGCCGGCTTCGAGTCAGGTCACGCCTACGGCAAGTCGCTGCGCACGGTGAAGTAGTGCGTCGGCTCGACCTGGTGCCGGTACGGCGTCCAGGACTCGGTGCAGCTCGCGATCGACCTGGAGCTGCGCTACCGAGGACTGCGCTCGCCGCACAAGCTCAAGGGCGGGGTGAGCGGCTGTGCCCGCGAGTGCGCCGAGGCGCGTGGCAAGGACTTCGGGGTGATCGCGACCGAGAAGGGCTGGAACCTGTACGTCGGCGGCAACGGCGGCGCGACCCCCGCTCACGCGCAGCTGTTGGCGGGCGACCTGGACCGGGAGACGCTGGTCCGCTACCTGGACCGCTACCTCATGTACTACATCCGCGCCGCCGACCGGCTGCAGCGCACGGCGCCCTGGATCGACGCCCTCGACGGCGGGCTCGACCGGGTCCGCGAGGTCGTCGTCGACGACGCGCTCGGGCTCGGCTCTGAGCTGGAGGCCGCGATGGCACGGCACGTGGACGGCTACTTCGACGAGTGGCGCGCGACGATCGAGGACCCCGACAAGCTGGCTCGCTTCGTGTCCTTCGTGAACGCACCCGACGTGCCGGACCCGACCATCACCTTCCGGGAGGAGCGCGGGCAGATCGCTCCCGCGGTGTCCCTCGGCGCGACGATCCCGGTGGGTGCGCCGTGACTCCCGTTTGTCGCCTGGACCAGATCGAGGTGGAGGGCGGGGTCGCCGCGCTCGTCGATGGCGCTGCAGTCGCAATCTTCCGGACACACGATGGCAACGTGTATGCGATGTCCAACTACGACCCTTGTGCCAGGGCATCGGTGCTGGCTCGTGGCATCGTCGGAACTCGCGGCGACGTCCCGTTCGTCGCATCACCGATGCACAAGCAGGCCTTCGACCTGCGCACCGGACAGTGCCTCGACGATGCGGCGGTCCGGGTCCCGACGTACGACGTACGGGTCGACGACGGGCTCGTGTACGTCGGTCCACCGCAGGAGAGCTGATGTCAGAACCACTTCCGTTGAGCGGCTTTCGCGTCGGCGTGACCGCTGCCCGGAAGGTCGACGAGCAGATCGGCCTGCTCGAACGGCGTGGTGCCGCGCTCGAGTGGGCGCCGGCGCTGTCCCTGGATCCGAACCAGATCGACGACTCGCAGCTGCGGGCGTCGACCGAGGAGGTGCTGAGCCGGCCGGTCGACATGTTCCTGGCGACGACCGGCATCGGCATGAAGTCGTGGTTCGCGGCCGCGGAGCGCTGGGGTCTGCTGCCCGACCTGCTGGCCTCCCTCGGGTCCGCGGAGATCCTCGCGCGTGGTCCCAAGAGCGTCGGCGCCCTACGCCGCCGAGGGTTGCGGGAGCTGTGGGCGCCGGAGTCGGAGTGCTTCGAGGACGTGCTGGAGCACCTGCGCGGGCGGTCTCTGGAGGGCCTGCGGATCGTCGTACAGGAGCATGGTCAGTCACTGTCGATGGTCGCGCACGCGTTGCGGCGCCAGGGTGCGGACGTCACGACGGTGACGGTCTACCGGGTGCAGGCGGCCGCTGACCTGGAGCCGATGTTCAAGCTGGTCGACCTGATCGCCGACCGTGCTCTCGACGCCGTGACCTTCACGTCCGCGCCCGCCGTGGCCGCCCTGATGGACGCCGCCGGCCCGACCGGTCGGCGCGAGGAGCTGATCGGTGCGTTCCAGGCCGACGTCGTCGCGTCGTGCGTGGGGCCGGTGACGGCCGCGGCGTTCGAGATGTGGGGGGTTCCGACGATCTACCCCGAACGGTCCCGCCTGACCGCGATGGTCAAGCAGCTCGAGGTCGAGCTGCCGTCGCGGCGCTCGGGACTGTCCGTGGAGCTGGTCGGTGGGCACCAGCTGTTGCTGCACGGCGACGACGTACTGCTCGACGGGCACGAGGTACGGCTGTCGCCGGCCCCGGCCGCCGTGCTGCACGCCCTGGTCGCCAACCCCGGCAACGTCGTCGCCCGTCCCGCCCTGCTGGCGATGCTGCCCTCGGGGACCGCCGGGTCGGAGCACGCCGTCGAGATGGCGGTCGCCCGCCTGCGGGCCGCCCTCGGCACCCGGGCCGTGCAGACCGTGGTCAAGCGCGGCTACCGGCTGGCGGTCGCGCCGTGATGCGCCTGGTGACGGTTGCCCACGGCACCCGGACCCCTGCCGGCAACGCGGTCGCGCGCGCGTTGACCGGCGCCGCCGGCACCCGCCTGGGGATGCCGTGGGTGGCGTCGTACGTCGAGCTCTGCGCCCCGTCGTACTCGTCGGTGATGGCGTCGGGGGTGCCGTCGGTGGTCGTGCCGCTGTTGCTCTCGACGGGTCACCACATCAGGCACGACCTGGGCGTCGGTCGGGCGCTGGGCCCCGATCCCCTGCTGGCCGCTGCCCAGGTCGCGCGACTGTCGGCGTCCGGTGCCGCGCCGGGAGCGCCGGTCGTGATGGTCGCCGCCGGCTCCAGCGACCCGCTCGCCACCCGCGACCAGATGCTCGCCGCGGCGTACCTCTCCGAGCAGTGGGGCGGCCCGGTCCGGCTCGCCACGCTGTCCGGGGTCGGACGCCGGCCGGTCGACGTGGTCACGCCGGACGACGTCGTGTCGCCGTACCTGCTGGCTCCGGGGCACTTCGCCGACCGGTGCCGCGCGGAGTCGTCTGCCGCGGCCGTCGTCGCCGACGTGATCGGTGTGCACTCCGCCGTCGTCGACCTGGTCGTGTCGCGGGTCGACCAGGCGCTGGCGGGGCGGCGCTCGGCCTGATATCTCGCTTGTAACGCGGTGTCCACGGGCCTGGTGCGGTGTCGCAGCACTGCACCAGGCCCGTGGACACCGCGTTACAACCAGAAGGACTGGTCAGACCGGGTCGGGATCGCCCGTCGGGTCCACGGCAGCGGCGTCGATGAGGTGCGGGCCGCCGAGCGGGTCGCGGGACCAGCGGGTGACGACCCAGCCGCGGTACGGCGAGCCCTCGAGCACGACTGCGCCCGTGTTGAGCAGGTGGGCGTCGGCCGCGCCGCCGTGACGAGCGGCGAAGGTGCGGATCGCGGCGCCGTGGCTGAACGCGACCACCGTGGCGTCGTCGGCATGGTCGGCGGTGATCGCGCTGACGGCGGCGGCGTACCGATCGAAGAACCCGTGACCGTCAGGTCCGCCCGGTATCGAGGGGGACAGGTCGCCCGCGATCCAGGCGGCGACGGTGTCGGCGTACGTCGCGATCGACGCGTCGTCGGTCTTCATCTCCAGGTGCCCCGCGGCGATCTCCTCGAGCCCGTCGCTCACGACCACGTCGAGCCCGCGCGCGGCTGCGAGCGGCGCGGCGGTGAGCTGGGTGCGGATCAGCGGCGAGGCGTGGACCGCGGTGATGCGCTCCACCGTGAGCACGGGCGCGATGGCGGCGGCCTGCCGGTGGCCGAGCGGCGTCAGCGGCGCGCCGGGGACAGCGGTGTCGAGCGCACCCGCCACGTTGGACGGGGTCTCGCCGTGGCGGATGAGGATGAGGCGCACATGGTCAGGCTACGGACCGGGCGAGAGTCGCCTGTAACGCGGTGTCCACGTGCCTGGTGCGGTGCTGCAGCGCTGCCCCAGCTCGGTGGACACCGCGTTACAGGCGGAGATGCATCAGCCCCGGTCCAGCTCCAGCGTCTCCGGCGTGTGCAGCCGCACCAGGAACCGGTCGGCGTGGGTGGGCACGCGCGAGCGGGTCACCAGCGAGCCGACGACCATCGTGACGAGGGCGAGCGGCACGGTCCAGGCCGCAGGCTGGCCCATCAGCGCGTCCACCCACCCGGACGGGGTGGAGACGTTGACCGTCCACGCGATCGCGACGGCGGAGCTCAGCCCTCCCACGACCAACCCGGCGATGGCGCCGGCGGGGGTGAGCCGCCGCCACCAGATGCCCAGCAACAGCAGCGGGCAGAAGGTCGCGGCCGCCATCGCGAAGGCGAGCCCGACGGCGCGGGCGACGCCGAGGTTGGGCACCAGCAGCGCGACGATGCACGGCACGGTCACCGCGACGACCGCGGCGAGCCGGAACGCCGCGACCCCACCCAGCCGGGACCGGCCGGTGACGTCCTGGCTCAGCACGCCCGCGACCGCGATCGCCAAGCCCGACGAGGTCGACAGGAACGCCGCGAAGGCACCCGCGGTCACCATGCCGGTCAGCACCTCGCCGAGCAGGCCGTCGAGCATGATCCGCGGGAGCTCCAGCACCAGCGCGTCCGAGCGTCCGGACGTCGCCAGCTCCGGCGCGTAGATCCGGCCGAGCGCGCCGTAGATCGGCGGCAGCAGGTAGAAGAGGCCGAGCAGGACCAGCACCACCAGCGTCGTACGGCGGGCCGCTCGTCCGTCGGGGTTGGTGTAGAAGCGCACGACGACGTGCGGCAGCGCCATGGTGCCCAGGAACGTCGCGATGATCAGCGAGTACGTGACGTACAGGCCGGACGCACCGCCCGAGGCGAGAGGCACCGACCAGCCGCCGGCGCCCGACGGGCGGGGAGACGAGTCGCCGGCCCAGACGACGAGCAGCACGGCGGCGGGGACGAGGAGGGCGGTGAGCTTGAGCCAGTACTGGAACGCCTGCACGAAGGTGATGCTGCGCATCCCGCCGGACGTCACGTTGGCGAGCACGACGACGCCGACGATCACCGGGCCGACCCACGTCGGGGCGCCGACCGCGGACCGCAGGGTGAGGCCGGCGCCCTGGAACTGCGGCAGCAGGTAGAGCCAGCCGATCGCGACGACGAGCACCGAGCAGGCGGCCCGTACGCCGCGCGAGCCGAGCCGGGCCTCGGCGAAGTCGGGCAGCGTGTAGGCACCCGAGCGGCGCAGCGGCGCGGCCACCAGGACCAGCAGCACGAGATAGCCGGCGGTCCAGCCGACCGGGTACCAGAGCATGTCGGCGCCGTTGAGCAGCACCAGCCCGGCGACGCCGAGGAAGGACGCGGCGGAGAGGTACTCGCCGCCGATCGCGCTCGCGTTGAGCCGCGGGTGCACGGACCGCGAGGCGACGAAGAAGTCGCTCGTCGTCCGCGAGAACCTCAGCCCCCAGGTGCCGATCGCCAGCGTCGCGATGGTGACCAGGGTGATCGCGACGATGCCGGGTGCGGCGTCGAGACCCGGCGTCATCGATCGCTTTCGGAGAGGATCTCGGCAAAGTCGCGCTCGTTGCGCTCCGCCCGCCGTACGTAGACCCAGCCGAGCGCCACGAGCACGGGATAGACCACGACGCCGAGCAGCAGCCAGCCGAGCGGCATCCCGAGCAGGTGTACGTCGGAGAGCCCCGGCGCCAGGTAGAAGGCGAGCGGCAGCAGCCCGATGGTCAGCCCAAGGACGATGAGTACGCCGATGGCGAGCCTCAGCTGCTCGCGCAGCAGCGAGCGCATGTAGACGCCGCCGAGCCGGGTGCCGGCGTCGATGTCGGAGGTGCGACCCACGGGTGGGCGCCGGCGCGGCGGGCCGGTGACCCGGACTCGTTGCGGTGGCGGCGCACCTGCGTCGGTCACGGCCCGACGGTCCGCGAGGCCAGCAGCAGCTCGCGCAGCTCGCGGGTGTGCCGCCGGCTGACGCCGAGCTCCACGCCGCGCGGCCCGATCACGACCGTGCAGCGTCCGCCGTCCATCCGGACCTCGGTGACGTGGGTGAGCGACACCAGCAGCGACCGGTGGATCCGGACGAACCCGGCGCTCGCCCACTCCTCCTCGAGCGTCGTCAGCGGGCTGCGCAGCAGGTGGGACTCGGTCGCGGTGTGCAGCCGCGCGTAGTCGCCCTGTGCTTCGACGTGGGTGATGTCGCAGCGGTTGATGAACCGGGTCACCCCGCTCCGCTCGACGGCGACCTGCGCCTCGTCGCGGGCCGTCGTGGACTCGGCTCCTCCGTCGACGGCGCCGACGACCCGGCGTACCGCCTCCGCGAGCCGGTCGGCTCGCACCGGCTTGAGCACGTAGTCGACCGCGCGCAGCTCGAACGCCTCGACGGCGTGCTGCTCGTGGGCGGTCACGAAGACCACCGGCGGCGGCGTTCGGAAGCGGCTGAGCACCTGGGCCAGCTCGAGCCCGGTCAGGCCCGGCATCTGGATGTCGAGGAAGACCGCGTCGACCGCGCCCTCCTGCAGGATCCGCAGCGCCTCGGTCGCTGACGAGCTGGTGACGACGTCGGTGACCCGCGCCTCCGCGGCGAGCAGGTAGGCGAGCTCGTCGAGAGCCGGCTTCTCGTCGTCGACGACCAGGACCCTCATACGTGGACTCCGGGGGCGAACTTGGGGACGCGGACGATCACTCTCGTACCCGCTCCGGGAGCCGTCTCAACCACCAGCCCGTAGTCGTCCCCGAACGTCGACCGCAGCCGGCCGTCCACGTTGCCCAACCCGACCGAGTCGAGGGTGGCGTCACCGGCGAGCGCACGCCGTACGACGTCCGGGTCTTCGCCGACTCCATCGTCCTCCACCTCGATCACGCACTCCTGGTCCTGGTCGCGGGCGACGATGCTGATGGAGCCGCCGCCCTCGGCCGACTCGAGCCCGTGGCGTACGGCGTTCTCGACCAGCGGCTGGATGCAGAGGAAAGGTACGGCGACGGGCAGCACCTCGGGCGCGATCCGCAGCGTCACCCGGAGCCGGTCTCCGAACCGGGCCTGCTCCAGGAGCAGGTAGCGCTCGACCGAGCGGAGCTCCTCGGCGAGCGTCGTGTACTCCCCGTGGCGCCGGAAGGAGTAGCGGGTGAAGTCGGCGAACTCCGTCAGCAGGTCGCGCGCCCGGTCGGGGTCGGTGCGCACGAAGCTGGCGATCGCGCCGAGGGAGTTGTAGATGAAGTGCGGGCTGATCTGGGCCCGCATGGCGCGCACCTCGGCCTCGATCAACCGGGTGCGGGAGGCGTCGAGCTCGGCCAGCTCGAGCTGGGCGCCCACCCACTGGGCGACCTCGTCGGCGGCCCGGGCCAGCCCCGCCGTCGGCTCGGTGGCGAACACCTGGAGCGTGCCGACGACCCGTTCCTCCGTGACCAGCGGGCTGACCACGGCGGCCCGGATCTCGCAGCCCGCTGTCGTGCAGGGGAGGTCGTTGCGGTCGAAGACTCGGGTGCGCCCGACCTCCACGGTGGTAGCGGCGAGCCGCGCGCACTGCACCTCGTGGTGCTGGCCGGAGCCGTGCCAGGCGAGGGAGCCCGCGGTGTCGGTCAGTGCCAGCGCCGGGCTGCCGAGCAGGTCGTGCAGGTGCCGGATGCTGCGCTCCGCGCTCTCCCCGGTGAGCCCGGCGCGCAGCGCGGGCGCCGCCAGGGACGCATTGTGCAGCGCCCGGAACGTGGCGCGGTCGGCCTCGGTCCCCAGGTGCCGGCGGCGCCACGGGCGAGGCATCGTCGGCGGCCCGCGCTCAGCTGAAGTCGATGAGGAGGACGTCGTCGGCCTCGGCCGGCTTGCCCGACGTCTCCGTCGCGGTGGTCGCCTCCGGACGTGCGGCGACTGTCGCGCGGAAGCACGAGGCGACGTACGGCAGCTGCATGCCGTCCATGCCACGTCCGTAGTCGTCGTACAACGCGAGCACCTCGGCGATCTTGGCCCGCCGCGCCTCGTCGTCGAGCACGGCCACGTTGGACCGTGAGACGACCAGGTCCTGGACCGAGGTCCGGTCGATCGTCTGCCAGTGCCGGAACGACGCGTCCTCGACCTCGGCGAAGTACGCCGAGGCACGCAGCGGCCCCTCGCTCTCCTGCAGGTCCTGGGTGCCGATGATCCGGCCGAGCTTGCGGACCCAGGGGATCTGCTCGTCGCGGCGGTTCCAGACCAGGGAGAGCTGGCCGCCGGGCCGCAGCACCCGGGCGATCTCGGGCAGGGCACGGTCGTGGTCGAACCAGTGGAACGCCTGCCCGGCCACGACCACGTCGTACGACTGGTCCGTGGCGGGGAGCTGCTCGGCGGACGCGACCGAGGTCGGTACGTCGGGGAGCCGCTCACGCAGCACGGCGAGCATCGCGTCGTCGGGGTCGGTGGCGTGCACGTCGTGCCCGAGGGCCACCAGCGCCTCGGTGAGCTTGCCGGTGCCGGCGCCGATCTCGAGCACGGTCACCGGCTCGTCGCCCACCAGCCAGGCGACCGCCTCCGGCGGGTAGCCGGGCCGACCACGGTCGTAGGCATCGGCGACGGAGCCGAAGGAACGCGCGGGGGAGGGCTGGTCACTCATCGGGCTCACCGTACCCGCTCGGTAACCTTCGCCGAGTGAGTGAAGACCCCCTGTCGCAGCTGGTGTCCCTCGAGGGCGTGCCCTCGGCGTACGCCGCCGCGCGCGACGGCATCGACGTGATGCTGCGTGACCGCGGCCTCCGGCGTACCTCTCCGGAGACGACCGGGGAGAGCCTGCTGCGCGGCGCCCACGCCAGCGCGGTGCTGGAGGGCTCGGTGGCGACCCTGGCCGAGGTGCGTGCCGGGACCGGGGACGAGATCTCCGCCGATGCCGTGCGGGTGTCGACCGAGCTGCTCGGACTGGCGCCGGCGCTGGGTCGGGCGCCGCTGCAGGCGCTGGCCCGGATCCACGCGCTCGCCGCGGCGGGCCTGCCCGCCGAGAGCCGCGGCCGACCGCGCGACGGCGCCGCCGCCGAGACGCTGCGGGGGGTCGGCCAGCTGCTGACCGCGCCGACCGAGGCGCCGGCGCTGCTGGTCGCGGCGCTCACGCACGCGACGCTGGCGACGGCGATGCCGTTCGCGTCCCACAACGGCCTGGTCGCCCGGGCCGCCGAGCGGCTGGTGCTGGTCGCGCGCGGTGTCGACGAGAAGTCGCTGGTCGTGCCGGAGGCCGGCCACCTGGCGCTGCGGGCGGCGTACGAGTCCAACCTGCGCGGCTACCGCGACGGCGGCCTCGCGGGTGTGCACGCCTGGCTGCTCTACGCGGCCGAGGCGTACTCGGCGGGCGCCGAGGCGAGCCCGTTGCGGCGGGCGGCCGACTAAGGCTGCTTCTCGGCTTACGGGATTTCGAGACGCGCCGTCGCGACCTCCTTCGTCGGTGGCGGGCGCTCCTCAATCTTCGCTCGCGACGTGCCCCGCTCCTTCGTCGCGGGACACTGCTCGCTCGCCCGGAACATGCGAACGGCACCCGGTTCTCGAAATAATGTGCCGGGTGCCGCCGCTGACACGTGAAACCGATGGCTACCAAGCGTGCTCGTTCTAACTGCGGCCTCGGGTGTGTCCCGATAGCCAGCGCCCTCAGGAAGGGTAGATCGCCGCGTGGGTACCCGGATCACGTGCAGGATGTGGACTTCTG
>Ga0190274_10000717_pt1 | contig 19457 bp, 20 predicted proteins | sample Popmic531T_FD_133002 | JGI IMG/M metagenome (GOLD analysis project Ga0190274, IMG submission 133002) | Populus adjacent soil microbial communities from riparian zone of Yellowstone River, Montana, USA - 531 T | ecosystem: Environmental > Terrestrial > Soil > Riparian zone | place: USA: Montana... | reverse complement strand
GTCTCGGCCGGCGAGCGCTACGCCGCCGTCTACGAGATCAACCTCTCGCGCTGCATCTTCTGCGGCTACTGCGAGATCGCCTGCCCCTTCGACGCGATCACGATGGGGCACGACTACGAGATGGCCGACTACGACCGCACCAACCTGATCTTCACCAAGGAGATGCTCCTCGCCGAGCCGATCGAGCGCACCCCGCTGCGGGCGGAGGGCGAGTAAATGGAAGCGGTCCTCTTCTTCGCGTCAGCCCTTGGCGCCCTCGGCGGCGCGATCGGCGTCGTCGCCCTGCGCAACCCCTTCTACGGCGTCCTGGCGCTCATAGTCCACCTCTTCTCCCTCGCCGTCCTCTTCCTCCTGCTCAGCGCAGCCTTCGTAGCCGCCGCCCAGGTAGTCGTCTACGCCGGCGCCGTCATGGTCCTCTACGTCTTCGTCACCGCTTACGTCGGCGGCGATACCGAGTCGGCCTGGGAGCCGATCCCCGGCCAGCGCTTCCTAGCCCCCCTGATGGGTGCCGCCCTATTCATCGAGCTCTCAATAGCCGTCCTCGGCTCCTCCCTAGTTGCCCTCGGGACTCACGGCTCCGACGTCAACCCAAGCTTCGGAAATCCAGCAGCGATTGGCCGCCTACTCCTCGAACGCTTCCTGCTCGCCTTCGAGGCCTCGTCGATCCTGCTCTTGCTGGCAGCGGTTGGCGCGGTGATTCTCGCCGGGCGGCGTGTCGAGGGGACCACGAGGGGGTCCTCAGAACACTCAAGCGAGGCTCCTGCCGAGCGTTCTGAGGACCCCCTCGTGGTCCCCTCCCCCGGAGCGTCCGCGTGAACGTCGAGTGGTACATCGTGCTCTCGTCACTGCTGTTCGCGGTGGGGGCAACGGGGATCTTGATCCGTCGTAGCCCTGTGGTGATTCTTCTCTGCCTGGAGATCATGTTGAACGCGGGCAACCTGTCTCTCGTCGCGTTCAGCAAGATGGTCGGCAACCAGCAGGGGCAGATCTTCGCGATCATCGTGATGGTCGTCGCGGCTTGTGAGGTCGTGGTTGGCCTGGGCCTGATCGTGGCGATCTTCCGGCGCAAGCTTCCGCTTGATGTGGATGAGCTGCGGGAGCTGCGCGGATGAGCGCCACGTCATGGGCATGGCTGGTGTTGCTCTTCCCATTGCTGGGGTCGATTGCGATCGCACTCGGGTTCAAGATGCTGCCTTCGAAAGCGGCCGGGGCGATCGGCACTGCCGCGATCGGGCTTGCGTTTGTTTGCGGCGTCGCTGCGCTGATCAGCCTGCTGGGAGAAGCTCCGGACGCGCGCCACCATGCTTCATCGCTCTGGGACTACGCCAGCGTCGCGGGACTGGACATCAAGCTGGGGGTCTTCGTCGACCCGCTCTCGGTCTTCATGGTGCTGGTGGTCACCGGCGTATCGACCCTGATCCACCTCTACTCGTTCGGCTACATGCAGTCCGACGAGGGCTACCACCGCTTCTTCAGCTACCTCAACTTCTTCGTCTTCTCGATGCTGCTGCTCGTCCTCGCCGGCAACTTCGTCCTGCTGATCGTCGGCTGGGCCTTCGTCGGCTTCGCCTCCTACGCGCTGATCAGCTTCTGGTACCGGCGCACCACGGCGACGCGCGCCGGGATGAAGGCCTTCGTGATCAACGTCGTCGGCGACATCGGCCTCGTCCTGGCCGCCTTCCTGATCTTCCGCGAACTGGGGACCTTCGAATACGGCGAGGTCTTCGCCAGGGCGCCCCACGTGTTCAGCAGCAACGAGTGGACGATCACCGCGATCTGCCTGCTGCTCCTGGTCGGCGCCTTCGCCAAGTCGGCGCAGCTGCCCTTCCACACCTGGCTGCCCGACGCGATGGAGGGCCCGACCCCGGTCTCCTCGCTGATCCACGCGGCGACCATGGTCACCGCCGGCGTCTATCTGATCGCCCGCACCCACACCCTCTTCGTCCTCGCCCCGACCGCCGCCGACATCGCCGCCTTCACCGGCCTGGCGACGCTGCTGGTCGCCGGCACGATCGCCCTGGTGATGACCGACCTGAAGCGGGCGATCGCCTACTCGACGATGAGCCAGATCGGCTACATGATCATGGGCGTCTCGATCGGCGCCTACAGCGCCGGCATGTTCCACCTGATGACCCATGCCTTCTTCAAGGCGCTGCTCTTCATGGCGGCCGGCTCGATCATCGCCGCGATGGCGAACAACCAGAACATCGACGACATGAAGGGCTTCGGCAAGGCGATGCGCTTCACCTCGATCACGATGCTCTGCGGCGGCCTGGCGCTGGCCGCCTTCCCGGGCACCTCGGGCTTCTTCTCCAAGGACGAGATCCTCGCCTACGCCACGGCGCGCGGCGGCATGTACGAGATCTTCACCGTACTCGGCTACTTCGGCGCCCTGCTGACCGCGATCTACACCTTCCGACTGATCTTCCGCGTGCTGCCGGGCAGGCCGTGCCCGGAGGCTCAGGAGCTGATCGACACCGGCCACGTCCACCACGCCCACCCCTTCAACCCGGCCACGGGCGAAGAGGAGGACACGGACGTCGGCTTCCCCGGCGCCGATCACCACATCGCCGAGCAGTCCTGGCCGATGCGGGCCGCGATGGGCGTGCTCGCCTTCCTCGCGCTGTTCGCCGGCCTGATCCAGGTGCCCGGGCTCGACGAGGTCGTGACCAAGTTCCTCGACCCGGTCTTCGCCGACTCGCCGCTGGCTGAGATCGTGCCCTCGGTCGGCGCCTCCTGGGCCGGCCTGGCGATCGGCGCGACGATCTCGATCGTCGGCATCGGGATCGCCTACTGGCTCTACATCGCCCGCCCCGAGACCCCGGCGATGCTGATCAAGCGCCTGCGCCCGCTGCACACCTTCCTCGTCAACAAGTGGTACTTCGACGAGCTCATAGACGTACTCGTAGTCAAGCCGGCGCTGGCGATCGGCCGCTTCGCCAACCGGACCTTCGAGCGCCTCGTCGTCGACGGCCTGGTCAGCGGCACCGAGGACATCGTCGGCGGCAGCGGCCGCATCGTCCGCGTCGTGCAGAGCGGCTTCGTGCGCAGCTACGCGCTGCTGCTGATCGTCGGCTTCGCCGGCCTCGCCCTCTACTTCCTCCTCAGCAGCTCATGATCAACTCGCTGCTCTGGACACCGCTCGTCTTCGGCCTGATCGGCCTCTTCCTGCCGAAGCGGCTGACCGGCTGGTGGGCGACGCTGGGCGCGGTGGCGACGCTGGGCATCGCCACCGCCCTGGTGGCGGGATTCGACTCCGGCGCCTCCGGCCTGCAGGACACGGTCGACGTCAACTGGATCCCCGGGCTGGGCGTCGACTACAGCCTCGGCATCGACGGTCTCAACGTTTTCCTCGTCCTGCTGACCGCCGTGCTGTGGACGGCGGGCACGGCCTTCGCCGCCTTCCGCGAGCAGGAGCGCCCCCACCTTTTCTTCCTGATGATGCTGATCGGCGAGACCGCGACCCTGGGCTCGTTCCTGGCTCAGGACCTGCTGCTCTTCGTCCTCTTCTTCGACCTGATGCTGGTCCCGTTCTACTTCCTCTTCGGCGCCTGGGGCGGCGACCGCGAGGGCGGGCCGACGGCAGCTGCGGCGACGCTGAAGATGATCGTCTACACGCTGATCGGCTCGCTGCTGATGCTGGTCGCGGCGATCGCCACGGCAATCATCGCCGCCGACGGCGGCCACATCACCTTCTCGATCGCCGAGCTGGCCAAGCACCCGATCGGCGAAGGCAGCCAGCGCTGGATCTTCTGGTTCTTCGCTGCGGCCTTCCTGGTCAAGATGCCGGCCTTCCTCCTGCACGGCTGGATGCCCGACGCCTACCGGGCGGCGCCGCTGCCGGCCCTGGCGGTCTTCTCGGGAGTGCTGGCCAAGGTCGGCGCTTACGGCTTCCTGCGCGTCGTCCTGCCGCTCTTCCCCGACGCCACGGTCGAATTCCAGGAGGTGATCCTGGTCATCGCCCTGGCCTCGATCCTCTACGGCTCGGTGATGGCCTTCACCCAGACCAACGTGCGCCTGATCGCCGGCTACTCCTCGGTGGCGCAGTTGGGCTTCATCACCGCCGGGATCTTCGCCCTCAGCGCCGACGGCGCCGACGGAGCGATCCTGCAGATGGTCAACCACGGCCTCGTCGTCGCGCCACTGTTCGTGATCATCGCGCTCTTGGTCGAGCGCTCCGGCACCGAAGACCTACGTGAGATGGGCGGCATGGCGATGAAGGCCCCGGTCCTCGCCGCCCTCTTCCTAATAGTCACCCTCGCAACCCTCGCGATGCCCGGCTCGGCAAACTTCGTCGGCGAGTTCTACATCCTCAACGGCCTCTTCGACTCAAAGATCGTCTTCGCCTTCGTCGCCATCTCCGGCGTCGCGATGTCCGCCTACTACGCCCTGCGCCTCTACCAGCGCACGATGCACAACCGCCGCCCCGACGGCCTCGAATCCCGCGAGATCAACTGGCGCGATGGCATCGTGCTGGTGCCACTGGTCGTCTGCATCCTGGGGCTGGCGCTCTACCCGCAGTTGATCCTGAAGCGGACCGACATCTCCGTGACCCAAGCCGTTGCGGCCGCGGAAGGGCCGTCGGGGGGGTCTCCCAAAACACTCAGCAGGTCGCGCCCAGGACGCACGACGGCGACGACCACTCAACTGCGCGAACCTGCGTTTTGGGAGACCCCCCCGACGGCCCACCCCCGCCAGGAAGCGGTACAGCAGTGAACTTCAACGCCCCCCACATCGACTACGCCGCACTCTCGCCGGTCCTCGCCCTTACGGTCGGCCTTTGCGTCGTCCTGCTCAGCGGGGTCTTCAGGCCGCTGCACCGCACCGCACCGGGCCTGACCCTGATCACCCTCGCCGCAACCGCCGGCCTCTTGATCTGGCAATGGGGCGACGCGACGGACCTCATCTCCGGCGCCTTGCGCCTCGACGACCTGGCGATCTCGATCTCGCTGATCGCGATCCTCACCGCCGCCTTCGCCGTCCTCTTCTCGATCCGCGAGCCGGCCGCGGAGCAGGCGGGCAAAGGCGAGTACCACGCGCTGCTGCTCGGCTCGGTCCTTGGCATGGTCCTGCTGGCCCAGGCGCAGAACCTGGTCTCCTTCTTCGTCGCGATCGAGACGCTCTCGATCCCGCTCTACATCCTCTGCGCGACCAACATGCGCCGCGAGAAGTCGCTCGAGTCGGGGCTGAAGTACCTGATCGTCGGCTCGCTCGGCTCGGCGACGCTGCTCTACGGGATGGCCCTGCTCTACGGCGGCTCGGGCTCGACCGACTTCTCCGGCATCGCCGCCGGAATCTCGCAAGAAGGCGTGCTCAGCGACCCGCTGGTCCTGATCGGGATCGCGATGACCGCGGTTGGGCTTGCCTTCAAGACCTCGGTCGCGCCCTTCCACCAGTGGACGCCCGACGTCTACGAGGGAGCGCCGACGCCGATCACCAGCTTCATGGCGGTGGCGACCAAGGCGGCGGCCTTCGCCGTCTTCGTCCGCTTCTTCGACGTCGCCCTCGCCCCGCAGGCGAACGAGTGGCAGCCGGCGCTCGCCGTCTTGGCGGCGATCTCGATCGTGATCGGCAACGTCGGCGCCCTCGGCCAGGAATCGCTCAAGCGCCTGCTCGGCTACTCCGGCATCGCCCAGGCCGGCTACATCCTCGGCGGCCTCGTCGTCGCCAGCGAGGCCGGCGTCAACGCGCTCGTCTTCTACCTTGCCGGCTACGCCTTCATGAACCTCGCCGCCTTCGCCGTCCTCGTCGCCCGCGAACGAGAGACCCCCTACGGCGACGACATCCGCGCCGTGCAGGGCCTCGGCCGCGAGCGGCCTCTGCTCGCCTGGCCGTTGACGATCTCGATGCTCGGCCTCGCCGGCCTCCCCGCCACCGTCGGCTTCATCGGCAAGCTCTACCTGATCGAGGCCCTGGTCGAAGGCGACTACACCTGGCTCGCCGTCTTCATCGCCGTCGGCACGATGATCTCGCTCGCCTACTACCTGCGGGTGGTGGCGGCGATGTGGATGCGCCCGGGCAGCGAAGCCGCCGGCGCGACCCCGGCGATCGCCGGTGCCTCCCCCGAGGCCGACCCGATCGACCCCGACGCCGGCCGCCGCATCTACCTAGTCGCCCCGGCGATCCTCGCCGCAGCCGGCGTCGTCTTCTTCGGCGTCATCCCCCAGCCACTGGTCGAGTTCGCCGAACACGCCGGCTCGTCGCTCTTCTGACCGAAGGCACCGACGCGGCGGGTCCTGTCGCCGTTTTGGTGCCACCATCCCTGCGGGGGCGGCTGCGCCGCCTCCTCGGGACGGTCCCCCAAAACCGCGCCACCCCCCGCGAGAGGGCGGTAGGGTCAGCAGATGACTTCGCGGCCGAAAGCTTTGTCTGCCGTAACGATGTGCGAGGCCTTCCAGGTCACCGCCGCTGAGTGGACGGACAGCCCTGCGCTGCGGCTGAAGGACTCCGACTACGAGGCGAGCTTTGCCGAGTACGCCGAGACGGTCCGCCGCCGCGCCGCGGGCCTCGCCGCCCTGGGCGTCGGCCGCGGCGACACGGTCGGGTTCATGCTGGTCAACCGACCCGCGCTGCACCTGACCGATTGCGCCGCGATGCACCTCGGCGCCACCTGCTTCTCGGTCTACAACACCTCCTCGCCGGAGCAAGTCGAGTACGTGGTCGAGAACGCGGCCAACCGAGTGATCGTCACCGAGCAGGCCTTCCTCGAGACGGTGCTCGCGGCGCGCGATGCCGTGGCAACGCTCGAGCACGTCGTCGTGGTCGACGGCGAGGCGCCGGAGGGAACGATCGCGCTGGAGGAGCTCGAGGCCATGGGCGAGCCCGACTTCGACTTCGATGCCGCCTGGCGCGCGGTCGAGCCAAATGACGTGCTCTGCCTGATCTACACCTCCGGGACGACCGGGCCGCCGAAGGGCGTGCAGCTGACCCACGCCAACATGGTCGCCGTGTGGCGAGCCTGCGACGCGGTCCAGCAGACGGCGCCGGGCGGCCGCATGATCTCCTACCTCCCGAGCGCCCACATCGCCGACCGCTGGGCCGGCATCTACGCCCAGATGATCTACGGCAACTGCGTCTATTGCTGTCCGGACCCCCGCCAGATGGTCGCCTACTCGATCGAGGTCAAGCCGACGGTCTGGGGCGGTGTGCCGCGGATCTGGGAAAAGCTGAAGGCGGCGATCGAGGTCGGCATTGCGGCCGAGGCCGACGAGGCCAAACGCGAGGCGACGGTGGCGGCGATCGAGGTCGGGCGCCGCCGCGCTCGCGCCCAGATGGACGGCGGCGCACCCGCCGAGCTCGAGGCCGAGTGGCGGCGCGCCGACGAGCAGGTGCTCTCCACGATCCGCGCGATGCTCGGCCTCGACGAGGTCGAATCCTTCGTGGTCGGGGCGGCGCCGACACCGCCCGAGGTGCTCGAGTTCTTCCTCGCGCTCGGGATCGAGATCCGCGAGACCTGGGGGATGTCGGAGACGACGGCGATCACCACCCTCAACCCGCCAGGCGCCGTGCGCGTGGGCACGGTCGGCCCGCCCATCCCCGACACCGAAGTGAAGCTCGCCGAGGACGGCGAGGTGATGGTGCGCGGCCCGCAGGTGATGGCGGGCTACCGCAACATGCCCGAGAAGACGGCCGAGGCGCTCAGCGAGGACGGCTGGCTGTTGACCGGCGACATCGGCGAATTCGACGAGAAAGGCTACCTGCGGATCGTCGACCGCAAGAAGGAGCTGATCATCAATGCGGCCGGCAAGAACATGTCGCCGGCCAACATCGAGGCGAAGCTGAAGGCCGCCTCGTCCCTGATCGCCCAGGCGGTGGCGATCGGCGACAACCGCCCCTACAACGTCGCCCTTATCGCGCTCGACGCCGAAAGCCTGGCTGCGCGCGGCGCCTCCCCGCAGGACCCGGCGGTCGCCGAGGAGATCGCCAAGGCGGTCGAGGCCGCCAACGCCCGCCTCTCCCGGGTCGAGCAGATCAAGCGCTTCAAGGTGTTGGAAGGCGAGTGGGTGCCCGGCGGCGAGGAGCTGACGCCGACGATGAAGCTGAAGCGCCGCCCGATCGAGCGCAAGTACGAAGCGGACATAGAAGCCCTGTACGCGTAGCGACGCCTGCCGATCGGTGACCTGAAAGGGTCTCGCGATCGGCGTCCTGCTTACAACCGCGGCGATCGCGATCTCGGTCGGGGTCGGGGTCTGGTCAGAGCAGCGCTGGCCCGCGGGCGCCGCGCTCGCCGCCCGGCGGGCGCTGACGCTGCTGCTCTACGTCTTCCTGCCGCCGGTGATCTTCTTCAACATCGCCGCCGCCGACATCGACCTCGGCCACGGGGTCGGCCTGGTACTGGGGATCGTCGCCTCCTCGCTCGGCGCCCTGCTCGCCTGGTGGGTGGCGAGCCGGGTTCTGAAGCTGCCGCGCTTCCAGGTCGGCGCGGTCGTCTGCACCGTGCTCAGCGTCAACACCGGCTACCTCGGCTACCCGCTGACCGTGGCCCTGCTCGGCCGCGACCAGCTCTCGACCGCGGTCCTCTACGACGTGCTCGTCACCGGCCCCTGCCTGCTGCTCGGCGCCTTCGCGGTCGGCGCCGCCTTCGGCACCAAGGCGGGCGAAACGCCGCGCGAGCGCGTGCGCGCCTTCTTCACCCGCAACCCACCGCTCTACGCCGCGATCGCCGGCCTCCTCGCCCCCGAGGCGCTGGCGCCAGACGTCCTCGTCGACGTCTCCCAGGCCCTGATCGTGGCGATCCTCCCGATCGGCTTCTTCGCCGTCGGCGCCACCCTGGCCGAGAACGCCGAACACGGCGAGCTGCCGATGCCGCCGCCGATGACCCGGCCCGTGGCGCTGGCGATCGGCACTCGCCTCGCAGTCGTGCCGGCCCTGCTGATGCTGCTGGCGGCACCGCTGATCGACCTCCCCGCCGCCTACCGCCTGCTCTCGGCGATGCCGTCGGGCCTCAACTCGCTGGTCATCGCCCACGCCTACGGCCTTGACATGGAGATCACCGCCGAGGCCGTCACCTGGTCGACCGCGATAGTCGTCGGCGCTTCCCTGGTGTCACTCTTGCTCTGATGCTCCACCACGTCGGGATCGAGGTAGCGCCGGCCGACATCGAGCGCACGATCGAGCTCTGGCAGCTGCTCGGGTTCGATCTGGTTGAGCCACCGGAGACGCTCAGCGAGTTCACCTGGCTGGAACGCGACGGGACGCAAATCCACCTGATGCCGACCGAGTCGCCGACGGTGCCCCCGCGCGGCCACACGGCGGTCGTCGTGGCCGACTTCGAATCCACCCTCGCCGCGCTGGGCGAGCACAGCTTCGAGGTCGAGCACCGCCGCGAACACTGGGGCGCCCCCCGCGCTCACGTCCTCAGCCCCGGCGGCCACCGAATCGAGTTGATGGCCCGCCCACCCAAACGCTGACTTCGCCTTTTCCAGTCCAATAGGACGCATAAAGGCGAAGTCAGTGAGGGGGTCGGAGGTTTGGCAGCCAGGGGCACGGCTACGATGCCCCGGTGCGTTACCCGGTCGAGGACTTCACCGCTGCCGAGCAGGCTCTGCTTGCTCCTCACTTCACCAACCTCGACCGCCCGGTGTTCGCCCTGGTCAACCTGCCGGAGACCGTGAAGGGGGCGCTTTTTGCCCGCTATTCGCGCTATTCCGGGACCGTACGACGCCTCTACTTGGAAGAGTTCGCCGAGGACGGCGCCGAGGGCACGCGACCCTTCGACGGCGCCGAGGGCGAGCGCGCCGCCGGGCTCTACGAGCGCGTCTTCCTCGGCTACGGCGACGACTCGATCGCCCAGGTCGGCGGCGCCCACGTCGCCTGCGAGTGGGTCTCCAACATCTTGACCAAGGTCCTGCAGCGGGGGCGCCTCGCCGCCTACCTCGAGCAATCGACGCGCTACATCCCCTACGACAAGCCACTGCCCGACGACGCCGGCGGTGGCTACCGCTACTACCGCGGCGAGCAGCTCGGCCCCGAGTTCGGCGCCGCGATGGACGAGATCTTCGCGATCTACTCGCGTTCGCTGCGCCAGGTCGAGGCCTGGGCAGCGGAGCGCTGGCCGCGCGGCGAGGGCGAGGGCGAGGGGCCATGGCAACGCTCGATCAGGGCCAAGGCGCTCGACCTGCTGCGCGGCCTGCTGCCGGCGGCGACGCTCAGCCACGTCGGCATCTACGCCTCCGGCCAGGCCTACGAGCAGCTGCTGCTGCGGCTGATGGCCTCGCCGCTGCCCGAGGCGCGCGAGTACGGCGGCATGATCCTCAACGAGCTGAAGCAGGTGATGCCGAGCTTCGTCTCGCGGGTCGAGCGACCCGATCGCGGCGGCGAGTGGATCGACTACCTGCAGCAGCGCCGCGAGCAGACCGAGCATTGGGTCTCACGCCTCGGCCTCGACCGCCGCGGGGCCGGCGAGAGCGCGCCGTCGGTGGAGCTGGTCCACGTCGACGGCACCGAAGAGGATCTGCTCGCCTCCTGCCTCTTCGAGTCGTCCTCGACGCCGGAGACCGAGATCCTCGCTCGCCTCGACGTGCTCGACCGCGGAGAGCGAGCGGAGCTGCTCGCGGCGACCGTTGGCCAGCGCGGCAACCGCCGCCACCGCCCCGGCCGCGGCTTCGAGGCGCTGCGCTACCGCTTCGAGATCGTCTCCGACTACGGCGCCTTCCGCGATCTGCAGCGCCACCGCATGCTGACCTGCCAGTGGCAGCGGCTGGGGCCGGACCTCGGTGCCGGCGTCCCGGACGAGGTGGGCGAAGCGGGTGCGGGCGATGAGTTCGAGCGGGCGCTGGAGATCTCACGCACGGAGTACGAGCGGCTTGTCGCGGCCGGCCTCGCTGAGCAGGCGCCCTATGCGCTCAGCCTCGCCTACCGGATCCGCTACACGCTCGACCTCAACGCGCGCGAGGCGATGCACCTGATCGAGCTGCGCTCTGGGCGCGAGGGTCACCCCACTTACCGCGCCGTGGCCCAGGCAATGCACGAGCGGATCGCGGCGATTCACCCGGGGGTTGCGGGGGCGATGGAGTTCGTGGATACCTCGCAGGAGCCGCGGCTTGAGCGCATTCTCAGCGAGATTCGGACGCAGAGGAAGCGGGCGGCTACGGGTCAGTCCCAGTAGGGGTTTCGCTTAACTTTTTGGATGGAGACGGGACTTGCTGGCGCCGCGAGGTTGGCGCCCAAAAAGTACAAGACGCTCCACCCCTACTGGGACTGACCCTTCTCGGAAGGTTCCTCGGGTTCGTCGGCTGAGGATGGAAGGTCGCCGTTAGATGGGGGTGAATCCGGGGGCGGGGTGAGGTCCGTGGCGGCTTTCTCTCCCGCGGTGGGCCAGGGCACGGCTTCTCCGGCTGCCCAGGCCGGGGGGCGGCCTTTGGGGAGCCAGCCGGCCATCAGGAGGCCCAGGTAGACGAACCAGATCAGGAGGAAGAGGACGATGCCGAGGAGGACGGTGACGCCCAGGGCCATGCCGAGGGCGGCCCAGAATCTGCTCAGCAGGCCGGTTCGCATTGCCCACAGGGACGTGTAGAAGAGGCCGATGATGAGGCTGAGGCCGCCGGCGAAGCCGAAGAAGGTGGCGATCGGGGCGGTCGAAGCGTCTGAGAGCGCGTTCGAGGCTTCGTCGTCTTCGATTTCCTTGCGTTCGCAGGCGGCGAGAGCGGTTTCGCCCTGCTCGGGATCGAATTCGTCAGCGAAGGACTCGGCGCCCTTGTCTTTCAGTTCACTGCTGCATTCCCGCTTCGCTTCAACCTTGGAGAGCGTCGACTTGGCTTCGCCGGCGACGAACTGCGAGGCCGCGTCGTTCTTCGTCACCGCGCCGAAGCCGGTCGAGATCGCCAGGCACACCGGGGCGAGGACGATCAGGCCCAGCATCGCGCCCCAAACGCGCTCGGCCCGCGCCTGAACCGCCTTGAAGAGATAGACGAGCGGGAGAGCGAGGAGGAGGAACGCGATCGTCTCCATCGCCCCGGCAAGCGTCACCTTGGAGCTGTGTTCGTGGGCGGCGCGCAGCAGCTTGGCGGCGCCTTCCCCGCTGGCGCCGGAGCCGACGAACCCGGAGACGACGAAGATCGCGACGGCCAGCAGAGCGGCGATCGCAGTCGGCCTTGCCCAGCGTTGCTCGCGGGCCAGCACCTCCCGCCTGCCCAAATTCACTCCGGCTAGCCCCGCTCGCGGAAGTAGAACTGCGGCAGGGCGCCCTCGATGACCTCGGCCGTCATCCTCTGCGCCACCTCGAGGTTCCCGGTGCGCACGGCGATGTCGTCGAGGGTGACGATGCCGGCGAGCCTACCCGCATCGACGACGGGGAGACGCCGCACCCGGTGCTGGACCATCAGCGCCGCGGCCTCCTCGAGCTCCATCGCCGACTCCCCGCAGATCAGCGGCCGCGAGGCGTGCTCGCCGACCGGCGCCTCGCCGTCGATGCCCGCGGCGAAGACGTGCAGGGCGAGGTCGCGGTCGGTGACCATCGCCACCGGCGAGCCACCCGGGTCGACGATCACCACCGAGCCGACGCGGTGATCGCGCATCTGCCGCGCAACCGAGATCGCGCTTGCGTCGGGGGTGGCGGTGACAACGCCGGGGGTCATCAGCTCGCTCAGCTGCACTGCCCGTACGCTACCTGCCATGAACGCCGAGCGAGTCACCCCGAGCGGCCTGCGGCGCACCCCCGTCGTACCCCTCGAGGCGGGCGCCGGGCCCGCCAACCCGCCCTGCCCCGCCTGCGGCGAGCCGCTCTTCGGCTGGATCGACTCGCGGCCGGGACTTGCCGGCCCGGTGAGCCGCTGCGAGAGCTGCGGGCTCGGCGTGGTCGGCGAGTCGGCCGGGGTCGAGGAGGCGCTCGCAGCCCTGGATCGCGGCAGCGCAGGGGGCCTGACGCGGATCGCGGATCGGGCCGGCTTCGCGGCCTGGATCGGCGGCGCCGGCTGGGCCGGCCTGGAGCCGGGCAGCCGCTATCTGTTCACGGTCGAGTCGGTGCGCCGGCTGGTCGCCAACCGCGACCAGGTCGTCGCCAGCGCTCGCTGGTCCCCACTCGCCGGCATCGCGACGATGTGGCAGACGGTGCTCAACGGCTTCACCTTCGGCCGCAACGTAGCCCTCGGAGCACTGGGTCGCGCCACCGCGGTCCCGGCCGAGCGGCCCTGGCAGCGCCGACTCGATGCTCTGATCTGCATCGTCGTTGCGATCCCAGCCCTGCTCGCGGCCATCCCCCTGGAGCTAACGGCCGCAGCCACGAGGCGCGGCGGAGCAACCTCGCTGCACCTCGAGCTGCTTTAGGGCCTACGACAACCCCTCGCGGGCCTCGCGAACCAGCGTCACCGACTCCGGGAAAAGGACGCGGATCGCGTCGCGCACCTGCATCGCCTGCTCGTCGGGGCTGCCGGAGAGATCGAGGCGGGCGATCGAGGCGACGGTCATCTCCACCGCGAGCTTGATCGCGTTGTCCGCCCAGGCAACGCGCTGCGAGGACTGCATCTGCTCCGAGAGCTCCTCCATGCGGGAGCGGAACTCGTCAGGGTCGCCAAAGAGATTGAAGGGGCTGCCCTCCACTCCGCATATGAAAGCAGAAGCCCCCAGAGGGGACACGAAGTCGCGAGGTTCAGCGCGCCACCCGCGCGCCGGCGCCCCCTAGCGTCGGGGTGCATGCACGGAGTGGGGAATCCAGAGCGCGGGTCGGCAAGCGTCGAGCAAGCTGGCCTGGTGGCGCTGATCGCGCTGCTCCTGCTCGCCGGGATCGCCGCCGTGGCCGCGGGCGGCGAGGTCGACGCCGGCCGCGGCCTCGCCGGGGCAATCGCGAAACGCATCGCCTGCGCTCCCCGCCTGCCCGACGCCTGCCGCCACCATCCCCTGGTTCCCGCCTACGGCTGGCCGCTGGCCCGGCTGGCCCGCGCCCTGGCGCCGGCGCCCAGCGCCAGACCCGGCCCCTCCGGCCTGCCGCTCGTCCCGGTCGACTTTCGCCGCTGCCGCCGCGAAAGCTGCGCCGTCGCCGCCGGCCCCCACCTGACCGCCTCGGGCCGCCGCACCACAGCCTTCACCCAACTCCTCGACCGCCGCCGCTCCCGTGGCTGGGTCGAGCTGACCTACTGGCTCTATCGCCCCGGCCTCGGCTGGGAACGCATCGTCCACCGCGCCGGCAAGGCCCAGATCGACGCTGCGAGCGACGTCCGTGTCCTGCTCAGGGACGACCCAGCCCTGGTCCCGCTGGAGACCCTCCCCGGCCGCGACCACTACGACTTCCCGACCTCCGAACGACCGCCGTGGCAGTGGCGTGTCCACGGCCTCTACCCCGGCTGGTCGAGCTGACCGGCGCGAGGTCAATGTAGCTACTTGGAGCTATAGTGAAGCCACATGGGCAAGACGGTCGGCATAAGGGAGTTGAAGAACAACATCAGCCAGATCATCGAGCGCGCAGCGGCGGGCGAGGCAATCACGGTCACCCGGCGAGGAGAGCCGGTCGCAACGATCGTCTCGGCGACTGTTCCCTCCGGCATGGCGGCGCTGATCGCCCGGGGAGATGTTCGGCCGGGCAACGGCTCCCGGTATCTGCCGAAACCGATCAAGCTGAGCGGGAAAGGCAAGACGGCAGCGGAATACGTTTCCGAGGGCCGTCGCTGAGCCTCTATCTCGATACGAGCGCACTGGTCAAGCTGCTCGTCAACGAGCCGGGTAGCGAGATAGCCCATGCCGTCTACGACCGGTCCAGCTTTGCGTCGACGAGCGCCATCGCCCATATCGAGGCAACCGCCGCGCTGACGAGGATGCAAAAGGGCAACCGCGTCACCGCGGCGCGATTTGAGATTGCGTTGCGTGAGCTAGACAGCCTCTGGCGGGCGCTCTTCACGCACGCTGTCACCGACAGTCTTATCCATGCCGCCTCCATGGCGGCCAGGGACCACGCCCTGCGCGCATATGACGCTCTCCACCTTGCCAGCGTCATGGCCTTCCAAGAAGTACGACCGCTGACCCTGGCCTGCTGGGACGGTGAGCTGCGAAGTGCCGCGCGGGCACGCGGCATTGTCGTCGTCCCCGAGCAGCTCTGAACCCGCGGATTGGTGGCGTCTACCGTGGTGCCGGCGCCACGGTAGCGACCCGCTCGCCGTCTGACGATGCGAGGCTCAGACGTCGTCAGGCAAGGACGCAGGGAGCCCGAATAGCAGCGAGCGCTATTCGGGCGACTGAGGACGCAGCCGGGCGGCGTCTGAGGCCGCCTCGTCCTGCGCCTGACGGATCAAGCCTTTCCAGTCCGCGGTCCCGAAGACGAGCAGGATCGCGGCGAAGCCGAGGACGACCGACCAGGCGGCCATCGCGATCTGGGTGCCGACCGAGAAGGAGAGGACCGCGGAGCGGGACGGGCCCTTCAGCGTCGCAACCAGCAGTGCCTGCTGGGCGCCGGCGCCGCCCGGAGTGAAGGGAACGATGTTGGCGATCGCCTGCACGCTCATCACCAGCATCACGTTGCCCACGGAGCCGCCGATGGCGAAGGCCTCGAGGAAGAACCAGAAGGCGGCGAAGCGGCAGAGCCAGCCGAGCCCCTGCCAGGCGGCGACCTCGCGCAGATAACGGCGCGGCTGGCGGAGGATGACCAGGCCCTGTTTGACCCTGTCCCAGAAGCGCCGCACGCGGTGGGCGAGGAGGTAGATGCCGATCGCGATCGCCAGCAGCAGCGCCCCGGTGACGATCAGGAGCGTCTTCGGGTGCTCCGCCCAGAAGGAGATCTCGAAGGCGGGCAGGTGCGGGATCTGGGGCAGCGGCGGCAGCAGCCCCTGGGAGATCGCGTAGAGGAGGACCAACACCCCGATCGTGGTGTCGAAGAGGGTCTGGACGAGAAAGGACGAGGTGACGGCGGGGTAGGAGGAGTGAGGGATCTGTCGCTTGACCAGGAAGACCTTGGTGACGTCGCCGGCGTGTGCGGGGACGACCGCGTTGATTCCCGCCCCGGCCAGGTAGGCGGCGCTGAGGTGCGTAAAGGAGATGCGCTGTGCTGGATAGGCGGCGCGCAGCACATTGCGCCATGCCCAGGCGCGGCAGAGTTGCATCGCCAGGAGGAAGGCCAGCGCAATCGCGAACGCCGTCCAGTCGATGTCGGAGAGATGCTGGAAGAACGCGGTCGCCGCGTTGAAGAACGCGTTGAAGCTGGATGCGAGATCGGCGGGCGGCATCGCAGTTACACTAGCCCGCTCGTGTCAGAGGCCGAGACTCAGATCGCCGCTGCCCAGGCCCCCCGCGACCCCGCCGACGAGGCGATGTGCGCGCGTGCCCGCGAGCGCTACAGCGCCGACCGCAAAAGCCGCTTCCGGCGCCGTCGCAAGCGCCACGCCGAGCTGCCCAGCCTGATCATCATCGGTGGTCTCAAGTGCGGGACGACCAGCATCCACCACTACCTCGGCCTGCATCCCGAGATCCAGATGTCGAAGCCGAAGGAGCTCAACTTCTTCGCCCAGGAGCTCAACTGGGACCTCGGGCTCGACTGGTACGCGAGCCGCTTCGACAGCCGCTTCAAGGTGCGCGGCGAGTCCTCCCCCCACTACACCAACTTGCCCCGTTTCACCGGCGTCCCGCAGCGCATCCACGAGCACTGCCCCGACGTGCGCCTGCTCTACATGGTGCGCGACCCGATCAAGCGCATCCTCTCCCACTGGGTGCACGCGACGGGCGCCGGCTACGAGACCCGCGAGATGGTGCCGACCCTCTCTGAGCCCGATTCCTCCTACATCCAGCGTTCGATGTACTGGATGCAGCTGCAGCCCTACCTCGAGCTGTTCGAGCGCGAGCAGATCGAGATCTTCACCCAGGAGGAGCTGCAGTCCGAACGCGAGGAGACGATGCGCAAGGCCTTCGCCTTCGCCGGGGTCGACGAGACCTTCACCTCGGAGCAGTTCGACCGCGAGTGGGAGAAGTCCAGCGCCAAGCAAGGCGACAAATACCAGCTGATGGAGAAGCTGATCAAGCTGCCGGGCTTCCGCTCCTTCGACCGCAACTTCGACCGTCTGCCGGAGCGAATGCGCTGGCTAGTCGAGAAGGTCGTCCACGACCCCGACAAGCCGCCGGCCCCAAAGCCAAAGCTCCCCGACGATCTCTTCGAGACCATCCGCGGCCGCTTCGGCGCCGACGTCACCGAGTTGCAGAAGTTCGCCGGCCGCGAGTTCGCCGGCTGGAACGACTACTCCTGAATCACCGTTGAGTTCGCACTCACTCGCGCTATGCGCGAGTAAAGACGAAGTCACCCGAATAGGCTCCGGTTTGTGCGGCGGCTGACCCCTGAGCCCGGCGAGACCACGGTCGACGAGCAGCTCGACGGCTACTGCCCGTGGCAGCAGGCGCACGATGATCGTCCTTTCGTGGCGACGAACTTCGCCGTCACGGTCGACGGGCGGGCGACGATCGGCGGCGTCTCGGGGCCGATCGGCTCCGATGCCGACACGGCGATGCTGGCGGGCCTGCGCACCCGCTTCGACGCGGTGATGATCGGGGCGGGAACGATGCGGGCCGAGCGCTACGGCCGCGTCGTCGCCAACCAGGAGAAGCGCGAGCGGCGCGAGCGGATCGGCCTCCCCCACGACCCGCTGATGGTGATCGTCAGCGGCCGCCTGGACCTGCCCTGGGAGGCACCGCTCTTCACGGACGGGGGCGGGCGGATTCTCGTCCTCACCGCCTCGGAGGCCGAGCCGCCCGAGACCGCGACGAGCCTTCGCGTCATCCGCCACGAGGGAGCGGTAGACATGACCCTGGCGATGCAACAGCTGCGTGAGGAGCGCGGCATCCGCGCCCTGCTCTGCGAGGGCGGTCCCCGCCTGCACAGCCAGCTCTGGGCCGCCGGCCTGGTCGACGAGCTCTTCCTGACGACCGCACCGAAGCTGACCGGGACAGACGCCCCGCGCATCCTCGAGGCCGAAGCGCTCCCAGCCGCCGCAGAGTTGGAGCTCGCCTGGCTGCTCGAGCGCGACGGCGAGCTCTTCTCCCGCTACCGGCAACGGCAAACTCGCTGACTTCGCCTTTAACCGTCCTATTGGACTGAAAAAGGCGAAGTCACCACCCTTGGCGGTAGCGTTCGGGCGACCAGCCCCGAGGAGAGGACGCCAGTCGATGGACTTCACGCCTAGCCCCCAGGTCGAGACGCTGCGCGAGCGCATCCTCGACTTCATGGACACGGAGATCTACCCGCAGGAGCGGGAGATCATGGAGGCGCTCGACGCCGAGGTCGCCCCGGGTGTCCCCTTCCCGAAGATCCTGGTCGAGATTCGCGAGAAGGCGAGGGGCGAGGGGCTCTGGAACCTCTTCATGCCGGAGGAGCGCTTCGGGCCGGGGCTGACCAACTGGGAGTACGGCCTGCTCTGCGAGGAGATGGGGCGTAGCCCGGTGGCGGCACCGATGGCCTTCAACTGCGCCGCGCCCGACACCGGCAACATGGAGATCCTCGCCGAGCACGGCACCGACGAGCAGAAGGAAAGGTGGCTGGAGCCGCTGCTCGAGGGCCGCATCCGCTCCTGCTTCTCGATGACCGAGCCCGAGGTCTCCGGCTCGGACCCGACCCTGCTGCAGGCGCGCGCCGTGCGCGACCGCGACGAGTGGGTGATAGACGGCCACAAGTGGTTCACCTCCGGCGCCGTCGGCGCTGAGCTGGCGATCGCGATGGTCGTCACCGACCCGGAGGCCAACCCCTACGCCCGCGCCTCGATGATCTGCGTACCGACCGACGCACCCGGCTTCAACCTCGTCCGCCCAATCCCGGTGATGGGCCACGACAAAGGTCCCGGCCACTGCGAGATCCGCTACGAAGAATGCCGCGTCCCCGCCGCCAACCTGCTCGGCAGCCAGGGCGGTGGCTTCGTCGTCGCCCAGGACCGCCTCGGCCCCGGTCGCATCCACCACTGCATGCGCGCGATCGGCACCGCCGAGCGAGCGCTGGAGATGATGTGCAACCGCGCCAACGAGCGCCAGGCCTTCGGCGGCCCGCTGGGCGAGAAGCAGTTCGTTCAGGAGGCGATCGCGGCCTCGCGGATGGAGATCGACCAGGCCCGCCTGCTCACCCTCTACGCCGCCTGGAAGATGGACACCGAGGGCAAGCGCGCCGCCCGCCAGTCGATCTCGGCGATCAAGATCGTCGCCGCCAACATCGTTATGAACGTCCTCGACCGCTCGATCCAGGTCCACGGCTCACTCGGCATGACCGACGACACGCCCCTTGCCGCCCTCTGGCGCTTCAGCCGCATGCTGCGCCTGGCGGACGGGCCCGACGAGGTCCACAAGATGGTCCTGGCCCGCCGCGAGCTGAACCGCTGGGCCAAGCGCGCCGAGGCCGAGGCCAGCGGCGAGCTCGACCCCAAGCACGCCCGCCGCGCGATCTGAGCCCTAGACGCTATGGCCTCGGTTAATCACCGGGGCCATCCGAGGTAGGCCGGACCCTCTCGCTCAGTCGGGGGTTTATCTGGCCGGAGACGGGCTCCGGCTGACCCCAGGCGAAGGAGGATCCG
>Ga0190274_10000716_pt1 | contig 19458 bp, 15 predicted proteins | sample Popmic531T_FD_133002 | JGI IMG/M metagenome (GOLD analysis project Ga0190274, IMG submission 133002) | Populus adjacent soil microbial communities from riparian zone of Yellowstone River, Montana, USA - 531 T | ecosystem: Environmental > Terrestrial > Soil > Riparian zone | place: USA: Montana... | reverse complement strand
TCGAGATGACCGGCGGCTTCGGCGCCGACTACACCTTCGAGGCGACCGGCAACGTCGCCGTGATGCGCCAGGCGGTCGAAGCCGCCCGCATGGCCTGGGGCCTGTGCACGGTCGCCGGCGTGGCCGGAAGGGGGGAGACCCTCGACGTCGTTCCGCGATTGCTGATCACCGGCCGCCGCGTCGCCGGCTCGTCCTTCGGCGGCGTCAAGGGACGCGACCAGGTCCCCCTCCTGATCGACCGCGCCCTCGCCGGCGAGATCGACGTCGAGCCCTTCATCTCCCACCGCATCAGCCTCGACGAGGTCAACCGCGGCTTCGAGCTGATGGAGGCCCAGGACGGGATCCGCAGCGTGATCGAGTTCAGGTAAGTCATAGGAGTTTTCGGACACTTTTTGCGCGGATAGTGTGGCCACCACCGTGTCGTCGAGTGGCGACACTATTCTGCCTGTGTGTTGGCGGAGGAGATGCCGATGTCCTGGTCGGCCGAGGACCGGGTCGATCGTCACCTTGCCAACGGCATGAGCGATCGTGAGATTGCGCAGACCCTCGAAAACCTCGGCAAGTTCGACAGTGCGCTGAACGAGCAAGACGTTCGCGACGAAATCCTCGGCAAGCGAGGTGACATTCTCGATCAACTCGCGCCGTTGCTGGAGAGCTCACGACGGGCGGACGCGAGCATGGCGACCGCGCTGGATCGGCTGGGGGAAGCACTCAGCACCTCCAACCTCATGCGCTTGCTCGGGGTCACCACTATCTTCATGATCCCGGCGCTCGTGGCCTTCGTCGGCTATGTCTTTCTCTTCAACGGACATCTCGTCGTTGGCGTCCCGGTCTTCGCGATCGGCGCGCTGCCGATCTTCCTCCTCATCAACCATGCCGCTCAGCTGAGGCGCGACCTTGCGCTGCCCGATCTCAAGCGCGACCGGGATGCGGCTATGAAGCGCTTCGAATTCGCCGCGGCCAATCAGGCGACCGCCGCGATTCGGGAGACCATCAACGAGCGGTTGACGTCGTTCTCGACTGACTTTCGCCTCCTCGACCAGCGCGGCCTTCGCGCTCTGGCGGATCCCGAGCGTGAGGTTTCGACGGCCGCCAGCAAGGCGCTTTCAACCCTGATGGCATCGCTCTCCAGTGGCAGCATCGGCCTTTCGGGGCCTCGGGGCGTCGGCAAGACGACCCTGGTCGACAGTTTCGCCCACGGCCGTTCCGTGCCCCTCGAACTCGAACGGATCGGTCTCGTGGTCTCGGCCCCCGTCAAGTACGAGGCGAAGGACTTCGTACTCCATCTGTTTGCATCGCTTTGCGAGAGCGTGATCGACGATGGGAGGCTCGAATACCTTCGATCCACCAGCCCGGCGTCCCTTCGGGCTCGGAGACGCGATCGACTGATCCGGTATCTCGGGACAGCGGCGGTGGTGGTCGCGGTGGCGGGCACCGCGATGCTGTTTTTCCACAAAACCGTTCCTGACGGGCCGACGGAGACCGGCTACGTTCTGCTCGTGATCGCCGGGGTTATGGCCTTTTCATGGTTGAACCTGTCGTTCCGCTTCAACGCCGCCTGGCATGGTGTCCGGGCCAAGTTGATTTCCCGGTTTTCGGGAGACGATCCGGTTACGCTCGTAGAAACGCCGAAGCGAGTGGCGCAGGACCATCTGGAGCAGATCAGGTTCCAGCAGAGCATCTCCTCCGGCTTGTCGGGCTCCGTCAAGCTGCCGTTCGGAATCGGAATCGGCGGCGACTCGAGCATCACGATGGCACGGACCCCGTGGAGCCTCCCGGAAGCCGTGGAGGCGTTTCGCAAATATGCGTCGAGCCTGACGAAAGACCGCTATCTGGTGATCGGGATCGACGAGCTGGACAAGATGGGTTCCGACGACACCGCACGCGAGTTCCTCAACAACGTCAAGGGTGTGTTCGGTGTCAGCGGCTGTTACTACCTCGTCTCCATCTCCGACGACGCGATGGCCGGCTTCGAGCGGAGGGGCTTGCCAGTGCGCGATGTATTCGACAGCTCGTTCGACGCGGTCCAGCGGATTGGCTACCTGACCCTGGCCGAGTCGCGCGCGGTCCTCGAGAGCCGCGTCATCGGGCTCCCGGTCCCTTACCAGTGCCTCTGCCACTGCATGGCCGGTGGCTTGCCACGCGATCTGATCCGGGTAGCTCGCGAGCTGGTGCACCAGGCGGCGAAAGGTAAAGCGACCTCTCTTGGCGGTCTCGGCCATGCGGTCGTGAAAGCGGAGCTCCAAGCCAAGATGGCGGGCGCGATAGAGATGAGCCGGGAGGCGGCCGGCAGCGGCGGTGAGTGGGTGCAGAAGTGGCTCGACGATCAAGCTGAGGCCATGACGAAGGTGACGGTGGACGGTCTGAGGGATGGTGTCCTGTGCCTGGTGTCCTGGGGCGGGCTGAAGGACGGTGGATCCGACGCCGCGTGCGAGCTCGCCTTTGAGGTGGCGACGTTCAACTACTACGCGGCGACCATCCTGGAGTTGTTCATGGACGGCCCCGGGTTCGAAGGATTCCTCCGCGTGGGGCCGGAATCGAGGGAGATGGATCCGAAGGCGACAGATGCGCTGGAAACCCTGACCCGGGCACGGCAGCAGTTTGCGATTGGCCCGGGGCTTGCCTGGGAAAGCATTGCCCTGGTTCGGGAGGCGCGGAAGTTGCCGCACTGGGTGGACCCGCGCAGCGTCCCGACAGCCCGGGTTTAGCGCTCCTCGAACGCAATCGCCTTCACCGATGACGGGGCGAGGCCGCTTATGTGGATTGCTGCACGGCCCAGCCGTTGCCATCGGGGTCGCTGAAGAAGACGAAGCGCCCCCAGGGGAACTCCTGGACCTCGCCGACCTCGACGCCCCGCTCGAGCAGGCCCGCTCGAGCGGCATCGGCGTCCTCGACGACCACCTGCAGGCCCTCGACCGACCCGGGCTCAGCCTTGGTGATGCCCTTGCCGATCGCGATCGAGCAGGCCGATCCCGGCGGTGTGAGTTGCACGAAACGGATCTCGTCGCTGACGGCGTGGTCGTGGTCCGCGTTGAAGCCGACCTTCTCCGTGTAGAAGGCCTTGGCGCGGTCCACGTCCGAGACGGGCACCGCCACCAGCTCGAGCTTCATATCCATTGCTTCTCCCTTCTTTGCCAGGGTCGGGTTCAGGCGATCGAGCCGACCAGTTCGCGGTCGATCTCGAGCAGGTAGGGCGCGACCAGGCCTTCGTATGCAGCCTTGCGCTCGGTGGGGAGGTCCTTCCAGCCGGTCACCGAGCCGCGACAGATGTCGGCGCCGCAGAGGCAGCCGCCGGGGAAGTGCTCGATCGAGTAGTTGCGCATCGCGTAGTCGAAGGTGATCTCCTCGCCGTTGGAGATCGGCTTGCGGGCAACGAAGTCGCAGGCGCCCGTCTCGTTCAGCTCGACGCCGCAGTTGGGGCTGCAGGAGTGGTTGACCTTGGGACCGAGGCCGCCGTGGCGGGCCCACTTGGTGCGGCTCACCTGGGTTGCGTGCGAGTCGTTGCGGGCGACCTCGCCTTCGAGCACCCCGATCATCACCGTCTCACCGACGTCGAAGCCGCGGGTGGCGCGAACGCCACCGCCCTTGTCGCCCTCAGGAGTGCACAGCTCATATCCGACAGAATCCAAAAGTCCGCCTCTCAAAATTGGTTGCGCGCAGCGAAACTGCGCCCGACGACTGTAGGCCATTGCCTTTGGATGACTTTCGAAGGATCTCGGCGATCGCACCAGGTGAGCGATTTGAGCAGTTGGACATGAGGCTTGCAAGACTGGTAATTCCCTTCGATCGGAGGCAGGCATGGACCTCGAGCGGACCGTGGCGCGTATCTCCTATATGTCAGCCCCACTTTGGAGACGTCTTTCGGCGGCGCTGTTCCTTACGGGGCTGCTCGTGTCGGCCGCCGTCTTCACGGCTGAGCCGGCGCGAGCGGCCGTCGGGGTGGAGAAGACCAGCCGCTTGGCCGGCGTCCCTGGGGACCCGGTCCATCTCACCCTCGCCTGCGGCTTCTGCTTCCCGCCTTGCCATGGGGCACCGGGGCATCGCAACGTCCCCTGCATGCTGGGCACGAAGGCTCAGCCTCCAAAAGAGTTCCCGGTCTCGCTGGTGCCGGTCGAGAAGGCTCCGAAGCCGCATCGCTGCGGCCCCAACGCGCTCTGCTCGCCGCAGCCTCGCGGAGCTCCCCGCCGTGCTCCCTTCACCTACCTTGGACGGGCCACTCCGCCGCCGGACGACGACCCTTCCGAAAGGCACTACGTGCCTCGCTACCTGCTCGACTTCGAGATTCCGAAGCTGCGGCCGGGCATCTACACGTTCGCGATCTTCTGCGATGTCTGCGCGCGGGGGAAGCGGGGCAGCCTGATCGCCAATCCGCGCGCTCGTCCCTGGCGACTTCGCATCCTGGCGCCGCCAGCGGCATCGATCAGGGCGCGCCACTAGTCTCGCCCGCGGCTAGGGTTCCGCCGTGCGCGCCGCCCGATTTGCCGCCGCTGTCACGGGTCCCCGCGGCCGTTGGCTGACCGTTGGCGTCTGGGTCGTGCTCGGGATCGCCGGGATCTTCGCGCGGGCGCACATCGGCGAGGTGACGGCGGCCGGGCAGAGCACCTACCTGCCCGCCAACGCGGAGTCGACCAGGGCCGTCGACGTGCTGCAGCGCGACTTCAAGGGGGGCGACGATGTGCCGGTCCTGATCGTCTTCGAGCGCAACGGCGGTCTCACGGAGGACGATCTGAACGCGATCGGCAGGCTTGGCGAAGGGCTGGAACGGCTTGGTCTGGCGGGAGCGACGCCGGTCCTCGCCCCGTTCTCGGGCGAGGCGAAGCAGCCGCTGGGGGACGTGGCGAAGATCGCGCGCGGGGTCGGGCCGATCTCCCGCGACGGCGAAGCGGCGCTGGTCGCCCTCGCGATCGACTCCAGCGATCGCGGCGCGGTCGTCGACGGCGTCGGCAAGATCCGCGCCTATCTCGCCGCCCATCGTCACCCCGGGCTGCGCTCCTACGTCACCGGACCAGGCGGCATCGCCGCCGATCTGGAGCGGGTCGCCGAAGACGCCGGCAAGACGCTGTTGATCGCGACCCTCGGGCTCGTCCTTCTGCTCCTGCTGGTCGTCTACCGCGCTCCGGTCCTGGCGCTGATGCCGCTGCTCACGGTCGGCACCGCCTACCTGATCTCGATCGGTGTCACCTACCTGCTGATCGAGGCCGGCGCGATCGCGGTCAACGTCGAGGGGACCTTCCTGCTCCTTGTCCTGATCTTCGGCGCCGGCACCGACTACTCGCTGCTGCTGATTCACCGCTACCGGGAGGAGCTCGACCGGGGCGTGGAGCCGGCGGCGGCGCTGCCGGCCGCGCTCGCGGCGAGCGTGCGGCCGATCGCGGCCTCGGCGGGAACCGTGATCGCGGCGATGCTGGTGCTGCTGCTCGCCGATCTGGAGTCGACCCACTGGCTCGGGCCGGTGCTCGCGATCGGCATCGCGGTGATGCTCGCCGCTGCGCTGACGCTCTTGCCAGCCATCCTCTCGCTGTTCGGCAGGCGGGCCTTCTGGTCGGTCCGCAGCCCGGCGGCAGTCGCCGCGCGCAGTCGCTGGGCTCGTGTGGCCGGCTTCGTCCGCCGCCGGCCACGGTCGATCGTCGTGGCGGTGTTCGCGGCGCTGATCGTGCTCTCGCTCGGCAACCTCGTCCACCACGGCACGATCGGGTTCGGCGAGGGGGAAACGCACCCGACCGAATCGAGCCGTGGCACCGAAGTCCTAGACGAACACTTCCCGCCCGGCCTGGGGTCGCCGCTGACCGCTGTCGTCGATCTCGACCAGGCCGAGGCCGCGGTGAAGGCGCTGGAGGACCTGCCCGCCGTCAAGCTCGCCGTGCCGGTGCCGCCGTCATCAATCTCGGGCGAGGCCGCGGTCGCGATCGTCCTGCGCGGCAATCCCTACTCGGGCGAGGCGGCCGATCTCGTCAAGGTGATCCGCGCCAAGCTGCAGGAGGTCGCGCCCAGCGCCCTCGTCGGCGGGATCCCGGCCGAGAACTACGACGTCGAGCAGACCAACGCCCGCGACACGCGGCTGATCGTGCCGCTGGTCCTGCTCGTCGTCGGCCTGATCCTGGCCCTCGTCCTGCGCGCCCTCGCCGCCCCCGGCTACCTGATGCTGACCGTAGTCGCCTCCTTCGCGGCGACCCTCGGCCTGGTCACCTTTGCCTTCGCCGACCTGTTCGGCTCCAGCGGCCTCACCTTCAACCTGGTCCTGCTGACCTTCATCTTCCTCGTCGCCCTGGGGGTCGACTACAACATCTTCCTGATGACCCGAGCCCGCGAGGAGGCGGCCAAGCGGGGGACCCGCGAGGGCGTCCTGGTCGCGCTCGAGAACACCGGCGGCGTCGTCACCGGCGCCGGCCTGATCCTCGCCGGAACCTTCGCCACCCTGACCCTGCTGCCGCTCGAGGAGCTGGTCCAGATCGGCGCCACCGTCGCGATCGGCGTCCTGCTCGACACCTTCGTCGTCCGCGCCCTGCTGATCCCGGCGATCACCTGCCTATGCGGCGAGCGCGCCTGGTGGCCCGGTCGCGCGCTTTGAGCGTTCCCGGGCCGGAGGCGATGCGCGCAGGTCGGATCGTCACTGTTACCGTTGCGCCGCACCATGGCCACCGACGTTCAGATCCCGCTCGCCGATGCCATTCGCGCCCTCCGCCGCGAGCTCGAGCAGGCGGTGCACGAGGGGACCGACGAGGACCTTCGCTTCACCTTGGGCCCGGTTGAGCTGGAGTTGCAGGTCGCGGCATCGACCGAGGTCGGCGGCAAGGCGGGGATCTCCTTCTGGCTCGTCACCGTTGGCGGGGGCGGGCGGCGGACCTCGGCGGCAACCCACACGGTGAAACTCAGCCTGAAGCCGATCGGCCCTGAGGGAGGGGACGTGATCGTTCACTCAGAGGTCGAGGGCCAGCCCGAGTGAGCTGAATGGCGGTATGGACGAGGAGAGGGTCGTTGAGGTCTTCGCCCCGACGCCGCCGGGGAGCCCGGACAGGTTTGGCTCCGGCTATCTGCTGAGCGGCACGCTCGTCCTCACCGCTGGGCACGTCGTCGACCCCGCTCGCGAGGGTTGCAAGGTGCGCCCGCTCGGCCAGGAGAAATGGCTGGAAGTCGAGGAGGTCGTGTGGCGGGGAAAGGAGCACGATGCGGCCCTGCTGCGCATCCCGGCTCAGAGCTCCGAGCGCCTTGCGCGCTTCGGCAGGCTGGCAAGCCGCGAGCGAGTGCCCTGCGAGGCCCTTGGCTTTCCGCTTGCGCAAGCCGGCAGTGGGAAGCGGGCGGTTCGTGACAGCGAGGAGATTCAGGGGAAGATCGTCCCGCGCTCGCGGACGAAGAGCCGCCGCCTGACCATTCACATCGCCGGCAGCGTGCCCGCGGCGGACGACTCCGGTCATTCGCCCTGGGAGGGGATGTCGGGCGCCGCTCTTTTCGTTGGCCCCCTCATAGTCGGGATCGTCAGCATCGCTCCGGCCAATTTCGGCACGGACCGGCTCGAGGCCGTATCGATCGTGGCCTGCGCGGAAGAGCCAGAGCTCCGCGATGCCTTCCGCCGCGAGTCGGGAGTAGAGCTCGAGCTCGACGAGGTCGGGGGCCGGGGTCACCTGCCCGCGGAGACGACGGTGACCAACTTCCTCGGCCAGTACCTCGGCGCCGACAGGCCCTTCGCGGGGCGCGACGCCGAGCTGGCCCGGCTCGACGACTGGCTCGACGATCCGCAGCGCCCCTATCTTCTCGTCGCAGGCCGGCCCGGTCGGGGCAAGTCGGCACTGCTGGCGCACTGGTGGGAGCGGTGTCGCGAGAAGGAGGCTGAGGGCGCGCTGCGTTCGGTCTTCGTCCCGGTGAGCATTCGCTACGGGCTCACTGACCAGAGAGCGGTGCTCAAAGCCGCGGTTGCACGTTTGGCCGACGTGCGAGACGAAGAGAGCGGCCCCGCGGAGGAGTCGGTCGACGGGCTGAGGGATCGACTCGGCGCTCTCCTTTCCCACGCGCCTCCCGCCGGGCAGAGGACGCTGCTGATCGTCGATGGGATCGATGAGGCCGCGGGCTGGACGCCGGGGCCGGGCTTCTTCCCCAACCCCCCGGCCGCGGGGGTAAAGGTCGTGGTCTCGGCGCGGCTGACCCCGAGCCGCTCGACGGTCGAGGACTGGTTGAGGCACCTCGGATGGGGCAACGATCTCGCCGCCACCGTCAGCGTTGACGATCTCTCTCGCGAGGCTACTCGTGCCGTGATCGAAAGCGCCGACCCGGCGCTCTCCCCACTGGCCGAGCCCGAGTCGGTTGAGCAGCTGTACTCGGTTTCCGGGGGCGATCCGCTGGTCCTGGGCCTGTACCTTCGCCATCTCTCCAGGCAGGGCGGAGACCTGCGAGCCGCGGTCGACAGCCTGGCCACGAGCGAACCGGGGCTCGGTGGGTTCATGGAACGCTGGTGGGAAGACCAGGAGTCCCAGTGGCGCGGCGGGGACGCGGGGGGCAAGGTGGCGACGGCGACCGTTCTCAACCTCCTGGCCTGCGCGCTCGGCCCGCTCGAGCGGGGTCAGCTGCTGGCGCTGGCGAAGCGGATGGGCAGCACCACGGGCGACGACCTCAGCGAGGCGATCCGGGCCCTGGACCGCATGGTCGTGCGCGAGTCGACTTCGTATGCGCTCGCGCACCCTCGGCTTGCGACGCACAGGGTCGAGCTGCTCCGTGGGGACGGCGAGCTCGAGCAGTACGAGGCCCTGTTCGCCGCCTGGGGAAGGGAGACGCTTGCGGGCTTGCGCGAGGGCCGGCTTCCCCCCGCCGAGGCGCCGGCCTACGTGGTTCGCCACTACCGCGAGCACCTCGACCGCATTCGCCACGCCCATCCCGGCCACGCCGATGCCACCGCGGAGCGCTACCTCGAGATGGTCGACCCTGCCTGGCGGGTGGGCTGGGAGGCGGTGGCCGACCGCTCGAGTGGCTACATCGACGACGTCGAAGCGGCGCGGCACGTGGCGGCCGTGGCCGATGTGGCAGCGGTGAGGAAGGGCGAGGTGGCGAGTTTCGCGGCAGAGGAGATCTGGTGCTCCTACGTCCGGGCCGAGCACGCGAGGACGCTGGAGCTGGTCGGCGGCGAGCTCGCCGGGAGGCTGGTCGAGCACGGCGTCTGGACCGAACGGCGGGCGCTCGACGCCTGTGAGGGGGTCGAAGATGACTGGACTCGGGCCAGGGCGCTCGTCGCCCTCGTCCCCCATCTGGGCCCGCCCGGCTTGCGCCAGGTTGTCGGGCTGCTGCCCGCCTGCGCCAGGGAGGATTGCCTGTTCCTCGGCGATGCCGTCGAACAGGTTGCCGCCGGTCTGGCGCGCGCGGGTGAGCTGGACGAGGCCCGGGCATTCGCCGAGGCCCAGGAGCCGGGCGATGTCCGCGCCTTCGCGATCCTCGGCCTGCTGCCTGTGGCGCCAGAGCCCGAGCGGGCGTCCTTGCTCGAGTCGGCGTGGAGCCACCTGTTCGGGAGGCGGCTGCCGAGCGAGCTGCTCGTGAGCCTGACCCGCGCGGTGGACCTCGATCTGGCGCGCGAGGTGCTCGACGACGATCCATCTGGCCTGCTGGCCAAGCAGCTGAGGGACCAGACCAATTGGTGGTCTCCCGAGCAAGAGCTGGAGGATCTGGAGCCAACCGACCGCGCATACGTGCTGGGGTACCTCGGCCCCTGGCTGCCCGTGGATCGGCTCGAGGCGGAGGTCGCCGAGGTGCTTGCGGGCATGGCCCGCGAGAGCACCCAGTACAACGTCGGCGAAGCGATGGAGGATCTCGCGCCGTATCTGCGTGGCACGCTCTTGCACCGCGCCGTCAACCTCGTCGAGGACCTGCTCGCAGGCGAGGGAGCACCACAGACCGTCGCCTGGACGAGGCTGCTCGAGGCGCCGGGCGGACCAGGGCACGAGCGATTGATGGGATTGATCCTGCCCCGCCTCGATCAGCTCTTCGAGTACCGCGTGGGACCCAGAGACGTCAGGGAAGCCCTGGCGCTGGTCTCCCGCCACGGCGCCGCCGATGCCTGTCTGCGGGCGGTCATCGGGATGGACGAGTCCTCCAGGGACAAGCCGGAATACCTCACAGCAATAGCTCCCCATCTCGACCTGCCGATGACCTGCCGCGCATTGCTGGCAACGGTTCGGCACCAGGACCGCCAGGAGACGACTAAAGCGCTCCTTGCCCGCCTCGGCACGTTTGGCCCCGATCAGGCACGGGAAGCCCTGGCGCTCGCGTCCAGGGGCGAAGAAGCAGATGAGATGAGGGCAGCGCTCGCCGTCCTCTCGCACGTCGGGGCCGGGCCGATGAGGCTCGACGATCTCCTCGCGATCGAGGACGCGCACCTGAGGCTCGCGGCGCTTGCGACTTCATCGCGGATCGCCACCGCCACCGCCGTCGACCTCCGCCGCGCGCTGCCCCGGATCGAACCCGATCGGGACTACCTCGGTCCGCTCGCGCTCGAGCTCTTCGACGAGATGCGCAGGGCTCTGCCCGACGCCGAGATCCGCGGCGAGGTCGCGGCGAGCGTTCTCGACGATGTCGCCTTCCGTGGCTCGCACCCGCGCAAGGAGGAGTTCGTTGCCGGTTGCCAGCGCCAGATGGCGGAAGCCGCCCAGGCCGACGAGGATCGCGACGAGCACCCCCGCGCCGAGCCGACGGAGCACCTCGATCCGGCTGAAGTCGAGCTCTATCCGGCGCGGCTGCTGCGCTTGATCCGCGCGCTTCCGGATGAACATCGACCCGACGCCGTTCGCCGCCTCGTGCCGGACGAGTTGCTGAGTGGGACGAGCTTCGCCAACTTGGAGGCTGCCACCTGGGGCGACCACATGGCCGAACTGGCCCCTGTGCTCGAGCTTGACCAGGCCCGGCTGCTCCGCGGGGCCGCGATCAAGGCGAAATCGGGCTCGACCAGCTCGAAGGTCCGGGCCGCTGTCGCGGCGCGGATCGGCGTGCTCGGCTACGTCAGCGAGGCGATCGAAGGCCTGGCGCTGGTCGAATCCGAACACGCGGCGATGGCCCTCTGCGAGCTGATCGGCACCGCCGCGGCCGACGAGGTTCCAGGGCTGATCGATGTGACACTGGAGCGGTTCGATTCGCGCTACCGCGGCGAGCGAGCGCGGGTCTGGGCGGTGGCAAGCCGGCGACTCCCGGAGCTGAGCGGGGATCGGCAGTTGCGGTTGCTGCAGGAGTGGCTGGAGCGAAGGCCCTCGCGGAGCGAGCTTCTCGTCGACCTGCTGCTCTTCGCGCCCGTCGTCGTCGCCCTCGGCGGGAGCGCCGCTGCGGAGGAGCTCTCCCTCCGGCTCGATCCCGTTCGCGGGCTACCGGGCCGGGTGGGGCCGGCGGGAGAGTAGAGCCGCTCGAGGCGACAGCCAGGCGGCGGATCAGTGCGCTGCGGCTGCCTGCCTGCGTCGATTGCCCTGCCATCCGCGCGAAAAGATCAGCGCGGTGCCGTTGTCACTGGAGCCAGGGCGCTGCTGAGTGGCAACGCTGCCCTGAGATGTGCACTGGGGGCATCGGTCGGCGGTGATCCCACGGATCCCGCCGTATTCGGTGTGGCATTGGCTGCATTGGAACATGGCTATCCCTTCGGCCTGCGACTCGAAACCTTGAGGCCATAGCGGTCGGTTGGTCCTTTTTTCATACTCATCCGTAACGCCGCTCCATCGGCTGGAACGCGTGCCACCAGCCGCGATCGAGCGTCGCCCGGCTGACTCGCTCGAGCACGAGCCCATCCTCGTCGTGCAGCAAATAGCTGACTACAGGCGGCTCGACGCACTCGTCGACCTCGAGGATGTGGGCGAGGAACAGGTAGGGCGGGCGGGTGAGCCAGACCTCGCCTACCTGTGGTTGTGCCTTTGTCTCGCGGCTCGCCATGGCCGCATCGTACCCAATATTGGGGGTCGTAAACATGGGCACTGGCGGCAGCCGCTCGACCGCGACTGGCCGGTTTGCTTCAATCGGATCACCAGAGAAAGGAGGTGGTCCTAATTTCGAGTCACATGCTTCAGGGGACACTGGAGGTGCAGGGCCGCTAGGCGCCGCACTGTTTCGGCCGCCCGGCGGAATCCAACCCGGGCACCGGCGAGCAAAGGGAGACCGGGCGTTGTCCCACCCGGCCTAAGTTCCCGCGCTCGTTTTTTGCACTCCGGCAAGGGCCGCCTTCGGGCGGCCCTTGCTCGTAGGGGCCTCGGCCCGGCCCAGGATCGCCGCGTAGCCGCCCGGCCGCGGAGCTCGTGTCGAGGACTTCCGGTCATTTCTGGGTGTAGACTGTCGATCTACATATGGCTGCCGCTGACACCACGACGATTCGGGTCTCGACTCGGACGCGCGATCGACTCAAGGTTCTGGCCGCTCGTCGAGGCGAGTCCGCCAGCGAGGTCGTCTCGAAGCTCGTCAATGCCGCGGACGAGGAGGCGATGCTGTCCGAGGTCGCGGCCGGGTTCGAGAGGATGGCCGAGGACCCCGAGGTTCTCGCTGTCTACAAGGCGGAGAGCCGAGAGATCGAGTCCGCCTTCGACGCCCCTGCTCCTGAGTGGTAGGCGCTCGCCCGCAGCAGGGCGAGGTCTATTGGACCGATCCCGATCCGACCCGCGGCACCGAGCAGGCGAAGCCACGGCCCTTCGTGATCGTCTCTGTCGATCAACTGAACCAGGCGAGTCTGGGTCTTTCGCTTGCGGTTCCGCTGACCCGCACTGACTTCGACAACGCGCTGCATCTATCGATTTCTGCCTCGGAGGGTGGGCTGCGCGAGGACGGTTTCGCGATGCCCGAGCAACTTCGGGCCGTTTCCCACGAGCGGCTCAATCGGCGACTGGGTGCAGTGCGCCCGAAAACGCTCGACGAGTTGCTGAAACGCTGTCGCGTTCTGCTTCGCTGAGTCGCCCTACTCGCAGAAGTTGGGGCTGCGAACTGGAGCCGTGCCACTCGCTGGCCCGGGTCCAGTTCGCAGCCCGGGCGCAGCCGCCCTCGTTAGTGTCAAGGAGATGGGCGACTTTCTCTACGAGGGGCACCGGATCTCCTACGACTCCTACGGGGAGGGCGAGCGGGTGCTGGTGCTCGTGCACGGGCTGCTGATGAACAGGCGCATGTACGAGCGGCTGGGGCCGGCGCTGGCGCGGCGCGGCAACCGGGTGATCTGCGTCGACCTGCTTGGGCACGGACGCTCGGACCGGCCCGAGGACCTGCGGCTCTACTCGATGCCGCTTTTCGCCCGCCAGGTGGCGGCGCTGCTGGACCATCTCGAGTTGCCATCCGCCGTCGTCGGCGGGACCTCGCTCGGAGCCAACGTCGCGCTCGAGCTGGCGGCCCGCGATCCCGACCGGGTACGGGCGCTGTTCGTCGAGATGCCGGTCCTCGACAACGCCCTGCCGGCGGTCGCCGGGGCCTTCACCCCGGTGCTGCTCGGGCTGCGGCTGGCCCGGCCGGTGTTCGAGCTCGCTTCCCGCCTCACCTCCGTCGTCCCCCGCACCAACCACCTCCTCGACATCGGCCTCGACTGGGTGCGCCAGCGGCCTGGGCCCTCGGGCGCCGTGCTCGAGGGTCTCCTGCTCGGCGAGACCGCACCGCACCGCGAACTGCGCCGCCGGATCGAGCAGCCGGCCCTGATCGTCGGCCACTCGCGTGATCCGGTGCATCCCTTCAGCGATTCCGGGATGCTCGCCGAGGAGCTGGAGAACGCGCGGCTGGTGGTGGCGAGCTCGGTCTTCGAGTGGCGGCTCAGCCCGAAGCGCCTCAACGGCGAGCTGGCGTCATTCCTGGAGGAGGCGTGGAGTACCGGATCGGCCCGAAGAGTCGCCTTGAGCGGCGATTCCGCCGGCTGATCCCAAAAAGTTTCCCCAGCGTCCGTACTTTGGTACGCCCGGAGTTGCTACGATGCCCAGGAATTCTGGAGCGATCAGGAGATTGCGGACCCTCGGGAGGGGTCCTGGGGGCTCTCGGGAGAGTCCCAACCCATAGCGCACCAGTGCCTTAATCGGTCAAAGGGCCGGCCTTAAAAGCCGGAGATCCGGGTTCGAGCCCCGGCTGGTGCATTGCCCATGGAGCCGACACCAGCTATGGCGAGCAATCTCTTCGATCACCTCGATGAAGTGGCGACGGGCGCCGGCGAGCGGCCGCTGTGGGCGGCGCGGGCGCCCTACCAGCCGCAGGACGCCTTCGATCTGATGCTCGTGCCCTGTGTCAAGGGCTGGCAGGACGACGCCGCCGCCCTGGCCGCCCTGGAGCGGATCGAATCCGACCCCTGGGTCGCCGCGGTCGAGCGCGGCGGCAAGCAGGTCTCGGTGAAGCTCTCCAATGCCTGGATCGAGCAGATCGGGACGGCGCTTGTCTCGGGCGAGGTGGGCAGCTCGCCACACGCCGACCTCGCCGCGGGTCAGCGCTACGCGCTCAACTTCTGGGACGCCAACTCGACCAAGGCGCTGCACATCGGCCACCTTCGCAACCTGGCGCTCGGCAACGCGCTCGGGGCGGCGCTGACCGAGGCCGGCGGCAAGGTCGAGCGGCGCAGCATCATCTGCGACGTCGGCCGCAGCATGGGCGAGGCGATGGCCGGCGTGGTCAAGAGCGGCCGCCACACCCAGTCCTCGCTCGAGGGCGGCGAGAAGAGCGACCACTTCGTCGGCGCCTGCTACGCCGAGTACGTCAAGTCCGGGCCTTCGCTGACGGGTCGCGACGACAACCCGGCCAGCTCGCTGACCCGCGAGGTCGACGTCCACAACGACAGCGCCGACGAGCTGCTGCAGCGCGTCCTCGACGGCGACCAGGCGGCGATCGAGCTCTGGTCGAAGACGCGCGCCTGGGTGATCACCGGCCAGCGCAAGACCCTGGCCCGCCTCGGCATCTCCTTCGACCGCGTCTTCTTCGAGTCCGACTTCCTACCCGAGGTGGCCGAGCTCTCCAACCTCGGCCTCGAGCACGGGATGCTGCAGCGGCGTCCCGACGGCGCGATCATCTACCTCACCGATCGCGAGGAGCTGGAGGAAATGCCGCTGCTGCGCGCCGACGGGTTGCCGACCCAGCACATGCGGGCGCTCGCCTACTGGATGGCGGCGCCGGGGCTGGAGGGCACCACCTCGATCCAGGTCTGCGGCCTCGAGTGGGTCGCCCACGTCACCTGCCGGCGCCAGCTGATGGACGAGATGATGGCCAAGGGGGCCGGCGCCGACATCAATCATCCCGCCCACGACATCTTCCACGGGATGGTCTCCAAACAGAGCGAGTCGGTCTCATCGAGCAAGCGCAACGCGCTCTTGATCGACGAGTTGGCGGAGTGGATCGACGCGGCGGTGGACGACGGAGACGAGCGAGCCGCGGTGCGTCGCCGCCACCCGACGGCCGAAGCGATCGTGCCGCAGGTGGCGCTCGGCTACTTCCTCATGCACACCAACACCAAACCGCTCGACTTCGAACCGGAGAAGCTGCTGCGCGAGGAGCAGAGCCTCGGCTGGGACCTGGCCCGGGCCCGCGCCCACAACGGCAACGGCTCGGGCGCGGCTGCCGCCGAGCCGGCCGAGGACCCCGATTACCGCTTCGCCGTCGTCCAATCGGAGATGTACCGGCGCCACCTGATGCAGGCGGTCGAGCGGCTCGACGTCAGCCCGCTCGCCCGCTACGTCGCCCACCTCTCGCGCTGGTACCTCGAGGCCGACCGCGAGCCCCACGTCCAGGAGGCGACCCAGGCAGCACTGGCGCAGGGCGCTCGTGGCTTGGGGCTGGAGGTGGCGCGGTGAGGACGCTGCTGATCGACAACCACGACTCCTACACCTACAACGTCTTCCACCTGCTCGCCGGGGCGACAGGCGAGGAGCCGATCGTGGTCGACAACGACGCCGTCTCCTGGCGCGCCCTCTCGCGCTGGGATTTCGACGCGATCGTGCTCTCGCCTGGGCCGGGGACGCCGGGGCGCTGGCACGACTTCTGCGTCTGCGACGACATCCTCCGCTACAGCGAGATCCCGGTGCTCGGCATCTGCCTCGGCCACCAGGGACTGGGGAAAATGCTCGACGGCGAGGTGCGCAGCGCCCCCGAGCCGATGCACGGGCGCCTCAGCCGCATCTTCCACGAAGGCGACGGCCTCTTCGCGGGAATCCCCCAGGGCTTTCCCGTCGTTCGCTACCACTCGCTGGCGATCACCGGCATGGGCCCCGACGGCAACGTCTGCGCCTGGGCCGACGACGGCGTCGTGATGGGGATCGAACACAGGCGGCGGCCGATGTGGGGGGTCCAGTTCCACCCCGAGTCGATCGCCACCGAGCACGGGGCCAAGCTGGTCGAGAACTTCTACGCGCTGGCGCGGCAGCGCAAAGAGCCGCCGGTGCGGGCGACGAAGCGGCCGCAGAGCGCGCCCCGCCACGCCCCGGCCGTCCGCGAGAGCGCCTCGGGCACCGAGCTGCGGATGCGCTCGATCCCGGGCGAGGCCTCGACCGAGGCGCTCTTCGAACGGCTCTTTGCCGCCGAGGAGCACGCCTTCTGGCTCGACAGCGCCGACGCGCCCACCCGCCTGGCGCAGAGCTCCTACCTCGGCACCAGCGCCGGCGCCGAGCGCTGCGTGCTCGAGTACGAGGTCGAGGACGGCGCCGTCCGCGTGCACCGGGGCGAGACGACCGCGATCGAGCGCGGCTCGATCTTCGACGTGCTCGACCGCGAGCTGGCGAAGCGCTCGATCGAGACCCCCGCCGGCCTGCCGCCCAACCTGGTCGGCGGCTTCGTCGGCTACCTCGGCTACGAGTGCAAGGCCGACTGCGGCGCCACCAACGTGCACAGCTCGGACGTGCCCGACGCGGTGATGATGCTGGCCAATCGCCTGATCGCGGTCGATCACGTCCACCACCGCACCCACGTGCTGGCGGTCAGCACGGAGGAAGGTGTCGAGGCCGAGCGCTGGCTCGACGACGCCGAGGCGGCGGTCCGCGACGTCCTCGCCAATCCGCCCCGGACGACGGCCGAGACCGCCGAGCCCGCCTTCGGCGAGCCGAGCGACTCCCACGTGCGCTTCCAGTGCGGCCGCGGCCGCGAGCAGTACCTCGCCGACATCGTCCGCAGCCAGGCCGAACTGGCGGCGGGGGAGTCCTACGAGGTCTGCCTCACCGATCAGATCTCGACCGACGCCAGCCCCGACCCGTTCGACCTCTACCGCAACCTGCGCCGCAGCAACCCGGCGCCCTTCGCCGCCTACCTGAAGCTCGGCGAGGTCGCCGTCGTCAGCTCCTCGCCGGAGCGCTTCCTCTCGGTCGACCGCGAGCGCCGGGTGCAGGCGCGCCCGATCAAGGGCACGACCTCGCGCGCCGAGGACCCCGAGCGCGACGCGACCCTGAAGGCGGAGCTGACCAACGACGAAAAGACCTACGCCGAGCACTTGATGATCGTCGACCTGCTGCGCAACGACCTCGGCATCGTCTGCGAGGTCGGCAGCGTCGCCGTCCCCGAGCTGATGGTGGTCGAGGACTACGCCACCGTGCACCAGCTGATCTCGACGGTCGAGGGCAGGCTGCCGGCCGATCGCAGCGCGGCGGAGTGCGCCCACGCCTGCTTCCCCGGCGGCTCGATGACCGGCGCGCCGAAGCTGCGCACGATGGAGATCATCGACGACATCGAGGCCGAGGCGCGCGGCGTCTACTCCGGCGCGATCGGCTACTTCGGGCTCGACGGCACGATGGACCTCAGCATCGTGATCCGCACGATCGTCCTGCGACCGGGCCGGACCACGATCGGCGCCGGCGGCGCGATCGTGATGCAGTCCGACCCACAGGACGAGTTCGACGAGATCCTGCTCAAGGCGCGGGCGCCAATGGCGGCGATCGCGCGCACGGTCACCGGCAGCGACTCGGATGATGCCTGGAGCGTCGAGCTGGAGCCGGCGCGGACCGCGGCGGAGGCGGCGTAAGGTGACTGAAGCGGCGGCAAGCGAGGCGGAGGCGGCGCACGGCGGCGGGCTCGGGAGTCTGCGCGTGCGCAGGGCGGTGGTCGACGACGTGGCCGCGGTCGCCGGCGCCGTGGCGGAGCTGCTGTTCGAGCTGAGCGGCAAGGGGCCGCCGCCGAGAAAGCTGGAGGCAGCGACGCTGGAGCTGGCCAGGGACAGGGGGAGGGGCGCCCTGCTGGTGGCGGAGGCGGGGGGCGAGGACGGCATAGTCGGGGTCCTCGCCGCCAGCTGGCAGCACGCGATCCACGTCCCCGGTCGCTACGGGACGATCCAGGACCTCTGGGTCCACCCGGACTGGCGCAGCCGCGCGGTCGGCCGTGAGCTGCTGAGCGCGTTCTTCGATCTGGCCCGGGAGGAGGGGGCGGCGAGGGTCGAGGTCGGGCTGCCGCGCGAGAGCTTCGAGAACATCAGCGCGACCGAAGCGTTCTACCTTGCCAACGGCTTCGCGCCGCTGGGCCCGCGGATGCGGAGGAAGCTATGAGCGCCGCCGAGCTGCTGCTGGTCGAGCAGCGCGCCGGCGGCGGCGATGGCGACTCGGCCCACTGGATCCTCGAAGGCGGGCGCATCCTGCCCGGGGTGGACGACCACCGCCGCATGGACGAGCTGCGCCGCGGGCTGATGCGGCACTCCGGCGTGCACGCGGCCAGCGCCGATGCCGACAGCGAAGACGTCGAGCAGACCCTCAGCGTCCTGCACGAGCCGGACTACCTCGAAGCATTGGCGGAGGTCTCCGAGGAGCCGGTGGTGATGCCGGAGCTGACGCCGCCGGGTCTGCCGCCGGACATACCGGTCTGCGCCGGCCTGGTCGAGGCCGCGCGAGAGGGGGTGCGGACGGCGATGACCGCGGCGGAACGGCTCGCCGCCGGCGCCCCCTTCACCTACGCCCTCTGTCGCCCGCCCGGGCATCACGCCGGGCCGGCCTGGTTCGCCGGCTACTGCTACCTGAACACCGCTGCGGCGGCGGTGCAGACCCTGCTCGAGGCGGGGGTGCGCCCGGTCGGGATCCTCGACATCGACCTGCACTACCCCAACGGCACCGCGGCGATCGTCGAGACGATGACCGACGCCAGCCTGCACTCGCTGCATGCCTCGCCGGTGACCAACGTCGCCGCCGGCACCGTGGCGCCGAGCAGCGAGAGCGAAGTGGTGGTCGAGTTTGCCGGCAGCCCCGATGCCGCCACCTACCTCGACGCGGTGGCGCGCTCGGTCGAGTCGCTGGCCGGCAGCTGCGGGGCGCTGGTGGTCTCGCTCGGCTACGACACGGTCGAGGGAGACCCGCACGGGAGCTGGGGCTTCTCGCCGACGATCTTCGCCCAGATCGGCCGCCTGCTGGCGGCATCGGGGCGGCCCGTTTGCATCGTTCAGGAGGGCGGCTACGCCCTGCACGCCCTGGCCGCCTGCAGCTACGCCTTCGCGGCGGGGCTGCTCGAAGAGGGGGCGCCGGTATGAGCCAGGACGGGCTCGAGCCCTACCGCCGCCGCCTCGACCGGCTCGACGACGAGATCGCCCGCCTGCTCGGCGAGCGCTTCGAG
>Ga0190274_10000715_pt1 | contig 19461 bp, 22 predicted proteins | sample Popmic531T_FD_133002 | JGI IMG/M metagenome (GOLD analysis project Ga0190274, IMG submission 133002) | Populus adjacent soil microbial communities from riparian zone of Yellowstone River, Montana, USA - 531 T | ecosystem: Environmental > Terrestrial > Soil > Riparian zone | place: USA: Montana... | reverse complement strand
TGCGATGTGAAGTCAGGTCTCGGAATAGCCTGACTCAATGTACCTGGAAGACCTGATAGATCGCACCCCCGGCCATTCGATGACCATAAGCGACGGAGACGATGCGATTGAGCCAGCCATATTTCTGTGAGGCCGTCTCGTAATAAGGCGTAGCGCGCATGTAGTACTCGGTGGGGCTGACTTTCTCGCCGCGTCCGATACGGTCCAGAACCTCCTTCGGACCATGCCGCATCCCGAGGTAGGTCATGGCGATGAGTTCTCCATCGTCGGTTTCCATTACCAAACGCACATTGAGAGTAACTGTGCCATCGGCTCGCAGCGATTGCCAGTCGCTCCCGCCGGAAAGGATCTTGCCGCGTAGTTGTTCACCTTCAAAACGGCCGCCGGAGATTTCGCCGATGCGTCTGTCGTAGCCGGGCGTCTGGCCGATGACGCTTGGCGGCTTTACTTCGATCTGAAAGATAAAGAGAGGCTCGAGAGGCAAGGTCGTCATCTCGGCCGGCAGTAATGCGGAAAGTGAATCGGTGCTCATTGTGGACCTCCATCGAATGCAGCTTCGGAGTCTATATCCATTCAGGGGGTTCCCTGTGGCACGAATAATCTAGAATCAACGGGCATGATGGATCAGCTACTCAGTAACCCGGTAGCGGCAGCGATCATCCAGTTTCTGAATGAGATTGGGCTGGCAGTGAAAGCAGAGACGTTTGACGAGAAAACTTTCCTGCCTGGAATAAAAATGGATCAGGGGGTTATTTTGATCGATCCTGCCAGGCTGAAATATCCGGGCGACTTGCTACACGATGCGGGCCATCTCGCCATCAAAGCGGATAAGGAGCGACGGCAGGCCGGCCCAGACGCGGGAGGAGATCCAGCCGAGGAAATGATGGCCATCGCCTGGTCCTATGCTGCTTTGACCCATCTAGAACTTCCACTCGAAGTGGTCTTCCATCCCGATGGATATCGGGGCGAGTCTCCCTCGTTGATCGAAAACTTCGGGCAAGGGCGCTATTTTGGCGTCCCAATGTTGCAGTGGCTTGGCATGACCGCCGACGAAAAACAGGCGAAGGAACTGGGCATTGCTCCTTATCCTCATATGACAAATTGGCTCCGCCCGGAAGGGCTACCACCTGAAGGTGAAGATGGAGATCTCCGTGCCGATTGAAGCCCCGGGAGGGCGAGGGTGCTTGTAGCTCTCCGGCACGCTGACCCAGTTCGGATAGACTTTGCCGCCCAGATAGAAGCGGGGACTCGCAACCGGCGCTGAGGGCGCCTGCCCGGCGAAAAGTTTGTAGCTGTGCTCCGGTGGACTTGGGCCTGGCTGATCGTCGCGCGGTACATACTCCTCGACACCGTCGCCGTCAACGTCGGCGGATAGCCAGTCGAGCCGGAGCATGCGGTGGTAACTGCGATCGGCGATCATGCCGAGCACTTCAGCGTTGAACAGATCAATCATTCTCTGGGCACCTGGTAGAGTGCGGTTGATGGCCAGGTGCAACGTGCGGATAATCAGCGGCGTCGAACCGAAAACCAGCCGGGATTGTGCCTCTGTCGCGTGATTCTTTAGGATGTACTCCACGACGAGTTCGTCCATCAGTGTGTAATCTGCACTGTAGTCGAGGAGTTTTTGGATGCTGTCTTCCTCGCTGTCAGATGGGACAACGATGGGTCCATTCGGGTTCGTAACTTTATCCCCGTAGGCGTAGCCCTCGACGAGGGCAAGCCGTTTGCCGCCGAGTTCGGCGAGCGTCTTCGCCGATACGTCACTTCCTTTGCGGCCCACGAGCATCAGCCGGTTCTCAAGATAGGGCTGGGAGTAGAAGAGAGCGCGTTCTCGAGCTTCGTTTTTCCATAATGCCGCGCTGCCATCAAACTCACCGTTGAGTAGCACGGGCGTCAGCCTGCCCTCATCGACGATCGTAGTATTGGAGTCAATCCCTGCTCGATCGAGAGCTGTCTGAACCAATTCCAGCGCAAAGCGCGCCTTTCCCTGCTCGTTCGTGAATGGTGACCACTCCGTCGAGGCCAGGCGCAGCGCCCTCGCCTGTGAGCCGGCGCTCGCCGTGGACACAAGAAACGCCGCGATCGGTAGTAAGAAGATCATTGCTGGACGAAGCGGTTTCCACATGTTGTCTACAACCCGTCAGGGGAGCGTAACAAGTCGGCCGGGGATCGCTTACTGTAAGGATGTACAGGAGATTCCCCTGAATAAAAAAAATTGTCGGTGTTGTCGATATCCGGGACTCCCGAACGACTAGCCAATGAATAGTTAGACGAATGGAGGGTGCGATGAAATTTGTATGTCTCGGGTACATAGAACCGGGCAAGTTTGAAAACCTGTCAGAAAACGAACGCAATACGATGGTGGACGAGTGCTTCACTTACGATGACGTCCTGCGCAAAGATGGCCATTTTGCGGGCGGAGAGGGGCTTCACGGCCCCCAGGCGGCAGTCACCTTGCGCTGGAAGGAAGGCAAGGTTTCAGTCACGGACGGCCCATACGCCGAGACGAAAGAACAAATCGGTGGAATTCTCATTCTTGAGGCGAAAGACCTCAATGATGCCATCCGGTTAATGGCGAAACATCCAGGCGTGAAAGCCGGACCTTTCGAGATCCGGCCTGCGGCCGATCTGTCTGACATAATCCGCGAAAGTGAAACGCGACGGGGCAAAGCTACCTAGCGACTGAGCCTGCTGGGTCTGCGGGCTCGAGACGTAAGATCATCCCGTCGGCGGTGTTCCCTCCGGATGCCTGCTCGGTGACCACGTAGATGTAGCCGTCGGGGCTTTGCTGAACATCACGGGGACGCGTGTCGATCGGGATCAGGAGACCCTCGCGCCGTTCGGCCTGTGAGGGCTGGCCGAAGGCGATGCGCACCAGTTGACGCGTGGTCAGCGCACCGACAAAGAGATTATTCTTCCAACGGGGAAACTTATCACCCGTGTAGAACATGATGCTCGACGGACTGATGGAAGGCACCCAGTGGATACGCGGGTTGTCCATGTCAGGCCGCGACCACGGTTGGTCGGAAACCAGTGTCCCTGTGTAGTTGCGCCCGGTCGACACCAGGGGCCAGCCATAGTTGTGCCCCGGAAGGAGGACGTTCACCTCATCGCCGCCCATGGGCCCGATCTCCGCTTGCCATAACTCGCCGGTCTCCGGATGAAACGCTAGTCCGTAACCGTTGCGGTGGCCGTAAGTGAACACCTCGGGCTTCGCGCCAGGCCGCCCTGCCAGCGGGTTGTTCGGGGCTGCAGTGCCGTCATCCTTGAGACGGAGAGTCTTTCCGATATGATTGCCGAGATCCTGCGCCTTTAGGCGAAGACTGTTGTCGTCGCCCCCGTTGCAGCAAATTCGGTCACGGTCGCCGATCGTAACGTAGAGTGATGCGTCGGGGCCAAAGGCAATCCGTCCGGCCAGGTTGCCGCCGGTCTCCCAGGCATCAGCGACGAAGATTTCCTGAACGTCTTCGAGCACAGAGCCCTTCATGTGTCCGCGTGCCACAGCGAGCGTTGTCCCCCGTTCGCCGCTCTTCGGGTAAGACACGTAGATCAGGTTGTTCTCGGCAAATTTCGGATGAACCGCAATCGCATGTAGGGCGTCGCCGGTTGTTCCAGTGGATGACGGCGATGTCCACACCGGCGCCGGCGCTAGAACTCCGTCATGAACGATCCGCAATCTGCCGTTTTTCTCGGCCACGAGGATTGTGCGAGCGTCCAGGAAGGCCAGGCTCCACGGGTGAAACAATCCGGTGGCAACAGTAACGACGCGAATCTTTCCACCCTGCACATCGAGCGTTCGCGGGTTCGTGTCGCGCACGACGTTTTGCTGACCTTGGATTGGAAGCGCGAGAACGGCCGCGGCAACTGCCGCAGTCAACAATGCGGGGTACAGTCTTTTCATTTGGGGCTCCAGCGACAAGTGTTGACGGCAGGATATGCAATACAGTTGAAGCAGGCAATTTTTATGTCGTGCCTTACCGTCGATTCTTTTCCCAGGAGAAAGGCCGCAGTTCCTCAGGATGGGTCCTGATGTAAGCGACAACGCGGTGCCGTTTCTGCGGCCCGCGCCCGTCGCTGCTCGCTTCGGACGCGTTCAGGATCTCCGGCTTGAATTCTTCGACTCTTTCGAAAATCGACATCCAGCGTTTCTTGATCGCCTCAATGCTCAGCCCAAGACGAGCACTGAGCCCGGCGTCGGTCTCGCCGCCGAGCGCCGCAGTCAGGAGAGTCTGTTCCGAAGGACGAAAACGCAGTACCGGTTCCTGGTACCGAAATATTTTTGCGGCTACCGAATACGGCGCCGTGAAAACGCTTTCCGGAGTGGCAACGACCAACGCGCTCCCGGAGTCTCGAAATTCCGCAACCAGACGGTAGGTTCCGGTCGCACGAGCCAGAGCGATCCTCGAATGACCAATGGCTTCTTTCAACACACGGTTGAAGTGATAGCCCGCAAAATGCTCGACGAAGCTGGTTCCCAGCAGGGCATGGACCTCTGCGAGTTGATCGGCGTTCATGATCCCGTCACGCCATGTCCCATACAGATTCACGAAGTCGACGCCTTCCCCTGCATTCCCCTCACCGATTTGAGTACGGCTCAGCACCACCGACTCTCCCGATGCAATCGCGGCGATAATCCTGGAATTGAGCCCCGGTTGCGGGGTACTGATTTCCCGATCAGCGAATGCGCGTGTGACGAATACCCCCATGCCGCAGGCGACGATCTTGTGTCCCGAAAGCGGGCGTTCGGATTCAATCACGTTGGCCTTAAACGCCGGATTATCGAGGAGGGATTGCCAAGCACGGAGCGCTGCGCTGCGCCCAACGATCTGGTCTCCCATGCACGCCGGTTGGATTTCGACACAGTTGGCAAGATCGGATTCTGAGATGGGTCGCCAGTACATCGGTCTCCACGAGACAGGTATCTTTTAGGTCATTGGATCTGCATCCAACGAGCCGTAGCATAAGCCATCGAACACGGTGAGGAAAAAGAATCCTCAAATCGTGGATTCCGGGAGGCGTTGGATGAAGAAGAGAATTGCAGTATGGACAGTCGCGTTCGCGGCGCTTGCGTCGGCAGGCTCGTTGCTCGCGCATCATTCGCTTGCGCAGTACGACACGACAACCGCCGTCAGAGTGAAGGGGACAGTCGCCTTGTTCCAGCGAGTCAATCCTCACAGCATCATTTTCATTGATCAGAAGGGCCCAAATGGAGAGACGCAACGGTGGGCAGTGGAAGGACCGCCGGTTCCTCAACTCGAGCGGCGGGGTTTTACCAGGGAAGCACTGAAAGTTGGCGACGTCATCGAGGCGTGCGGTTATGTAACGAAGGATCACAGGGACCGAACTGTTGACACAGAACCCATCAGTTTGAGTCTCAAAGCCACGACTCCCAAAAGTGTGTCAGGACGGCTGATGGACGGTGAGCTGCTGACAATGCCTGACGGCAAGCAGCAGGTATGGTCGGACTATGGATTCCACAAGTGCATGGCCCCGGACTATCAGGATATCCACGGCGTGCGGTGATTCGACGCCCGGACACGAGACTGCCCTCCTACGCAAGGAGCAGTCGCATCGGATGCAAGGTCCGGCTGAACGGATTGAACACCAGGCCTAGCATCTCCAGCGTAACGACGCCGAGAAGCGCATCATCGCCAGGCTCTCCCAAAACCGCGGGAGTATGTCCATCGCCGACGCTCAGATTGATGTGGCATTCTGAGATCTGGCGTTCAATGCGTGTTCCATCGGCAAGCGAGAACGCCAGAGTCCGCTTTGGAGTCAATCCAATCGCTTTCCAGACGTCATGCGGCAGCAAGGTGTAACTCGCTCCGCTGTCCACGAGAAACTCCAGGGTTCTGCTTCCCTGCGGTCCGCTTACGGTGCCTTCGATATAAGTGATTCCCATGCTTTACCTCCAGAGTTTACCGCGCGCTGATCAAACATGTATGGCGATACGCGCGGAAAACGAATTCAGACCATGATCGTCAGAACATCACCCTCGCGAATTCTCATCGGCTTCTTGAAGAAGATGAGACCCCGGCCAAAGCACATTCGCACTCGAAAGATTGTGGCTTCGACTTGTGGTTCGGTTTTGCTTCGGATGCGAATCGAAGACCGGGGATGCGCCTGAAGCCACCCCGCAAACTGGCCGCGTTCGGCAGGTTCTGCGTGGTTTACCAGAATGGCAGAGACTTTGCCGTTCATCGCGAATGTTTCCAAGACGGCGACGCGAAGGGAGACGGATTGCTCCGGTCGAACTAGCAGAAGCGAAAAGAATAGGCGGCGGCTGATACTCATGGTTTCTCCTTCCTCTGTTGCTTGCTGCCTCCGACGAAACCGATCGGGCGCTGGGACTTCTCGGGAATTACCATTGGGTCTCGAATGGCTGAGAATACTTGTTGAAAACGATGATCGTAGGTGGCTGCCAGTTCGTCGACTCTTCGAGAAAGGTCGGCATATTCCATCAAAGTAGCCCGCATCTGTACGAACGCGCGAACGACGTAGATGCTGGCTTGGACTGCAACTTTGCTGCTGAGGACGCTAGCGAGCATGATCGCCCCGTGCTCGGTGAAGACATGGGGCGCGTGCTTGATATTCCGGCCTTTCTTCAAGGTTGCATTTTGCAACCTTGAAGCGGCAACTTCCTTCGCCTCCTCGAGAGTGAGGCGGAACGCGAAATCCTCGGGGAACCGATGGCGATTGCGGCCCAATTGCTGGTTGAGCCGTTTAGTTGTAACGCCATAGAGGTTGGCTAGATCGCCGTCGAGCATGACTCGATGGCCACGAACGACGAGGATCTGCCTTCTTACGAGTTCGGTTTCTTTAAGGTCGCATTTTGCGACCTTGAACTTCATCGGTTTCGACATAACGCCTCCTACACCCACAGGTTCCGATCCAGCGTTCGATACTGGACGGCTTCGGAAAGGTGCTTCGGGTTGAGGTCGTCTTCGCCGGCCAGATCGGCGATGGTGCGTGCAACTTTGAGAATGCGAACAACTCGCCGCTCAGGAATGTTGGCTACCGATGAACCGAAACTCTGTCACTGCGGGAGGCGAAATCTCATACAGCCGGCGACGTCACTAAAGATGGACGAACAAACGATAGCTTTACGGTGAGCGCGAACTGTCTCCTTGTCTCGTTTGCCCTGAAGCGCCTAAAGCGACAAAAGTCAGGAGCCAGTCGTTAGAGTGTTCCTACCACCAGAGACTTTAGAAACAACTTTGCCCGGGTTTCCGGCGGATCCTTACTAACACGATCGCTACGATGTAAGCCAGGGCGGCAGAGGTCGGGTGCGTTGCTGATCGATGCACGATGAAGGTCTCTGTGAATATCAAGGGCGTCAGCACGCTGTCAACGGTGTGCAGATTTGATCCAACGGCTCATTGTCATACGTGCTAGTTTCTCTGGCACGGTTGTTGTTCGCGTGCTTTTATCAAGGCCCAGCTTCAGAGATTGGTACCGGTGAACTCTTTCTGCCACAGTGGCAGTCGCCGAGCGAGGATCATAGAAATATTTCTGGCAGAATGTCACGCCGACGTCCGGACTACCTGTAAATCTAGGCAGTTTCGCCAAACCAAGGTCGTTTGCTAGCGTCAAACCGGATAGATGATGGTCTTGCTAGCATAGATCTGAACTCCCAGAGACAAAGGGTTTGCAAGAAGTTCGTCACAGTTTAGGGGGTTTTTTGCGATGCGATTCTTTGATTTACGAGTATTGGAGTGACCCGTGCATACGATGTTTCGTACGAATTCCGTAAGGGAATCGCGGCAAATGCCGATGAGTGCTAACGGCGGTAGCCAGCGACGAGTCTTAGAATTGTCCGTTACGATTGCGGTTCCGCAAGGCCGCACGCTTTTGGTTGTGGGATTGGGGGAGCTTGGAGTGAGGCGAAGCACAAATGTTGCCGTATACAGTTCGCATCACATTAATGGCCGATACACGCGTCCAACGCTCTTGTGAACGCATCGTCCTTTGCGACTGGGTCTATCCAACAAGCTGGCGCAGGCTAGTTGTTATCGCAAAGCTGCATCGCCGAGAGACTCCAAAGAGACCCCAGCTGTCCACTTGGGTCGGCATACTCGGTCAACTTCCGACCAAGGTCTTCGCGACCGGACACCGACGAGAAGATCCTCGATCTATTGGTTTGACACCGACGAGCACCATCGCGACATTCATCGAAGCAGCAGGAGTTAGTCTGTCTTCACAGCACAGCGTAGTGCGTTGCGCTTTGCAGGGACGGCGATACTACAACTCGCAACCCAAGGTACGCACTAGCACGACGGTAGCTTTAAGTAATCTTCGTTCCCATCAGGGGCTAACGGCACACAAGGGGGCGTTATGAAAACTGACTATCGTTCCAGGCCAAACCGAGAAGGCGTCGAGAGGTTTTTCCAGGACAATTCCGAAAATGGACTTCGTGCACAAGTACGATGGTGCATGGAAAATCTCAACATGACAGAAGCCTATTTTGCCAACATGTTGCATACAGATACGCGTGAAATCGAGCAATGGCAAAGGAGAGATGCGCACTTGATGGATTCGCGGCAAGAGGTGTTGCGCGCGTTCTGGCGCTTGCATTTACACTTGCGAACATTTTGGGATTCGGATAACTGCGCAGTGCGAAAGATGCTGGAGTACAAATCACTGGCGCCTGAACTCCGAGCCGTCCCGCCACCATGGCAGGGGATGTCGATCAAGGAGTACATTGAACGTGGCGGCATAAAAGCGATAGAGGACGTGCAAGGATGGTTAGAAAACCTACGTGTGCCTCGTGCGATGTGACGCTGAGTGTTGATAGATCTCCTTTGCCTTTCCAGCGCTCTGTCGCTCTGTGGGAAGAAACGAGGAATCACTAGTGACTAGCGGCACCTAGAAGCAGAAGTAAGGGTCGTTTTCTGAGTCCCTGCGCGTTAGAAATGGTGCTTAGTGGTTGAACTCGAGACGCTTAAAAGTATGAAATGCGCTACCGATTGCAGTGAATAGTGGGTTAGGGATGATACGTACTTCTCCTGCGCGGTAGTCCAGACGGTCGTAATTCGGATTGCGAAACGTCTTTCCATCTTCGCAGATCAGTCGAACCTCCACATCATGAGGGACAATTGTTAAAACGTTCTCGACCTGACTCTCAAAGAGAACCATCATGTGTCCGTCTGTGGTGGACCGACTTGACGGAGCCCGCAGTCCCTTGTAATCGCGAGTTTCTTGGATAAGGGCGCGTCGGTGTTTCAGGTGTTCATAGTCTTGAGAAGGATTCAGGATGAGAGACTGGAAAATTTGGAAGGTCGCAAGGCTCTCTTGCTCATCGAGGTCTAAGATTTCCCCAACATCCTCCTTAAATTCGATCTCCCACAGAACGGCTCGTCGCTTGAAAAATGGAAGCTGCCCTAAGGTTGGAATATTGTCCAGCGACCTCAGAATCTCTCGCTGGAAGTAGAACATCTTTTCAGCGAAGCACGTTTCGAACTCCTCTGCGAGATAGACGGTTTCGGCGAGTTTCGGCGCATACCGAGATCCTGTCGCGCTGTACACCGATCCCTGGCCATCGACGACATTCTTCCAATCCGTGTCGTCGGGAGTCCGAAAGTTAGGCGACGTAATACGAAAATATGGCTTGTTAGCTCTGAGTAACATTCAACAGTAACCTGAGAGCGGGCACTAAGATTTAGGGAATAGGAACAGCCTTCGGGACACGAAGTGAGTCAAACCAGAGCTGAACGATCGGAATAACAGTTGGTCCTCCGTCTTCGAGGTAGGCCTTGATTGACGTTCCGTTCCATGGGACGTCTGTTTGCCCCTGTCCACGTTGCTCGTATTCAAACAAGCGACGGACAGCTTCTGAATCGTTATCATAGAGCGTCGATAGCCGCAAATAGAGTCTCCAGAAGGCATCGAGATCGGTGTACTGAATCGTTCCTAACACGTCGTTGCCTTGAGACCACTGATCTAGCAGGTGGCGCTCCATTCCAAGGAGCCGAGCAAAGTAGTGCGAACTCAATCTCAAGCTATCTTTGCACCACTTGAATTTCGCGCGACGTGCCTCTTCTGAATCCTTTTGAAAAAATGACGGCACGCGTTGGAGAGCCCACCCAGGATAGGTCTCCATGGTTGCGGAAAGCCACGGTTCATACGCAGTGCGACACTCTTGCGGCGTGAACGCACCGCCCTCGGTGGCAAACCAAGTGATGTGCTCTTCTGGGATCAGCGCATCGTAGTACTCGGTTGAATTTCTCACGCGCTCCGCGTGTTCCGCGAAGAGATCCTGTGGCCACATTTTATAACGACCACTGATGACTAAAGTCGGAATGCCAGCGCTGTGTGCCGCAGCCGGCAATCCCTGTGCGCTAAATGTGTTAATGACCCCAAGCTTCGCATCGATTAACCCGACAGCTTTAGCACTCATAACGAAGGTGTCTACTTCTCCGTTCTGAAGCTTCAGCAGACCCCTCTGATCCGGGACAACTTCGACGTGCTGCCAAGGGTTTGTTTCATCCAATGTTCTCAAGTGGTCAAAAAACTGCTGACCTTCGCTATCCTGTCGGCGGTGCTGTTCGGTGATGAACAATTGGAGCGTCTGCTTTGTTTCGAGGGGAAGTTTATTCAACACGTTTGGGATCACGCCAGAGTAACCATGAATCAGCACTCTCGTGCGGCGACCCAGCCCGATGCGTGCGCCCTCTTCCGCTACTCGTTCTTCGATTTGCTCAAGAAGGTACCGTTTATCCTCTGAGAGATGTCCAATTTTATCTTTCAGACAGGCGAGGTTCCCCAATTGTGCGGAAATGAATCGAGCCCAGGGAAGCGCTGGGAAGGGCCGCCACTCCACTTCGCGACACAAGGCCCGGATCGTCTCCCGCTGCCAATTGTTCAGCTCGGTCGAGCGACCTATTACAACGATAACTGCCTGCAGGAAAAGCAGGCAGAAATCGCCGGCGCTGGGATTCGCCCTTCTAGTCTGATGAAGAACTTCTACGATGTTGTAGAGCGAAGGCCAGTCCCTCAGCAATTTCCGCCATGCAACGGCGGCGTCATCAAGAGACCCTTCCCACTGTTTCTCGGGCGATGCCGTTTCCGGAACAAATGCGCGTGCTTGACCTATTGCCACAGGATGATACTTCCCTTACTCTGTCAAAATTAAAGTAAATCAGCGAAATTAACTCTAAGAACCGAGCCAAGCCTCATGGCACTTCGACTTCACTGCAACTTTTGCTGAATTACGAACTGATGATGGCTACGGAAGGACAGGAGCCCGACGCCACATTGTGGCGCAAGAACTGAGGAAGACATTGGAAGCGAGTGGTGGACCTCATTCTTACTCTCCTTTCGCAGTCATCGTAAGTATCAAATACAAATCCGGTCCGAAGGGGTAACCTTCAGGCCGGATGCTCCGTAGGATTTAACCAGAACCTGTGATGCTTGACACCTCGCGGGGTGATGACACGGAGCCTTCAGTGAAGGGCTCACGCTGGTCTGGGCTCCTTGCCCACGATTGTCGATGCATTGTCCGGTTGGAGTTACTTCATCTAACCGATGTTAGATGATAAACGCCTAATCCCTTTAGGTACAGTAAATTGGTTTTTTAAACGGACGGAAAGTAGCAGGGCGAAACTTCGTTGTCAAGCAATTCTTCAAGATTTTCGGAAGTCGCAGATGAGACATCAGGGATATCGGAGACCTTAGGTACCGGAAATGAAATATAGAAAGCACACCATCCTTCTACCCATCAAGGCGGTTAGAAGGAGGTCTGCGTTCGTCTGTGCCCTCAGTTGTCTGGCCTTCTGTATCGCGATTCTGCAGCGTTTTAAGAACACAAGAGGTGATTCTCATATGCAGGCCGAGCCGATAATTGAAGTTTTTCAGGCCACGTCCTTAACGTGATCTTGGGTGTCGTTTTCGATATGAGGTTTCGGACGAGCTTCAAGCATTGTGGAGCGAGACGGCACCGATACCGTGAATTCGAATTGTGTGACCGGGGGCATGCGCCGTGCGAGCGCGTGCATTCTGCTTCTGCCTGTACTTCCACCAAACGTTCTGCGTGGGTTGGACGTAGAGTTCGAGTTCCACTCCCGCGGTAGTAAGCCGAACTTCTTTCACGATCGATCTGAACACTTTTGTCTTCTGTTCCTCGGTGAACCTCCGGTGCGAACGCGCCAGGACCCGTAATGTCTGCACGAGGTCGTCGGTTACCGCGCGCTTTCCATCCGCTTGGATCTTCTGATGGAGCGTGGCCCGCATTTGCGCGAGACGTTCTGCCTCGGCTTCCATCTGACTGCTCTTCACCACGTAGCTCGCCTGCGGCAGGTTGCCCTCCAAGTAGAGGTTAAGCAGCCGCTCTTGCTTTTCCTTCAGGGTCTTCTCCTCGCGTTCGCCCGCCGCGATTTCCTTCTTAATAGCGTCTGTGTCGGTGGCTGGCGGTTGCACCATGAGTTCCCGAATCCGCTCCGGCCGGACAATCAACTCGACGAGCGCGCCCCAGAGCCGGTCGTTGGTTTCTTCAATGAGTATGCGTTTTGGGGCGCAGGCGGGTTTGCCGGGGCACGTGTACTTAGCAGCGCGGCTATTCTCTCGATGGGCCGCCGAGGAGTACTTTACGTGCATGCGGGCACCGCATTCCGGGCAGAGCAGGAGTCCGGTCGCCATGTAGAGCCGCACGCTATTCTTCTTCCGGTTGGCCTTGAGCTTCTCCTGGACCACATCGAATAGCCCGGGCTGCACCAGCGGCTGGTGTTCGGTTTCTCGCGCGACCCGGCTACAATGTTGTCCATCCGTCGGGTCTGGTACCGCGCGCCGTCCACATCTTTGTGATTCAGATTCTTATGAAAACGGTAGACACCCAGATAGACCTCGTTGCGAAGCATGTAGCCCAGGACAGCTATGCTCCACGTCTCCTTGCCCGACTTCGTCCGGACGCCGAGCCGTTTCAGTTCCGCGCTGACCTGGCGCAGGGAGTAATCTTTGGCCACGAGTTCGAAGACCATCTGGACGACTTTAGCCGCTTGGGGCTCTGGCGCGTATTCTCCTACCTCATTGGTCGTGTAACCGTAGGCATCCGGGCCGGCAGCCTTGCGTCCCATCTCCGCTTTGCGAACCCTACCGCGGTTCATGTTGCGCAGCAGCTGGCGCCGGAAATGCTTCGCGAGCACCCCCTCGAAGTCCAGCATGAGGACCGAGTTGTCCTCACTCAGATCCATGCTGCGCGTATCCACCATTAATAAGGTATGAGCGGACTCCAGGGTCTGGGAGATCAGCGAGAGGTCCCCGAGATTCTCTGGCCGGGAAAGGCGATCCGTTTCCTTCACCCAGAGGGCATCGACGCCACCCTGCTGGACGCGCTGGAGGATGTTGCAGAGCACGGGCCGGTTGATTACGGAGGTGCCGGATCCAGTTTCCGAGAAGAAGCCCAGGGATTGCCAGCGGTTCTGCTTCGCCAATGTTTCGAAGCGAGTACGCTGCGCGTCCATGGAGTAGTTGGATTCTTGCTCCTCGGTGGACACGCGGCCGTAGCCGATTACCGCTTGGCGGGGGCCGGGCATTCCAGTTTCTCCATGACCGTCATTAGGCCGGTGACGATACCTCGGGGTGGCCGGTTCTGCCACTCCTTGACGACGTTCCGAATCGTACTCAGTTGCGTCAAATCACTCGACTTTTCAACCAGTTCGAGCACGCGGCAGAGTACTGTGATGGCTTCCGCTTCATCGCGCTCGACTTCCCGGAGAACGTCCCGGAGCGCACCGTGGGCCAACGCCTGGGTCGCGCCAGTCCTGTCGTTTGGAGTGCCCGCTCGCTGAGGGATTCCGCTCACCTCGTCCCTCCGACATAGAAGAGTGGATACTCCGGGCTCCTCGTATGAAGGCCGATAGAGCAAACCGGCAACTCGATCTCCTTCGAGAAGAATAGTCTTGGTGTATTCATGTACTTGTCAGTGCAAGTGAATCTGACAAGTAATTTGACTTTCACTTCAACCACCCCTTTCGTTTGGGTATCCACGAACTTTTTCCAAGCGCAGAGCCGGAATTGATTACGGCACGCCGGGCGCAGTCACAACGCCATCCGGTTGGATCGCAAACGTGCGCGACGTTCGCCGATACCGATCGAAGTACAGGACCAACGACGGCCTTCACGACCTGCACTACTCTCCGCGCGACAGGCGTCGTTTTGGACTCCACCGATCCTGCCCAAGATTTCCTTGCCATGGCGATTACCTCCGCTGCTCTGTAGCCATTCTCTCGAATTGCACCGGTGTCGGCGCGACGATGCGCAGGGCCGCGTGCGCCAGGACGAAGCAGTCGAGAGTCTCGTTCCTGTCCTGTACTTGCTCCCAAACCTTCGTGGGAACGCCGAACTTGTTTCTCTTGGTGACCAACTTCTCTGAGGTGAGCTCTTTGAAGAATTGCTCTCCGAGAGCATCAGGGAAATGAACGAACTCCGGACCTGGAGTTACGATCTGCAGCCTGCTGAACAGGAGCGACTTTCCCTGATCGGGATCCACGATGCGAAGCAACACGGTGCCGGATCCATTGCGCGGCCGGATCGGCTTCGGCGGTGACACGAGAAGACCTTTGTCGCCGCCACTCCTGCCCTTGCTGGCGAAGACACGCTCGCGCTGTCGAGGAATGACGCCGCTGTAGATCGCCTGAGTCCGATGGCCTCCGGAATCGATAAGCGAGCACTGGATCCGGAGCGCGCTACCGTCCGCGCGAAGCCATGCCGTACCAAGTACTTCGTCGAGGTCCGACCAGACTTCCGGCTGCGACGGATCGCCATACCAGGTCTCGCGCGTGATGACCCAACTTTCCTCGCCACGTCCCCAGCCTACAATCAGCGCCTCGAGGCGATCGTCCTGGCAGTCGATTCCGGCAGTAATAACCAGCACGTCGCCGGGAACGACTGCGGTGTATGTCTCACGCCGAAGCAGCAACGCCGCGGAGTCCACCTTCTCGCCAGGTTCTTCCCATGTTTCGCCGAGCGACGTATTTGTCCAGGCCTGCCGCGTTTCGAACGAATGGAGGGACTTCAGGAATGAGTCGACCAGATCGCGAAGCGTTCTCCAGGGAGCGAAGATCTCCCAGACGTGGAAGCCGGCAACACCGCTGGCTGGAGCTTCCGCGCGCCATTCGCCAGCCCCGATCATTTTCTGCCGCTCGAAGTCTTCAACCCGCCCCCCACAGAGCGGACAGATCAGATGTGCACTCTCGGGCCTGCGATCTTCCCAGCGGACACATTTCCACTGCAGGACAAAACTCTCACCGCACCGCGGGCACGGCGTCCAGTAGCGACGCTTGTCGGAAACTTCCCACCAGTCTTCGATCCGCGATGCGCCCTTAACGGTTGGCGAACTCACGATCACGATCTTCCGGCGGCGGAAGGTCGTCGTGCGTTTTATGGCGAGGGTCAAGGGATCACCCTCCGTTCCCGCGCTGTCCGGCCAACGATCGACTTCATCGGCAAGGAGGACGCGGATCGGCCGGGATGCCAACGACGCCGGAGAGTTTGCGCCGCTCAATGTCACGTGGCCGCCAGGGAACGACTTATGAAGTACGGTGTTCGATCCGTCGCGCGTCTTCGTCGCGATCAAACCCTCGAGCGCCGGAGTCGAGGTCAACATCGGCGCGATCCGGTCTTTACTCACTGCGGACGCCATGTCGAGGGTGGGCTCAATGAACATGATCGGCGCCGGGTCCAGGTGCATGTGGTAGCCGAGAAGGTTCATCAGCACTTCGGTTTTCCCGGTTTGGCTCGACGCCATGATCACCACGGTCTCGATGTGGCGGTCAGAGATCACGTTCATCGGTTCGCGCAGATAGGGAACGCGCGACGTGCGCCAACGTCCTGGCTCGGCCGAACTCTCTGCCGTCAATATGCGTTCCGCATCCGCCCATTCTGAAAGCGTCAACCGCGGCGGCGGAGCGAATCTCTTTAGCGTTCGCGACACCAGCGCGGACAGGGGCGAGACTTGATCGACAAAATCAATCATCTCGACACGTCTCGTAGCGCCTCATCGACGAGCCCGATCAACACTTCCTCGCCGTCGTCGTTCACGATTTGGAGTTGCAGCGCCGCACCAGGGATAGAAAGCATCCTCTCCTTGCACGCAATCACGATCAAAGCCCAGGCCTTCTCTGTCTCTGAGACTTCAACAAGCTGGCCCGCGCGAGCGCGAATCTCCTGTTCGAGTTTGTCGCCCTGCAGTTGGAAATAGCGGGCCCGCTCAACGGCGTCCTCTTTCACCTCGCGCGTTCTCCACCAGGCCATCACCGCGACCGCGTCGTAGCGACTCTTTGCACCCTTCTTCCCGGCGGCCAGCGCTGGCAATCCCTCGTCGAGTAGCTTCGATATCTCGTTGGGAGTTTTACCCATAAGCCTCGCGAGATCAGCGCGGCCGACAACAAGGGGATTGGCGCGGCCGGCATCAGAATCGCTTTCGCCAGTGACCTGGTCGATTCCGAGTTGTTTCTCGAGGCGGCGCACTTCCGTTGACGCGCGTGCGGCGATTCGGATGAGAGGATTTTCCGCAACAGAACCGGCCTTCCGGACCAGCGTTCCGGTCTTGTCGATCGCAGACTCCGCCTCGCGCCAGCGCGCCCAGGTTTTGCAGTACGATTCGAGTAAAGTCAGGTCGGCTCCGGGCCGATACATCTCTGCCCATCGGGCGGCGCCGATTTCACTTAGGTTTGCCGGTGCCTTCGGAATCTTCAATCGCTTACCTCGGAGCCTTTTCCATTACAGGCTTTTTGCCACTGAACTCTTCCCATCGCTTCACTGCGACGTCGACGAATTGAGGGGACAACTCCATCGCGAATACGCGACGTCCGGTATTCTCGGCAGCGATGATCGCTGTGCCACTGCCGCTGAAAGGCTCGTACGCGAGGTCTTCGGGTTTCGTGTGGAAGAGGAGTGGGCGGCGGAACAACTCTACCGGCTTCTGTGTCGGGTGAATCCCGTCCTGTTCACCCTGCTGGTCGATCTCCCAAATGTTCTTGGAATTGGCAGGCGGCTTTTGCTTCGGCGATTTCCCTTTCAGCCATCCGTAGAACGCCGGTTCGAACTGCCACATGTAGTGGCAGCGCGTGAGAACAGGTCGCGCCTTGACCCAGATGATCGTTTGGTGAAGGTGAACCCCGTTCGCTTCCCAAGCGGCCTGCACCAGCATCTGACGGCTTGATGCGTGCCACTGGTAGATCGCGGCGTGTTCCTCGAGGTGGGGAAGTGCGGTGGCCATAAAGATGCGGAAGAAGTCGCTCGCCTTGTCGGGATCCTTGTAGTCGTCCCAGTGCTTGTCTTTCACGTTGGGCTTGTTCGCCCAGGACTGCGGGTGATTGCCGCCCTGGTAGTCAACCAAATACGGGGGGTCTGTCGCCATGAGCGCCGCCTTCTCCCCGTTCATCAAACGCTCGACATCCGCGGGTTTTGTGCTGTCGCCGCAAAGGATTCGGTGATCACCCAGAATCCACAAATCGCCCGGGTTCGTGATCGGAATATTGGGCGTCTGAGGAACAGCATTCTCGTCGGTCTTGCCAGGCTTGACGCCAGGACGGAGGCCGCCTAGCACTTTCCCGAAATCCGCCTCGGTAAATGTAATTCCATCGATCAAGCTGGACCAGGCGCCGGAGTCAATCTCTGCCATTCCGGAAAGCGGATCGAACGTGGCGAGGATCTTGTCTGCTTCGGCTTCGGTAACGTCAAGCACCAGAACGGGCACGTCGGAGCCCGACGCGGCTTCAGCGCGAAGATGTCCGTCGATCAAAAGCAAACGACCAGACTCATCCTGGCGCGCCAACACGGCGCCAGCGAAGCCGATCTCCGCAAGGACCGCACGCATCGCCTTCCGCTGGGCCTCTGGATGCTTCCGCCAGTTCTTTGGGTTGGCGATCAGGTCCGACGCGCGGACCCGACGGAATTCTTTGATTCGATCTTGGAATCTGGTAACTGCTGCTGCCGGTGTTTTCATAAGTAGTAGTGCCTTCGAAAATCTAAAATTTGGGCGTTTCTTGCGACGCCGCGCTTCCGTACCCCTAATGGCGCCAGGGGAAACTAAGGGGGCGGCGGAGGTAACCCCCCTCCCGAATCTCCGACCATGGCCGAACATCGTGCATTCCGTCTCTGAATCGCATCGGTGGACATTTGCAAACTACCGGTGTTTTCAAACTGCTTTCCTTCTGTTCTTGTGACGGGTTGGTGACGGGTTTACGGGTTGTTCCATGTTTTTTCGCGTAAGCGTTTCTATGGAAAAAGAACTGGAAACAGCCTTTCAACTCATCACTTAAAGGACTTAACCCGTCACATGACAAGACGAACCCCGCGGTAGAACGTCCCGGTTCGCGTCCGTTCCTTCCCAAATCCGTCACCGAACTTCCGCCCGAAACCCGTGGATGTCATGACTTCCTTCTCCCGCAACCCGGTCTTCTGTGCCCACTGGCAATAGGCCTCGTAAACTTCGGAAGCCTGGACGGAGTAATTCGGCCCGATCTCGCAGCACTCCATCTGAAATGTGAATAGTGGGTTCGAGTCCCGTCGATAATCCTCGGTTGCTGCCATTACGCAGGGAGGCGGCTTCAAACCGCGCCGGCGCCACTCCAGACAACCGCGAACCGCCCAGGCCAAAACACCGGGAAGTTCCTCGCGGAGTTTGTTCTCAAGGTCCGGGTCCGCTTCGTCGCCTGAAAATTGTCTGGTGAACGGGATCAGCCTGACGCGCCGCCAGAAACCATAAGAGTCGTCGGAAACCCGCGGCTTATGGTTCACGGCGAGCCAGAACTTCGCGACGGGTTCGAAGGTGAAGAACTCCTTGTGAAGAAAGCGTGCGGTGATCGGGTCACAGCCGGTTAACGCTTTCAATCGCGCCTCGTTTATCCGGGTGCCGTCGTTGGTTTCCATCGATGTGACAAAACGCCGATCGGCCAACGCAGCCATATCGTTGGGAATCGCTGCCCGGTCCTTCATCTCGATCGTCGAGAAGGGCATGTTGTAGGCGAGTTCGCCCAGCATCGATCGCAGGACTTTCAATAAAAGACTCTTTCCGTTCGATCCAGTGCCGAATAGGATCAATAGGCATTGCTCAGTTGTCAGGCCTGTGATGCTGTAGCCGACAGCGCGCCACATGAAGTCGATGAGCTCAGAGTCGCCGCTCAAGATTTCATGAAGGAATTGCTCGAACCGAGGGCACCGTCTGTCAGCGTTTAACCAGATCGGAGTGTTTAGAACAAGCCGGTCCCCGAGTTTCCCCGGTCTCAACTTGCCAGTTTCCAGGTCTATCACGCCGTTTCCGCAGGCGAGTAGCATCGGCTTTGAATCCCAGTGCTTTCCCGCGTCTGAAATGGGGGGATGGGATCGTGCTAACGAGAGCGCCGAATCGATCCGGCCTTTGCCTTCGCTCTCGATAGCGAACTTTGCGAGCTTCTTTCGAATATCTGCGTCTTCCTCGTGAACCGTTGCCGCATACCGCTTTCGCGCAGATTGCTTTGCCAGCAG
>Ga0190274_10000714_pt1 | contig 19461 bp, 6 predicted proteins | sample Popmic531T_FD_133002 | JGI IMG/M metagenome (GOLD analysis project Ga0190274, IMG submission 133002) | Populus adjacent soil microbial communities from riparian zone of Yellowstone River, Montana, USA - 531 T | ecosystem: Environmental > Terrestrial > Soil > Riparian zone | place: USA: Montana... | reverse complement strand
CATCTCCCAAAGCAACAATAATTGGAGCAGGAGGCGGTGCACTTTCAGTGATCACAATCTGGTCAGTATTTACACAGCCATGGAAGTCAGTACCTGTTACAGTATAAGTACCTCCGGCACCTACAGTGATATTGTCACCTGTTTCAGAAGTACTCCACAAATAAGTACCTGTAAGTCCTGCACCGTCACCAAGCAAGCCAAGAAACTGACCTGTGCAAAGGTGGGTGTTCCCCTGAGGGACAAGAACCACCGTTGGCAATGAATAAATTGTGACAGGAACAGTGGAATTATTTTTACATCCATTTCCATCAGTTATAATAACTGAATAATTACCACTCATAGAAGACGTAGTGAAAGTACGAATAGGATCTTCATCTCCTGAAGTATAACCACCTGGTCCTGACCATTGGAAGGTAACAGCGGTAGGAGCTGTTGAATTCAGATTCAGGTTCTGTGTTCCTTCACAGAAAGGTGCAACTGCCGAAGTAGTAAGAGAAGGCTGAGGATTAACAACAACAGTTACACTCGCTGAATAAGTGCCACTTCCAGTATTTACCACAACGGTATATACACCTGCATCGCTAGGGTGTGAAACAGGAATGAAAGGATTCTGAATATTGGAAGTGAAACCATTACTTGACGTAGTTGTCCAGCTGAATGATACGCCTGCGGTAGGTGCAAACAACTTCATTGAGTCATTTTCACATACAGGGCTGTTGCTGGTTGCATTCGGAGGAGCGATTGTAATTGCATAATCTTCTGTTTCACCGAAACCACTTAGATTACACGGTATGGCAGGATCGAAATAAGCCAAGGCAGCTCTCAACTTTGTAGATCCAATAACAGCTGACGCCGGAACTGTAAATGAAGCGGTAACTTGCTGGAAAGTTGAAGTTGTTGCGATATCAGGAAATACCTGCTCTGATGCTTCAAATGATCCACTCTGGTTAAAGTCAATCCATGCACCCATGTGATCAGGACCAAATGCAAGGTCATAAGCTCCGCTAGTCATAGAAATGGAGTAAGTTGCTCCTACCAAAAGTGTTGTACCTATTGTACTGGAGTAATTAGTATATCCTCCAAAAGGTGTAATTGGTGTAGGTCCTGAAGTATTATTGATGCTGCCTAACGTAACATTTGAAATGTAATCTTCATTGCCGGCTACATCTATAAGAGTATAGACTGGCGTACAATAACAATTGGTTGGGGGATTTGATGCCACCTGCAAACTTGTCGATGTGGCAGAAAGACTGCTGAGGTTGCAAGTAACTATACAGTGATAGAAAGTAGTCGCAGACTGTGTAGTAGAATACGTCAGACTAGTAGCACCACCGATAGGATTCCATGTGGTTCCGTCTGAAGACGATTCCCATTGGTAAGTGATGCCTTGGCCGACTGATCCACCAGGGATCGAAAGCGTAAAGCTTACACCATCACAGAAAGGAGCACCTGAACTTACAGTAGTAGTACCTGCGTTTGGCATACCTGAACAAGGAGGAGCCGCTGTTACTGAAATACAATAATCTTCCGCTTCACCCCAGGTTGCGTTCAGGCAAGGATTGGGACCGCTACTTCCAAAGACCATCATGACACGCATCCTGGTAGATCCACCCAAGGCAGAAGAAGGTACGTTGACAGTTGTTGTATGAGGTCCCGGTAAATCCGTATCCTCAACAATAATATATTGCTCACCTGCATCAAGGAACGAACCGTTATGGTTCCAGTCCATCCATGCATAAATATATTCCGCCACATCTGCCAGAATTGTAACACTCATTGGATATGAGTTTCCGGCTGCTACTGCTCCTCCTCCAACTGACATATAGTTAAACGGCCCCCCAGTATTACCTCCGGAACTATTATTAATTCCTGCAAATGTTACGTTTGTAATATGTTCGAAAGATACACTTGTAAAGCTCGAAGCGCAGTAAGTTATACATGCACAGCCTGTCGGATCCAATCCTACAAAAGCTGAATTAGAAGGAGTGGAAATGCCGGAGTTAGCACAGGTTACTATGCAATGATAATATGTTGATGCACTCACCGAAGCAGTGATCGAGGACAAGCTGGCACCAAATGGTGTCCAGTTGACATTGTCAGGTGATGACTCCCACTGATAACTCACGCCCAAACCAGGAGTGCTATTCTGAAGTGACAGCGTAACGTTACCCGGTGAACAGAGTGATGCTGGCAGTGAAACAGTGTTACCCGGTGATGGAGCACCTGAACAAACCGGTAGCGCAACACAGGAAATTGAAGCCTGCCATCCGGGATATGTAAATAAACCATCCGACCTGAACCAAACTGTGAGAGGACCGGAAGTAGATGTTACAGTGAACGGAAGTATGTTACCATAATAAGAACCAGCCGGGCAATTGGCCGGACTACCGGTTCCAGCAGGAAATCCTGAGGAGATGATTGGAGATGATGTATTGGGACCATCATATATAACCATTCCATCCCAGTTGGCTTCTGTACAAAATTTACTGAACGACAAACTTATCGCATTGCCTGCTGTAGGCATAATTGTATAAATATAACTCTCACTATTTAAATAACTTCCGGCAGCTGCAGTAGAGCCGCATGCAAGCGCATCCGGGCCGCCGCTGTCATAGAAATTACCTGCGCAGATTGCCGGAGATGTTCCATTGGTAATATTAATACAAGGAACAATGCTAACAAGCACTGGGATGGAAGGATTGTCTAAACCAGAATTCGTACAGGTAACAACGCATTGATACCAGGTTGATGTCGTGGCTGAGGCACTTTGCGTAGTTAAACCGCCGCCAAAAGGCAACCATGGACCTGAGCTGGATGGCCCGCTTTGCCAGGTGTAGGTATATCCTGTTCCTGATATAATATTTTGCAAGGACAAATTAAATGGAACACCGGAACATGTACTGGTAGCTGATGAAATTGTGTTACCTGGGCTGGCAGGCATACCTGTACAGGCAGGGTTTGGCTGACAGGAGATAAGGGCTTGCCAACCTCGACGGTCGAAAGAACCATCAGACAGGAACCTGATCGTTATTGCTCCGCTTGTGCTGGTACCTAAAATTCTTCCTGCAGGTTGCCCTGGTGAAGTAGGCAGAGCAGTGCCCCACCATGCGCCGGCAATTGTAAGAAAAGGACCATTTCCAGTTCCATTGGTACTGGCAATTTGCGGAGACAAAGTGTTCGGTCCGTCATAAATCAATATCCCGTCCCAGGTAGCTTCGGAACAAAAATAATTAAAGTCAATTTGGATAAGGTTACCAGCGGTTGGAAAGAAGGTATACGTTAAGTCTGCAGCATTGGCATAATTCCCGACAAGCCCACTTGTACCACAAGCATTGACATCCGGCCCTCCATTGTCAAACCAAATAGCGTTGCAGGTAGTAGTTGATCCTGTAGACATGTTAATACAGGTTCCAATATTGACATCAACACAATTTGATGTGTTTGAAAGGCCGCTATTAGTACATGTTGTAACCACGCGGTAAGAAGTAGCTGTCACCTGTGAAGTTGTAAGTGTTGTACTTGTTTGCCCAGCAATGTTTGTCCAGGCTGGATCAGTTGAAGAAAGACCGCAAGAAGTTCCCACTGGAGCTGATTGCCACTGGTAAGTAATCCCTATTCCTGAAGTTAAACCTGAAGCTGTTAAATTAAAGCTTGCGCCAGAGCAAATCTGGTTGCCCGGTAAACCGTTCACTGTACCCGCACTCGGTGTACCGCTGCAAGGCAAAGAAACTATCACATTATCAATTGCAATATCATCGAATCCATAGTCGCCTGTTGCTTCAAAGCGGAGAACAGTAGTTGCTGTTCCCACAAAAGGTATCGAAACATGTGTCCATGCTGCAGCAACACCTAAGGCTACAGGTGTGAGAAGTGTCGGAAAAGTAAGTCCACCATCAGTAGACAATCGAACCCTTAGAACGTCGGTTCCACCAATATTGACTCTGTCAAAATCGAGGGCACATGCACCCGACGCATTAAGAAATAAGTCCATTGAACCAATATGTCCGGAATTACTTGTGTTTCCGGCATAAGTATGGAAGCGTGCATAACCAGTCCCTGTAAAACCTGCCGGAGGTGTTCCAAAATCAGTACTAGGAAGGGTATTAAGCCAATAAGCTGATGAACCGGCATTGAACCTTCTCCAGGACGCATTACCCATCAATGGGCCTGCTCTCCAACTATTATCTGCTATCTCCTGTGTAATTCCAGAACCGCAACCGGAACTGATCCATGCGCTTTCAAATCCTTGGGTATATGGCAATGAAGCAAAAGTAGGTGCGGAAGTACAAGGTGAATACCCAAACACTTGTCCGGCTACTGGAAGAATCGTGGCTGAAATCGCCATTGAGTTTACCATTATAGGAGTTGTCCCATTAGTACTGGCATCAATTGCTGTAAGAGTTGAAGCTGACCAGCTAGTTGTCGTAGCACGCCCTTGCACATCAGCAAATGATTGCCATCCACGAACCCCAACCTGCGCAGTTGAGGCTGTGCCGACATAAGAACAGGTTCCATACCTGTATTCTACCCTTGCTTTTGCACCCGGAGGACCTGATATCCAATTGTCCGGATAAACGATAAATTGGTAGTCAATCCTGCCAGTCGTTGCTGCACTTGGCTTCATATTTTTCCACTGAACAACGATTACTCCGTCACTGTAATGAACTACATAGCATTCACTTCCATTTGCTACTCCATTTGCGCCGGCAATATTACCTACCATGGCTCTGCCCATCGCAGCAAACACAGCTCCATTACCTTGGTTGGTAGCACTTCCAGCCAAACCATTGCTTGCCGTTAAAACAGTTGCAACTGTCAGTGGAGCTGCAGTCGCGGCAGCCAAAGTGGCTGTGTTATTTACTGTCCCATTATTATTAAAGGTCATCCATCCGTTTGAATTTATTGCGTAGACATTCCCCGCTGTTCCTCCTCCATTTCCTGTATAGGTGGTACCATTAATAGTGTAATTGAAACCAGTAGGCAGAAAAAAACCGTTTGTAGTGCTTGTGAAGGCAGCAATACCAGTTGTGAGCGTGGTTTTGAATGGTGCGACAACTCCAGTTTGGTCAAAAAATCCAGCATTACTCTGGGAAAAGTTATATCCTGATGCAAAGGAGTTTGACGGCTGCTGAGCAAAAGATCTGTTGACAGTAATCAGCATTAAAGCAACCAGTATGGTCGCATATATTGCTCTGCCTGTACGATTGTAATTTTTATTTCTCATAACAGTTTCATATTTATGATTAAGTAAATTTTAGTTTATTTTATTTTGTTGAATTGCCTGACCTAGCTTGTTCAGCTGATATCCTTTTTTCAATCTGGGCAATTTTCTTATTCAACTCAATTGACTGTTCCCTGCTCATTGTTTTTTTCGCCTGACCTTCAACCAGAGCAGCTTTTTCCTTGTTGAGGAGAGTCTGGAGTTCATTTAACTTGGTGTTACCCGTATTTGAAGGCGCTCTGTCAACTTCGGCCTGGAGCATTGCTATTTTAGTTTTCCTGGAAGCGATTTCCTCAGCCGAGAGGTTTTGTTTGGTTATTCCCAGTTCAAGTTCAGCAATTGATTCTGCTAGCTGTGCACTCTTTTCATTGCCTGGCTGGGCTACAGTAGTACTAGATTGCTTCGCAACCGGAGCAGAAGGCGTTTCAGCTATCTCTTTAAAAGTAGCTGGCGTTGCAGCAACAGCAGTCGCAGATTGCCCAACTGAAACATTCACATTAAACAGCATCATTGCAATCGCAAGAATGCCATAACCTGATTTACTAAACTTTCTCATATTGATTGGATTTAATTTAAGTGAAAGGAATTTATGTTGATGGTTTAAATTGTTGATCGAGAAATATTGTTTCTCCTAAATAAAAAAGCTGCCCCACCGTCATGATCAGATGATGCAGTGTGAACAGAAGTAACAGACGGAAGAGTAGAAGTAAAATTTTTCATTTACTTTTTGTTGCTGTTATGAAATCTACTGAAGGTGCCTTGTTCAGCAGATGAGGAGGTAAAGATTAGTTTTAACTCATTCATTAGCAAACATGTTGAAAACTTATTTTCAAAATGCCTGCATCCCCCTTTTAATCCCCCCTTTGATGGGTTCCCAATTTTTCCCAAGCATACGGGAAGTTATTTAACTTACCTAGTGTTTTTTGGGCAATGGTTAAAAAAAGTTGGTAAAAATTAAAGGCTAACTCAATTCATTCCAATTGGTTAAACATTATTTGCTAAAGGTTCCTTGAGCAAAACATGGTATTTCTAACTGGGAGAGATACAGTTATTCATCATGAATGTTTAGTTTAAGGGTCTGCAACCCTATATTGGTGCGCGTTCTGGAATTCAATACCTTTTTACAACATCTTTTCAATTGTCTTTGAAAAATCATTGTATCCTTCTACAAAAAAGAAATTTACAAAAAAAAGAGCGGACTAACCGCTCTTGAATTTTATCTTAATTTTTTAGATTATTAATTTACCACAAGTCTTTTCACCTGCTCGCCGTTTTCTGTACTAACCTTGCAAATATATATTCCGGCAGTAAGCGAAGAAATATCTACCGATACCTGTCGTGAAGCTGAAGGAATTTTCAAAACAATATTCCCTGAGACATCCATGATCTCTATATTCATGATGTTTTCTTCTGACTGGAAAGTTGTTCTTCCACTTGCAGGGTTTGGAACTACAAATATATTTCCCGCAGTATTAAATTTGACAGACTCCCGCAGCGGAGAAGGAACATCCAAGTCACTTAGTTCAACAAATTCATTCGCATGAGCAGAAGTCCAATTATTTCTTAGCCAATAAACATCTGTTTTGGCTGCATCCAAAGAGATATCGACCGCCTGGTAGTTGTTGTTAAAATCACCTTCAACTCCGGCAGAACTTGAGTGGATAAGTGCATTGCCAAAAGCAACAGAAAATTTCTCGAGAAAAGCACAGGAAAAACCTCCCGAAGGCCCTGTCGCTGTAATTGTACCAGTGACATAAACATTCTTAACCGGGGTCGTTTTCATGGCAGACAAAGAAATACTTGTGACCGCAGTATAACTGGAATGAGGAATAGGAGTCAGGACTGACATTGCAGGAGCGGGACCAGCTCCGCTGCTCTGGAACCTGTATACAACAACATCGTTTTGGGACGTCGAAGCAATGTACAGCCATCCCGGTTCAGTAGCAGTGATGAACAAGCCTTTGTCTGAACCAATTGAATTCCCAAGCAACAATATATAATTGAACTTGGCATTCCCAGGTAAATTCGAAAGTACCAATACCTGATCTCCTTTGGAAGGTCCCTGGTATGAAGTGCCGGTTGAGTAAATATTGCCATCCACACCCACAACAATTTTATTTACTACATTATCTCCATTGATTCCCTTCGGAATGTAACTGCTTGTCCATGTAATGGTATTGGAAGTGAGATTTATTTTTGCCACATATGCATTTTTATACCCCCCCCGTGGAACAGATCCTCCCACATACGCGGATTGTGCACCATCCAAAGCAATTGAATTGATTATTGCCGTATTGGGAGACCAGGATGTAACAAGTAGTGCGAATCCAATACTTGGAATACTTTTTATCACCGAATAAGTAGTGTTTGGTCCGTTCACTGATTTCATCACAGCATACACTGTTCCTCCAGCATTCAATTTAAAATCAACCAACACATCTACTCCGTTCTGCTGGTATGTATTTCCCCAGATTCGTGAGAGGTTATTGTTATACTTTTCAATGGTAACATCTAAATCTGTATTTGCAAAATATATCGAGTAACCTATATAGATGTTTCCTGCAGCATCAATCTCAAGACCAAGTGCATTCAAATTATTATATCCAGAAATGATATGGCTTCCAACTTCAATAAACTTGCTAAGCAAAAGCGTACCTGTTGATGAATATTTTGTCAATGTAACATAGTGGTGTGTTGTAGTACCCGTCAATCCACCGGCATCAATATCCGAAGTGGCATCCGACAGCATAAATATATTTCCTGATCCGTCTTCGGCAATCCTTCTGCCTTCATTCGAGTATCCCGGTGTTGTAGTATGCTGGAATTGCGCATACCATACCGGATTGAATTGAGCAATACAATTTCCGGCGATAAAAAATAGAACAGCCGTCAGCCTTGTAAATTTTTTCATGACGTTATTGTTTAGTAATAATATTTTTGAATTGTTGTTTCCTGCAGATTATAGCCCGTAAATATAGTAAACAAAAAATTCATTATACAAGTGGGTTTAAAAAAGTAGTCGCTTCAATAAACCCCTGTTCGTTCATTTGAAAAATGAACACAGTTGAAATCGTAGAAAAACCTTGAACAGTACGGTAAACCCGTCGTCCTATTAATGGCTCACAGCAATTTTCCGGCTCAGGTTTATTTCCTCTGATTTCACACAAACCGTATAAATACCCGCCTTCAGCTTTGAAGCATCTATACGTAAATCAGAGGTACCATTCCACATGCATGTAATTACCTCCTGCCCGAAAATATTCATCACAAGTACTTCGTAATTTTTTCCCGCCGGAAGATCATGACCCCGTAAAAATATTTTCTCAGAGGCAGGATTCGGAAATACCGACAGCTGACCCGGAGCATTGTGCTCGTTCACTGACACATTTCCATCACCAAAATTCGCACGGATCATGTAAGCAATCACTATGGTGAAATCTTCAGCATGTGCCCAACCGTTTACTGCCGGAGGTGAAGGAATGGTATTCCAATGAACCCAGACTGCACCGGGCGAGTATATCGAATTTGAATAGCCTATGGTCAATATAGAATCGGTTTCATGAATGCCGATGAAATATAATCCGGGAGACAACTGAACAAATCCGCCCTGAATTGAAACGGTGTAATACGCGCCACCAGCGGGAATCATCCCGGGGGTAAACAATATCGTATCGGAATATGCAAGCACATTTGAACCATCAGGACCCGTTCCGGTGTCGGCCTGTGCATGCACAGTAAAGTAAACGGGCGTACCTGCAGGCTGTGCTCCAAATCCTTCATCCATAAAAAAAGTAATAGAGCTCAGGTTATCAATTGTATTCACCCGGAAATTCTGACCTGTGATGGCGTCTTCACCGGGTCCCACACCTATACCCATGGTTCCGGCAAAATTATCATCATCCCTGGCGTATACAGAATCGGATAAAGTAATTGGATCTGATTCCATGATATCATTTGCAGAATTTCCATCACCGGCGATTGAAATAGTAAGTTTCGATGTATAGTTTCCTGATGATGTCGGCGTAAAAAGTCCGGTAGGCGCAACTGTTTCTGTGTCTCCTGTTGCGATTGAAGGCAGGTTGATATTTTCTGAAAAGACCTGCGACAGGCCATTGTAAATTTCAAAGAGGGCGACTCCCCCTGTTGTAGCACTGCCGCCGGTATTGGTGACTTCTGCGGAAAGATTCAAAGCGGTGGCCTGCACAAAAGGAATCATCGTGTACTCGGAGTTCAGTTTCTCAATAGATGCAACTGCAAGATCAACTGCCGGAGGTTCCAACAATTGAACATCGTCAACAAACCACCAATAATCCCACTCCCCGTGATAAGCAAAACGGATATACACCGTTGCCTGGTTTGCAGCAGTAGAGGTAACATCGACTTCCACATGATTTGCATTTGGTGTTCCCTGGTTAATTGCCAACCCGAGTTCTGCAATATGAACGTCAACCCAACTGATATTGTCGTTACTGACTGAAACGGTACCCGTTGAAGCAAGATACTGAGCAAAGTATTCGTTGAAAGCCAGGTGCACACTTGCATGCCCGGTACAGTTGATCGGTGAGGTTGTTAGAATTGCGTCTTGCGTGACTATTTGTCCTGCGGAATCACTGTCAATGATGAGATACCCGTTTGCAGCCGTGGTTCCTATAGGATTAAGTGTTGTGTCGACAGAAACACCTGTGTTGACTGATCCTGTTGTGGTTGTCCGCCAGAGCACATTGTTGCCGCTAAGATCAACGTTGGTCCATCCTCCCGGAATGCCAGAGGCAAAATCCTCAGTAAAGAAAACCTGTGCTTTTAATGTGAGTGTTCCAAGGAATATAATAATAAGTAGTAGATTTTTTTTCATATTTAATTTATAAGGGACGCAAATGTAAGCGATTGGGCAATAAAAGGCAATGGGCAAAAAACAATTGGCACTAAACTCCATAGATATATTCGAGTGTGTAATTTCCGGTCAAACATTTTCAGATGTGTGTGATGAACTTTTTTTATTCATTTTCGCAGGATGGAACAGTTGACGCAAAACCTGAAAAGCGGTGAAATGAAAATTCTTGAAGTGCCTTTCCCGGCATTGAACCCGGGAATGGTAATGGTCAGGAATCATTTCTCTCTGATCAGCGCCGGCACTGAAGGAAAGACGGTGAAAGACGCCCGGCTGGGTATGATCGGTAAAGCGCTTGCGCGAAAGGATGAAGTAAAAAAAGTGATTGAATCAGCACGGACATTTGGCTTGAAAGATACTTACCGCATGGTGATGAACCGGCTGGATGCGCCTTCCCCGCTAGGTTACAGCTGTGCGGGAGAAGTGATCGCTGTCGCCGGAGATGTTTCTGAGTTCCGTATCGGGGATCGTGTGTCATGCGGCGGTTCAAGTGCAAATCATGCAGAAGTAATTTCCATTCCGAAAAATCTTTGCGTGCATATTCCTCCTGGTGTAACCTATGAACAGGCATCCTACACCACGCTTGGAGCCATTGCCATGCAAGGTGTGCGGCAGGCAGATTTGCGGATGGGAGAAAATTGTGTCGTCATCGGCCTTGGATTGCTCGGCCAGCTTTCAATGCAGCTGCTGCAGGCAGGAGGAATTAAAGCCATCGGAATTGACATCGATTCAAAACAGGTTGCTACTGCACTAAAGAACGGACTGATTCATTGTTATGATCGCACGCGCGATGACATTGAACAGTTAGTGATCAACCTTACGAATGGATACGGTTGCGATGCAGTCATTATCACTGCTGCAACTTCATCCACCGATCCGGTTGAACTGGCAGGAATGATTGCAAGACGCAAGGCAAAAATTGTTGTGGTAGGCGCCGTTCCAACAGGCTTCAGCAGGAAAAATTATTATAACAAAGAACTTGATTTACGCATGTCGTGTTCTTATGGCCCCGGAAGATATGATCCGGGATATGAAGAAGGCGGCATCGATTATCCTTACGAATTTGTGCGCTGGACCGAAAACAGGAACATGCAATCTTTCGTGGAATTTGTCGAAGAAAAAAAAGTAAATGTGGATGTGCTCACAACACATGTTTTTGATTTTGCAAAATCGTCAGATGCATATCAGATGATCCTGGACCGAAGCGAATCCTTTACCGGGATATTGCTGCGTTACGAACAGGGAAAAGATCTTCAGAAAAAAATCCTGGTGTCGAAGAATGCCTCTCCCCCATCCAATGGGAATGTCGGTTTGATTGGCGCCGGATCATTCGCACAGAATTTCCTGCTCCCCGCGTTGAAAGATCATGCAACATTTATCGGCGTAGCCACTTCGCGCCCGAACAATGCACGGAACATTGCTGACAAATACGGATTTAAATTTTGTACCGGCAATGCCGCAGAAATTATTTCAGATGCTGATATTGCAACTGTATTCATCGCAACACGACATGATACGCACGCTGAATATGTCATTGAATCTCTGAAGGCGGGGAAAAATGTTTTTGTTGAAAAACCGCTCTGCCTAACGGAGGATGAACTGGAGCAGATCAGGAACATTCAATCAACATCAGGCTCAACCTTGATGGTAGGTTTTAACCGCAGGTTCGCGCCTTTCATTCAGCAGATAAAAAATAATCTTGTAAGCAACATTCCTGTTTCAATCAATTACAGGATCAACGCCGGCATCATTCCTCCAGGTCACTGGGTGCATGATAAAAAAATTGGAGGCGGAAGGATTATCGGCGAAGCATGTCATTTCATTGATCTCTGCATGCACCTTGCGGGATCTATGATCACCTCAGTTTCCGCAAGAAGCATGAAAGATCCTCATGCGCATGACGATTCAATTGTCATCAACCTGCAGTTTGCAAATGGCAGCATCGCTTCAATATCTTATTTCAGCAATGGAAATAAAAACCTGCCGAAGGAATACCTGGAAATTTTTTCAGGAGGTGTGGTGAACGTCGTGAATGATTTCAAGTCGCTGAAAATTTTTGGAAAGACAAATAAAGAAATCAAACAAGTGCAGGACAAAGGACACAAGGCAGAAGTTGAATCATTCATGAATGCCGTCAAGAAAGGAAACCCCTCCCCCATTCCTTTCAATGAAATATACCTGACTACGCTTGCAACCCTGAAAGTAGTTGAATCTGTTGCTTGTGGTGGTGATGCGATCTCCTTACAATAAAAAAATATCGAATATCGAAATCCGAAATCCGAAAAAATTACTTTCTGATCAAGTTGGCATGACTGTTTTGTAGAGATATAAGGAAGGATTATTAAATACTAAATTCCAAATAACAAAAATATAGCCTCAGGAAACCTTTCGAGACCATCATTAGACATCCTCAATTCTACCATGAGTATAACTTCACTTCATATAGTGTGATTTGATTTTTCTTTCGCTGATTAAAAAAGATTTTTTCACTATAGTACACTGATAGCAAATTAGCAAGTAATTTTTGAAAATCCTGGTCGTTGAAGCAAATGCATGTTTTACATTTGCAGTATGCCAAATTACCCGCATAAAATTTCTTCCAAGCTTCCGCATGTAGGTACAACGATATTTACCATCATGAGCGGATTGGCAAATGAAACCGGCGCCATCAATCTTTCCCAGGGGTTTCCAAATTTTTCTGCTTCTGAAAAGCTCATCGACCTGGTGCATGAAAAAATGAAAAAGGGTTTGAACCAATATGCCCCCATGCAGGGCATCATGCCTTTGCGTGAAGTGCTTTGTGAAAAAGCATCGGCATTATACGGTGCATTGTATTCACCTGATTCGGAAATCACGATTACGAGCGGTGGCACCCAGGCATTGTATACGGCCATTGCAGCCTTCGTCAGCAAAGGCGATGAAGTTATTATTATTGAACCTGCATACGACAGTTATGCCCCGGCAATTGAAATGCACGGTGGGATCGTAAAACCTGCACAGATCAAGAGTCCGTTTTTCATCATTGACTGGAATGAAGTAAAAAGCCTGGTCACTTCGCGCACAAAAATGATCATGATCAATACGCCGCACAACCCTACAGGAAGTGTGATGAGTGCCGACGACATGCAGGAGTTGCAACGTATTACAGAAGGCACTGACATTATCATTATCAGCGATGAAGTATACGAGCACATCATCTTCGATAAGATCAGGCATGAAAGCGTGATGCGCTATCCCAAACTCATGGAACGCAGCCTCGTCATATTTTCATTTGGGAAAACGTATCATACCACCGGGTGGAAACTTGGTTATTGCTTCGGTCCCACAAACCTGATGAATGAGTTCCGGAAAGTTCACCAGTTTAACGTCTTCAGTTCAAATACACCGGTGCAGCATGCCCTTGCTGAATATATGAAAGCAAGCAGCGACTATAAAATCCTTCCGCGGTTCTACCAGGAGAAGCGTGATTTTTTTGTCAACGCGGTTCGCACTTCCAAGTTCAGACTTAAACCTGCCTCCGGATCTTATTTCCAGCTGCTTGATTACAGCAATATCACGGATGAGAAAGACACTGATTTTGCAATCAGGCTGACAAAAGAATTTAAGGTAGCATCCATACCGGTTTCTGTTTTTTACAGCAATGCTCCCGATCAGAAAGTATTGCGGTTCTGCTTTGCAAAAACCAGGTCAACGCTGGAAAAGGCTGCAGAGCAACTTTGTAAAATCTGAAGCGCTGTTACCGGTTAACGTTTATCGAGCAACCTGAATTTTATATGTGCTGTTCAACACTTCAGAGGAAGTTTTTACAAAATAAATTCCTGAAGCCAGATCTGACAAATCGAAAGTGTATCGTTTTGTCTTCTGGAAAGAAGCATCATTTATTTCCCTGACAGTTTTCCCGAAAATATCGGTGATTGTAATTGTCATTGAATTTGATTTTGCCGAAACCGCTTCCACATATATCATAGCCGATGAAGGATTCGGGAACACGCTTACATGGTCAGCGGATGTTTGCACTTCTTCCATCCCGACATTGAAACCGTTCAGGTTGATATTATCCAGCCATAAGTCATTTCCATAATCCGTTTCCGCAATAAACCGAAGCCGGAGAGCACTGTGTCCTGCGTACTGGTCGAGGTTTACTGTTTCAGTTCTCCATTGATTTGCATTTGGTGTAAACTGCGATCCGCTTGCTGCTGTGGTTCCAAGAGATGTACTTCCTTTTGCATAGATCCTGATACCAGCGGATTCGCAATCGCTGGAAAGATCTACGATCAGCGAATCTGTGGCGCCTGTATAAGGAGAATAGGCAATATCAAATGTCAACGTAATTGGAGCAATGAGGTTTGTGAAATCTATATAAGATGACATGATTTTATCTTCACCCGTTTGTGTTGTCCAGAAATTTGCTTTTGCAGATTCATTGGACAAACCAAATCCTCCTGCTGCTGTGGAACGGATCCAGATGTTCTCAGAATTTTCCAGCGTCCATGCTGGCGGAGGAAATACCGGGTTCACAAATCCTTCTGTAAATGGTGCCTGTATTCCTTGCTGGTTCGAAAGAATTGTAATGGTTGAAAATGCACTGTCATTTCCAATGTGCATGTCAAGGCTTCCATTCGGATCAGATGTGCTAGCATAAAAAGTATGCACGCCTCCGTTTACATTAAACACAGGCAATGTCACATCAGCGCTTGCTAAATGCGCAAGGTTTCCCGTCCATGCATACACCTGGTCAGGCTGGTTGTCGACGTGGTAATGAACATTCACAGAGGTTAGCGTAGTAGTACCGATGTTCCTGATGCGAACAACAGGTATAAGCATCGTATCGCACGTCTCGCCCAATGGAGAAATAATTCCTGATGTACCTGCGTCCAATGTCGGATGAAGTACTGTCTGTGTATCTGTTTCCCAAATTCCTCTTCCGAAAGTCGCAGTCCGGAGTTTACCTGTCGGGTAGTGGGTGTCCAGATCGTAGATAATTACATTTGGAAGTCCTGTATTATAAGGAAGCCATTCATTCAGCGAACCTGCAGCATAGAAAACGCCAAGGTCAGTGCCGATATATAAAATGTCCTCGCTGTTTTTTTGATACTCGATACAGTTGACGGGGATGTTAGGAAGCCTGCCGGAAATATTGATCCATGTACTTCCGCCATCATCGCTTTGGTAAACTTTATTGTTTTCAGAATAACCTGAAAAGCATGCCCACACCCTGTTTGGATCATCTGAGTCAATGGCAATTCCTGTGATGGCTGCATGATTCACAGGCAGGTTTCCTGTAATGTCAATGAATGTGCTTCCGTTGGTACTCCTTTGCATCTGCCCGAAAGAAGCTGCATAAATATAGTTGCTGTTGGATGGCGCAACCCTGATCGAATATACTGCGCCACTGAAATTTACACTCATTGGGTTCCACGAATTTCCGTTGTTGGTGCTCTTCTCTAATGTCGAGCTTCCAATATAAATCACATTGTGGTTATTGGGATCCATGACAATGGGTGAGGTCCAGTCCCAGCCTGAAGCACTAATGGGATTGAAAGTATTTCCTCCATCATTGCTTCTGTAAAAATATCCTCCTTGCGATGATACAAAAACGACATTGTCATCAAACCAGTCAACGAGACAATCTTCACCGTCAGCACCGTTCACCTGGGTTGCAGTATTCATCCCCGTAATTTTGTCGCTTCCATTATCCTGAGCTCCTGCATACATAATATTTGGATTCTGCTGTGAAGAACTAAACCTGTAGTACTGCTTGATGTCGACGCCACCGCTGAGATCAGTCCATGATGTTCCCTGGTTTACTGATTTGAAAATGCCTCCATCATTGCATGAATAGATGACCTGGCTGCTGCCGGGTGCAAATGCTAGATCGTGGTTGTCGGCATGGCAGTAATCGGGATCCGGCCAGCCACTCCAATTGGAAACAGTTGTCCAGCTTGTACCACCGTTGGTAGATCGTGCAACATTTAAACCGCCGGCAAAAAGAATATTTGCATCCACGGGAGAAACCGTCAGTACATAATCATAGTGTCCGTAAGGTCCGGCCTGAGATTCAGGATCGCTCCTGGGACTGAATGAAACACCACTGTTATTTGAATAAAAAAATCCTCCGTCAACGGCCCAAACATATACCAGGTCAGGGTTTGCAGGGGTCACTGCAATTGATGTGCGACCGTCGGAAGTTACACTGGCCACATAATTCCAGGTTGTACCTGAATCTGTGGACCGGAGAAAACCAATGCTGTCGGCCGCATACATAATTGAAGGAGTGCCCGGCTTGAATTCAATATCATAATAGCTTCCGGGCTTGAGGTTCGTCCATGATGCACCGGCATTTGTTGTTTTATAAAGCCCGGAATATGTAGCTGCATAAAGGATATCAGGATTTGAATTATCCATGATAAGACGTTGAATGATCTCCCCGTTCCACTGGTTATAATTCATCCCTGCCTGGTTCCATGTCTGCCCGCCATCAATTGACTTGAGCACACCTGCACTGTATTGTCCCCACACTTCATACTGGTAATAAATTCCATACTTATCGCCGGTAGCGATGTACATGATATTCGGGTCAACCGGATTGATGACAATCTCCGAGATGCTGAGCGAAGGCAAAAGATCAGTGTTTGATGTCCATGCCAGTCCTCCGTTTACAGATTTCCACAATCCTCCGCATGCCGCGCCGATCCATAGAACGTTGGGATCAACAGGATCGAATGTCATGCAATTTATACGGCCGGCTCCTCCGCCGTTTCCAGGCACTACATGTGGTCCGATAAAATTCCAATTTGCGATCTGGGTTGATACTGAACCATTCCCAAACCTTGCGTTCGAATAAATGTTTTTATATTTCTGATACTCTGTAAAAAGAATATCAGCTCTCGGAAATTCTCCTTTTGGAAAAGTGCGCTGCTTCATAAACGCTTCCCATCGTTTGAACTGCTGGTATCCGCCTTCCTCTGCATTTTCTTCTTCATGCATGAGGTTCGGTTCACGCTTATCCCAGTAAGTATCGAATGCACGCTGCAGATCCTGCAACTTCGGCTTCTCCCCTTGCACTGAAACCATTCCTGGTTTCATATATGGCTGGGCATAGGATGAAATAAAATAGAATGCACAAACAAAGAGGAGTGAGGATAAATGTTTCATCTGAAATATATTTATTGGTTGGACGGGAAATGGAAAAATATACTCTCGAAAGGTAGATAAAAAATCAGAAAACCTATTAAAGAATCAAAAATAGGTATGGGTCAGATCTAAACTTCCTGACATCAATTTGGCTTTTGTGGTAGACAATAATTGCCACTAAGGCATCAAGTCACAAAGAAACAATAAGAATTAAAAAAAAAGCAGGCTGAGTATTGTTAAAGCTTGGTGTTTCTTTGTGCCCTAGTGACTTTGTGGCTATGGCTGTTTCTGAATTCAAAATGGACCACTACCCAAAGCTGATGTTTTCAATTGAAGTTTTTCAGTTGATTGTAATCTCATCCAAAAATAACCAGGAATCTCCGCCTGCACCGGGATGCCATTCCGGAAGCTTGCCATAATTGATTGCTTTCACTTTCACAAATCTTGCTGTGACAGGACGCAGCAGCATCGTTTTAAAAGTTTTTTTCTGAACTTTTTCATCCTTGTCGCTCACATTGTTTCCCAAAGCGGTATTGTCGGAGTAAGTGTTGCCATCTTTCGAAAAACTGAATTCAACTTTCTTAGGCATAAAAATCCATGCACCAACATCCTGTAAAAATTCTGCAGTGAAACTTCCGACTGATTGCTCTTTGCCCAAATCAATGATACATTCAAAATCTTTTCCCTCGTACCCTTGCCAGTATCCTTTCCGCCAATTCACATCACCGCGCAAACCATCGATCAGTGCTTCATCTCCACCTGCAGTATATTGATTGTCGTAAGGAGAAATAATTTTAATCTTCCAATCCGGGTGCGGCATTTTATTCAGTTGCGCAGTTACCACTTTGCTTGTTAACCCGTCTTCATTGACTGCGATTGCCTTGATTGTCGTTGACTTGTCGATTGATAATTGCTCTCCTGTAACATACTTTACTGATTTAGTATTCGGCGTTGAATTGTCTACAGTGTAAAAGATTTTCGCATCAGAATCCTTTATGGTTATTAATAATGAATCCCTGAATGATAATTTATTTGCTTCTATAATTGGATTCCGCTGAATTGAAAAACTTTCTGATGCTTTAATATTGGACCTGGAAAATGAAACATCTTCGCTCTTCGACGGCTTCTTGAGTTTAAAAGAATACGATCCACCGTCCATCAATTTACCGTAGGACATAACCATTCCAAATTGCTTTTGAGCCTGTTGCGTATAGGATTGAAAATAATTTCCAGATGCAATTTCATTCGGAAGTTTATCCAATACCTGGCTAAAAGTTTTTCCATTCTCAAGATGTATAACCGATTTTGGAAATAGCGGAACACTGAATTCAAAATTATATGACCCCGGGCATACCTGGTAAAGACCCAGCGCACTTAATACATACCACGCACTCATCTGTCCGCAATCTTCATTTCCGATTAATCCATCAGGCTTGTCGTGATAAAAATCATTTAGAATCTGGTGGACGCGCTGAAATGTTTTTTCCGGCTTATCGATGTAATTGTACAGGTAAGCCATGTGGTGACTGGGCTCATTTCCGTGGGCATACTGGCCGATCAATCCGCTGATGTCCGATTGTTCGCGGCCGGTGGTTTTGCTGTCAGTAGAAAAAAGTTCATCCAGTTTTTTTTCGAATTGAGTGGCATTTCCAATCATGCTGCTCAGTGAACCCACTTCATGCGGAACAAAAAAAGTATACTGCCATGCATTCGCTTCTGTGTAATTGTTATTCACTTCGCGCGGATCAAAAGGTTCGTACCATCCGCCATTTTTTCTTGGCCGGATAAATCCCGAAACAGGATCAAATAAATTTTTCCAGTATTGCGAACGCTCCATGTACAATTTGTAGTCGGAATCTTTTTTCAGCAGCAAAGCCATTTGAGCAATGCACCAGTCGTCGTATGCATATTCCAAAGTGCGGCTTACATTTTCTCCGTCATCATCTGTTTCAATCATTCCTTTATCCATATACGCACCAAGACCGTAGCGATTCCGCGCTTCCGCACTTTTCTTCATCGCTTCAAAAGCTTTTTCCATGTCAAAGCCATTGATCCCTTTCACTGCAGCATCGGCAATCACGCTCACGGAATGATAACCGATCATACATTCCGTTTCATTGGAAGAAAGTTCCCACACAGGCAGCAGTCCTCCCTGCTCATATTGCGCAAGAAATGTTTTGATGAAGTCAAGCGTTCGCTTCCTGTCGATGATCGTCAT
>Ga0190274_10000713_pt1 | contig 19469 bp, 7 predicted proteins | sample Popmic531T_FD_133002 | JGI IMG/M metagenome (GOLD analysis project Ga0190274, IMG submission 133002) | Populus adjacent soil microbial communities from riparian zone of Yellowstone River, Montana, USA - 531 T | ecosystem: Environmental > Terrestrial > Soil > Riparian zone | place: USA: Montana... | reverse complement strand
GTGAGTTTGAACCGGAAGCGTTGCCGCCACCCGAAGCCGCGCCCGGAACTGCCGCGCTAACACTCGGCAAGGACGGCATCGCGCCGCTGCAAAAAGAGCACACCGACCTGTCCAACTTCACCAAAGAAGCCGACAGCAAGCTGAAAGAAGAAGGCGTCACGCAAGAACAGCTCGACATGGTCGATAGCGGTGATCTCGCAAGCGCAAACAAAGAAAAGAAAGGGATGGAGACAACCGCGAAGACCGAACCGCTCGCGGTGCAAAAGTTTGCGCAGCAACAAAGTGAGGGCGTTGATAAGGATCTAAAAAAGGAGGAAACGAAGCAACGCGACGCGATGAAGAACAAGCGCAAGTCGGGCCTCGCCGCCACCTCCGACAAGCAGAAAAAGCAGAAAAGCAACCTTGAGAAGAAACGGGAAGAGGTTGCCGCCAAGATCAATGGCATCTACACGACCGCACAGGACAACGTAAAGAAAAAGCTTGCCGACCTCGAAACGGAATCGATGAAACGTTTCGACGACGGCAATGCCAAGGCCGCGAAGCAATTCGAAGACGACGTCAACCGGGACATAGATGCGTTCAAAGAAGACCGCTATTCCGGTTGGTTTGGCTGGGCCAGAAGGGTCAGGGACTGGGTGAAGGGCATTGACGAGCTGCCCCAGGTAAAGGCCATTTTCGACCGGAACAAGGCGAAGTTTGAGGCCACGATTAATAAGCTGGTAACAGACATCAGCGCCGACAACAAGCGCGTGATCCAGGAATGCAAAGACGAGCTACAGCGAGCCAGGAATGAGATTAAAGACTTTGTCGACAAACTCGGACCTGCCTTGAAGGACATCGGTAAGCAATCAGCGGAGGAGATGAATTCGAAGCTGAACGAGATGGACAAGTTCGTCGCCAAGAAAGAAGAAGATCTCCAGGAGAAACTCAAAGAGAAACAGACGGCGGCCATCAAAGCCATCGATGAGAAGATCGAGAAAATGAAAGAGGCCATGGCCGGAGCACTGGCTAAACTTGGCAAGTTCTTGTTATGGGCCGCGAAGAAATTCTTCACCTGGGCTTTGGAAAAATTCGGTTTCTCCCTTTCCGATATTGAAGGCATCATCAACAAAGGCGTGGCTGTGCTCAAGGCCATCTTCACGCAGCCGATACAGTTTGTGAAGAACCTGATGAAAGCCGCGATCACCGGCTTCGAGAATTTTGGCAAGAACTTCCTGAAACATTTACAGGACGCGCTCTTCGAGTGGTTAACCGGCTCGCTGCAGGGTATCAAGCTGCCCAGCAGTTGGGATCCAAAGGGCATCGTTGGCGTGGCCCTCGAGATTATCGGAATCTCATACGACAACATTCGCAAGCACATGGTTACGGTCATGACCGAACCGGTGGTCCGCGAACTCGAGCGCGGCTTCAAGCTGGTCAAGACGCTGATCGTCGACGGTCCGATGGCCGCGTGGGACCAACTGAAAGAGATGGCGGTTGAGATGAAAGACGCCTTTGTTGATGCGGTCAAAGACTTCATCAAGATGAAGATTATCGAGGAAGCCATCAAGTGGGTGGTCAGCCTCTTCATTCCCGGCGCCGGTATCATCAAGGCCGTCATCGGCATTTACGACACGGTAGTGTTCTTTATCAAGAAGGCCAAGCAGATCATGCAAATGCTCGGCAACTTCCTCAGCTCAATTTCAGAAATAGCCGCCGGAAACATCGGTGCCGCCGCGGACGCGATGGAGAAGGGTTTAGCGCGTGGCCTCTCGCTTGTGATCAGCTTCCTGGCCCAATTGCTGCACCTCAGTGGAATCACAAACAAGATCAAGGAGGCACTCCAGAAGATTAAAGGCAAGGTAGATGGGGTGCTGCTGAAGATAGCGAAGTGGATTGGGGCCCAGGCGAAGAAACTTTGGGGCGGAGTAAAAGAGACCGCGGGAAAAGTTATGGCCTGGTGGAAAATCAAGCAGCCTTTCACAGGGGCAGACGGCAAACCTCATACGATTTCAGTAGACCGCAAGGACAATCGTCCAGTGATCACAGTTAGAAGTGATGAAGCGCCGCTGCTGACCCTCATCAAAGCCCAGTCCCAGCCAAAACGCGGCAAACTGGAAACCAAATACGCCGAGGTGGAGAAGCTGTTCGGCGGCAAAGAGCCCGACGAGAAGCAGCAGCAAAAACGCCATGACCAGGTGCAAAAACTTATCTCTGAAATAGCGAAGTCACTGGGGCCTGGGGATATTCGTCCCACCGTCGTGACTCACTCTCAAACGACCGGTAACAGAGCACGCCGAATCATTGCCGAGCCGCTCACGCCTCAGGCAGGCAACACCAAGTCAAGTGAGTCACACGGCGTGCAACGTAGGGAACTGCTGGAGTTGCTGCTGAAGCCACGTGCCAAGGGCTTCACTATGTTTAGCAGCGCTCACCTCTTGTCGCACGTACTTCACGGCCCGGCTGAGGAGTGGAATCTGGCGAACACCGGCAAAAGTCTCAACAAACAAATGGAGCAGGGACCGGAGGCAATCGGAAAAAAAGCGAAAGGCAAGGGCGTGGAACTTAAGTATGTGACTGATGTGGACTACTACGGTGGCTTTCCACCGACGGACCCCGCAAAACTCAAGGCGGGGTCTCCGGCGCAAAAATTGAAGTGGCTGGGAGGCCTCGTCGCCGAGAAATACACAGTAAAGGTCTCGCTTGCCACACCACCTACACCCGAGGCTGCCAAACTTGGCCTCCCCCAGACATTCGACTGTGCGGACAAATCCGACTTCCTCTCGGATCTCGAAATCATCGGTGGCAAGGCTCCGCCGACTAATGCCGAGAAGGTGCTGGAGGTTGCCACAGATACAGCGGAGAAAACTCCCAACGGCAAGCGCGTGCGGGGCATCGTGTTTCTGGCGAGGGAAGTCGGCATCGGCACCGACGTAGCCTCACGCGCACTTGAGCAACTTGCGAAGGAACGCTCTCTCGAGGTTGGCGACGATGGTCGTTACTATCTTCGCTCCTGAATCCGGGTGGCTTCGCTCTATTGAATTGAACGAGGTTGCCCTTTTCCTGGAATGGCCAACGAAGAAACGAAAAGTATTCGGATATGTACCTCGACTCTCTAACGTTACTGCAGACCAAAGTGGGTTACGGCGACGTCGGCATGCATGGCAGCCTCGGTTATGAAGGCCGCTCGGTATCGGTGCGGCAGCGGCCCTATGAGCATGCACTCAGTACGCATCCGCCGGCGCGTATGCGCTTTCATGTCAATCGTCGCTTTGCCAGCTTCAATTGCCAGGTGGCGCTTAACGACGACGTGCCGGCCGGTCTCTCTCATGCCGATTTCGCGATCGTGTGCGATGGACGTGAAGTAGCAGTGGAGCCTTTGTGAGCCGGTATTACTCGCTGCCTCCTGACTATTGAACTCATCGCTGAATAGGCACAGGGTGCGAGCGGGGGCTTGCGCTTGAGACGCTGCAATCCGATCAAAGATGATCCGGATCCCCGGCCGTTGATCGCTTCTACTTTCGGAGCTAAGTTTAAAGGATGGGCTGAGGTAGCAAAACAAACCCGTGAGTTCGGAATCAGACACCAATATTCTGAATGATGCCGTCCAAACGGAGTGGGCGCGAGCGATCGACGGCGACCAACAGGCGCGTGCGCAATGGGAAGTTGTCGATGGTGGTGGTGAATGGAGTTGGAAAGACGATGGCGTGGGAGTCAGGCGCACGGGGCCGGAATGGCTGGCCTTACGGTCACTTGGTTGGGGTGCAGGAGCGATGCGAAGGCCGAAAAACTTTGTGGTCGAACTGACGATCAGCGGCAAGGCCGAAGCGGCGGGGCTCAGCTTCGGAGGCTTCAAGGATTTTCTTGCGAATGTCGATACGCACACCGGGCCGCGTCATCTGCAATTGGAAGTGGACCTGGATGCAGGACGATGGGCCTTCCGCGTTGACGGGCGGTTGCAAAAGCGTTGCTGGTGGGATGTGGCCGTCAGTAGCGTCGAAGACATTCTTACTGGCGATCTTCGACTGAAAGTCAGATATGCCGAAGAAGTGCAATTCCGGGATCTGGCGATTCATGCGCTCGAAGCCTCCTGCCGGTTATCAGTGATCGTCACCTGTCATCGGTTCCTCCAACGGCTGCGTTTGTCTTTGCGGAACTGGTGTCATCAAGACTTGCCGTCGGGCGAATACGAAGTGCTGGTCGTGAATCCACAGAGTCCCGATGGAACACATGAACACCTGGCGGCCGTGTCGCGCAGTTATCCGCATATTCGGTTGCGTGAGATCTCAGTAGATAACGACCTGGCAATGAACAAAGGCGCGATGATTAACCGGGCGCTGGCTATGAGTCGCGGTGAGTGGATCTGGTTAACAGATGCCGATTGCCTGTTTGGACCGGAATGCGCGGCGAAGGTGCTGCAAGAAGTCAGTGGGCGCCCGAATCATCTGTTCTTTGGTGAACGCCGGTTTCTCACGACGGCGCAAACCGACGCGCTGTTGTCGGGTCGCCTCGATCCGCTCCGGGAATTCGACGATCTGGCGGTCGCCGCTGTCGCCCGCCAGCCTGAGACTTATCAGTGGGGATATACCCAGATTGTGCATCGGTCAACGCTGGAGCGCTTGCCCTACGGTGAAGAACACAACCACTTCGCTCACAGCGACGGAATTTTTGCTGAGGCTTGCAAGCGAAATGGTGTCATGCCACGTCGCATCGAAGGTCTCTTTTGTTTGCACCTCGATCATCCATTCGCGTGGTACGGATCAGACATGTTTCTCTAATCCAGCATCTGTCCTGACTCTAGTAACTATGAAGCTCGAGCTGCTCAACAAAAATTTTGTCTCCGCCTATCTGACCCGCGAAGCCGACTGGGAGTGGAGTCACGGGGCGAGCGGCGACTATCTGGGTATGGGATTGTTTTATTACTCGCTCGTCTATGGATCGAAAGCAAAGGTCGCGGTGTGTTTAGGATCAGGAGGGGGATTTGTTCCCCGTTTGATGCGTCAAGCCCAGCGTGACCTTGGAATTGCCGAAACCAGCAGGACAATACTGGTCGACGGAAATAATCCGGCCGCGGGTTGGGGCGCTCCCGCCTGGTTAGCAGAAGACTCATTCTTCCGAACACACTATCCGGATATCGAGATTGTGGTTGACCTAACCAGCAACGCGGCGGAAAACGTTTTTGCCAGCCAGCGGATTATGATCGACTACCTGCATATCGATGCCGACCACTCATTCACCGGCTGTTTGCAAGACTTTGAGACCTACCGCCCTTTTCTTCATGAAGGCTCAATAGTCACTCTGCATGACACAAATTGCGCTGACGCCGGCGTGAAGCATGTCGTGGATTACCTTCGCACTTTGTCCGATTGCGATGTCATTGATTTCCCGAACATAGGCGAGGGGACAGCGCTGGTCCGAATTGGAAAGCCTGTGGTTGATTCGCGTTATAAGTCAATCAACTGCGTCCGAGCGGGAACCCTTGACTGTATCAGTGTAACGCGCCGCGCCGACGCGGTTCCCCTCGCTCCGGAAGGAAAAGAGTGGAAGTATCTCGAAAGCAACGCTTTCACTACCCGCTACGTGTTGGCTGCGCATTTTGTCGACTCGTGCCGTTCGGTAATAGAGATTGGTGGGGCGAAGACACCTATCGATCTTTTTCTGACGAACGATCACGACAGGGTCCTGATTCTCGATCCGTTCATTCGCGAAAGCCGTTCAAATTCGTTACGAGGAAAACTCTGCGCGGTCTCACATGTTCGCGCTCGTTTTCAGGACGTCGACTGGCATATCTCCGAGGGCGCTGACTATGGACTGGTTATGCTCGGTCTGGAAATTCAGGGTTTGGAGCCTCATGAGTATCAAACGCTATATCGTCTGGTCAATCGGGCAAAAGTGACCGTGATCGAGTTTCCTCCTTCCTGGGAACCGTCCTCCGCACAGTTTGAAATGATCAGAGACAACACCGCCACGGAAATATGCTTTCAAATGGCACTTGGTCTGGAAGGCAACGACTTTGGCAACCTAGATAACAGCTGGCCCCCGCGGTGTGACCGAAAGTTCTATGTCCTCGAGCCTAAAGGCAACACCCAACCTAATTTGTTCGGAGTGGTCGAATGACGCCGAGCGTTTGCATCGGAATTCACTTTCAGGCCGAGCCTGCGCAGTTGCAGGCGACGATCGAGAGTTTGCGTAGGCATACAACCACAACCACGCCTATTGAACTTCTGCTCTTGCCTGATGGGCCAGACTGCGCGGCCAGAAACATCCTCAGCAGTCTCTACCTGCCACAATCGGGGACGGCGCAGCCACTGGGAGCCGCAGCCTGCTTTAATCGTCTGGCAAAGCGCAGTGATGCTGAAATAGTCGTGTTCCTCGAAAGCGGCGCTCAGGTTGGGCCAGGGTGGTTGGACCATTTGCTGGTGGCGCTCGATGTTGATCCGCGCAATGGACTTGCCGGACCATCAACCAACAACTGCTGGAACGAACAAGGTGTGTTTCCCCGGGCCCGGGCAGCGGTCGCTGAAATCGCACGCACGTCAAGCGAAGCTGCCAAACGTTTTGGCAGCGAGGCGCGAACGCTCGAGCCGCTCTACAGTCTGGCCGAGTTCTGTTATGTCGTGCGCCGTGAAGTGATTGAGGCGATTGGTGCGGCGGACGAAAGCTACGGGCTTGGGCCGTGCTGGGAAATGGACTACAACATTCGAGCGGCGCGGGCTGGATGGCGCGGTGTCTGGGCTGGCGCTGCTTATGTGCACCGCGCGCCTTTTACGACCCGGCGACGGTTGGAGGAAGCCAGACGGTTCGAGTTCAGTAAGCGTCACTATCAAGACAAGTTTTGTGGCGGGCGGCTGCGCGGCGAGAAGATGGACTATCGCGCGCATTGTCGCGGCGATGCATGTCCTAATTTTGCCCCGCCCGCGCTGGTCGAGTTAAAGAGATCCTGGCCCACGCCACCCGACATCGCTCCTTCTCCAGTTGCGCTGATTGATTCTCAGATAACTTCGGTAGCCGAGCCCCTCGTAAGTTGCATAATGCCCACCTACAACCGGCGCAGTTTCGTGCCGCAGGCCATTCGAAGTTTTCTGCGGCAGGATTATCCAAATCTCGAGCTGGTGATTGTTGATGATGGCACCGACTCGATTGCAGATTGTGTCCCTGATCACGAGCGCATCCGCTACATCCGTCTCGATCAGAAACAAAAGCTGGGCGCCAAACGCAATTTCGCCTGTGAACAATCCCGTGGGGAGTTTATTGCACACTGGGACGATGACGACTGGTATCCATCCTGGAGAATCTCCACTCAAATGAAGGCATTGAGCAGTGGTGGATTCGAAATCTCCGGCAGCAGCCGGATCTTTTTCCTGGATGCGGATGGAGATCGGTCGTGGGAGTATCGCTATGCAGCTTCGGGTTCAAAATGGGTTGCGGGAAGCACGCTCGCTTATCGCAAGAGCCTTTGGCAGCGTCACAGATTTCCGGAGATTCAGATTGGCGAGGACTCGCGCTTCATTTGGAACAGCGCTTCTCAAACCATCAATGATCTCGCTGACCCGGCACTATGTGTGGCAATGGTGCATTCAGGAAATACCAGTCGCAAAGACGTTGGCGGAACCTATTGGCATGCGCACTCCGGCGCCGCTTTGCATTCGTTGCTCGGGGACGACCTTCATTTTTATCGACTGGCAAACTCGGCCGCTCCGGCGTCGTTGCCAATGGTTTCGTGCATCATGCCGACTTACAATCGGCGCCGTTTTGTACCGCAAGCCTTGCAGTTGTTTCTCAGCCAGGACTATCCAAACCGCGAACTAATCATTATCGATGATGGGCAGGATGCTATCGGTGATCTGGCAGACGGTTTGCCAAACATCCGTTATGTTCGCCTGCCGGGGCGCGCTTCAATAGGAGCGAAGCGGAATCTGGCTTGTGAAGAGGCGCAGGGCCAGATCATCGCACACTGGGATGACGACGATTGGTATTCCTCCGACAGGCTGCGTTATCAGGTGGCGCCGATTCTCGCCGGTAAGGCAGATATTACCGGTCTGGTGAACTCTTTTGTTCTTCAGTTGCCGGCTGGTCAATTCTGGACCATCAACCCCCAGCTTCACCAGCAGCTCTTTAGAGGCGACGTTCATGGCGGAACGCTGGTCTATCGGAAAGAACTGTGGTCACAAGGTCTGCGTTACCCGGAGGTCAATCTGGCCGAAGATGCCTACCTGTTGCATCACGCCGTACGGAAAGGAAAGCGATTGTTGCAGCTGGCAAATCCCGGAGTATTTATCTATGTGCGGCACGGGACCAACGCTTGGCGAGAATTCGCGCCGGGCAGCTTTATCGATCCCGCAGGGTGGTCACGAATTACCCGTCCCATTATTTTCCCCGCAGTTGCGCTTGCTTCCTACAAGAACGCCGCGTCTGGCAGGTAAATCAATTCTCCAGATCCGCCAGTGCTGTCGTAAATAGCGAAATAGCGTCCTGCCGTAAGCACAGGCCCATTACGGTCGCGGGAATCGTCCACAGTATTGGGACTCTGGAGGGTGGCGGATTCCGATGTGGCTCTCGGCGAAGCGAAAGGCGCACCCGATCATCTACATCGCGGGTTCGAGACGATGGGGCATAAGGATCTGAAGACGACGATGCGACATATTCGTGCCGTCCAGGCGCAGCGAAATGTGCGTTCTCAGAATTTTGGACACAAATTGGCCACACAAGCAGAACGGCCGCCAATGTTGGCGGCCGTATCTTCTTGATTTGATTGGTCGGGGCGAGAGGATTTGAACCTCCGACCTCTCGGTCCCGAACCGAGCGCTCTACCAGGCTGAGCCACGCCCCGACAAGTGAATGGATAATAGGGAAGCAAGAAGGTACTGTCAAACATCGACGACTGACGGGGTGTCCAATCTGAGGTTTCTCTGTGTGCCCTCTGTGCTCTCTGTGTATCTTAGAAACTGCCAGTAAGTGCTTGGTGCTCCTGTAGGCGAAAAGTTGATTCTGCTATCTGCTGGTCGTGGACGAGCAAAGCCATCCAGTATACAGCGCACGGAGCGGGTCGAAGAATACAGAACCGGAAGCGGTAGCGACCGGGTCGCGTTTCGGCTCCGCGAGCTTGGGGTCGCAGAACGACCCGGTCGCTACCGCTTCCGGTTCTGTATTCGTCTGGTGATGCTGGGCGTGAGTAGGCAAAGGAGCTAAGCAAAAGAAAAGGCGTCAGGCGGTCGAAGAATACGAGAATGTCAGCCAAGCCCCTTTCCTGACGTTGAGAATCACAGCGTACTCTTAGACCTGTTCGACGCCGTTGCGTTAGCCACGAGTTGGACTGAAATCACACCCCAACCTCCAATCAGCTCGGGGTCAGGAAGATGGGCTTGCCCCCGCTCGTTGTCCCCTCCAGGCGACAAAACATTGCATTTGAGATACTCAAACTTTGAAGAAATTCGTTGTTCAATATTCTTTAGACTTAATGCCATTTGAACACGTCTAAAAGTATTGACCCTGGCACCTCGGCGGTCTATAGTGCAGTTCAACCTGGGTTATTGAACGGGTGGCCCCTCCACTCAATCCACTTGGGAATCAGCCTCACAATTTGCCGGTAGGGTAGTATTTTGATTTGGCAGATCCTGTAATGGAGCGCTATCCAATGACACTCAGTTCTTGCTCGTCTAAAACTCTTCTTAGACTACTCATCCTTATGCTCGTGTTTTGCGGCGCGGTCACCTCGTCTCGTGCTGCCAACGCCAAGGCGCCAACTCTACTGAGTCAAAACGCCTCAACGCGCGCAATCGCGCTGGAATCCGCGACCTTCAAGGGTGAGCCGTTTCCGCTTACGGCGAGTGTCCCGTTTGGCACCGATACGCGCACCCGGATCTGCCTGTTCGTCATGAACCTTGAATTGCTTCCCGGCGAAGGCGTGAATGCTTTGACCTCGGATGCACAGGATGCTGCCGGGAAACGTTATCCGTTACGAGTTGAGTTCATGGGAAAAGTGCCCGGCTTCACCGGCATCACGATGGTGGTAGTGCGCCTAAGTGACGAGATGGGTGACGTTGGTGATGTCTTATTGAGTTTGAATGTACATGGGATGGCCAGTAATCAGGTGCGAGCCGGGATCGGCCATATAGGTGGCGGACTGCCGACTGACCAGCAGCTTGGCTTGGTTCCCACACCGGCGCCAGCCATTCCGCCGGCCGATGACGCTCCGTTGGTGCCTGATTCATTCACGGGACCCATCTCGGATGCTGACGCAGTACGTTTCCTCGAGCAAGCCACCTGGGGTCCGACGGCCGCTGACATTGCGCACGTAAAAGCCGTAGGGTTCTTGACCTACCTTAATGAGCAATTTGCCGCCCAGGTCACGAATGCTCAGAAAGGCTCGAACTATCCCGATCTGATCTTTCCGGCTGACGATCAAGGCACAGCGTGCCCCAGCAGCGTCGCTGGAGATCCTAACTACAATCAGACTGTATGCAATCGCGATAACTTCTCGATGTATCCGATCCAACGGACGTTCTTTTCGAACTCCCTTTACGGACAGGATCAGCTACGCCAGAGAGTGGCCTTTGCGCTCCACCAGATTCTGGTTGTGTCTGGCGCAAGCGAAGTCAATCGTCCCAGTTGGATGACGGTCTATTTGCAGGCGCTTGATCGGAATGCTTTTGGTAATTACAAGACACTGCTTAGCGAGATAACCCTGACACCGGCAATGGGCGAGTACCTCGATATGCGTCTGAGTACGAGGACGAACCCCAATGAAAATTGGGCCCGTGAAGTGTTGCAGCTCTTTTCGATGGGGACGGTCGTGCTTAATCTGGACGGCACTCCGCAGCTCGACTCGCAGGGCATGCCGCTCGCCACCTACTCTCAAAACGATGTCAACGAATACACGCGCGTCTTTACTGGTTGGAATTTGAGTCCAGCTGCGTTGGGACAAGGCATTACTAATTGGCGTGACCCGATGGTTCCACGCGGAGGCACCAACCACGATTTCAACCCAAAGACACTGCTCAACGGTTTGACGACTCCGCAGTGTGCCAGCACGAGCGGGGCTGTAAACACTGCCTGCGCGCAAGCCGACATGGCCCTGGTAATGACGAATCTGTTCAACCACCCGAATGTTGGGCCGTTCATTGGCAAGCAACTGATTCAGCACCTGGTGACAAGCAATCCCAGCCCCGCTTATGTCGAGCGCGTTGCCAGGGTATTTAACAACGATTGCAGTGGGCTCTATCCGCAAGGCTGTTCCAACATACGTGGCAATCTGAGGTTGGTGGTGCAAGCGATTCTGCTCGACCCCGAAGCTCGCGGTGACGTTAAGACCGATCCGAATTACGGAAAGTTGCGCGAGCCGGCTCAGTATATAAATGGATTCCTGCGTGCTTTCAACGTGAAGTCTTTCGATAAGACTTCGACCAGCGATGGCGCTCTGGGTGGCCGGTCCACGACCGACTTTACCGGAACCCTCGATCAGCCGATTTTCCAACCCACAACCGTTTTCAGTTATTACCAACCTGGTTACGAAGTTCCCGGCACCAAGATTCTGGGTCCGGCGTTTGGCATTCTCTCTACGGCGACAACCCTGCGCCGCGCAAACGATATCAACACGCTCGTTTATACTGGGGTGAGCCCAAACACTACTCCGACTGCGGCTAACCCTGATCGACCTCGAGGTACCTCAATCGACATCGCAAACCTCGAACTGCTGGCAGTAAACCCCGGCGCTGTCGCAGACAACCTTAACGCGCTTCTGTTACACGGCACGATGAATCCGCAGATGCGCACCTCGCTGATCACGGCAATGAACGCCATCAATGACGTTAACCTGACAACCCGGCATCAAAAACGCGCGCGGGTAGCCGTTTACCTGGTGGCAACTTCTTCTCAATACGACGTCCAGAGATAACTACAATGGCAACTACACGGAGAGATTTTCTGAGGAACAGCGCTTGTGCGCTTGGCGGCATGGCTATGGCTTCAAGTCTTGAGAACTTTGGCCTGGTTCATGCGCTGACTCCACAGGCGGCGAGCGACTATCGAGCGCTGGTGTGCGTTTTTCTGAATGGCGGGAACGACGGCAACAACATGTTCGTCGACCTCAACCAATACAACGCCTACTCGACCGCCCGCGCTGCTGACGGTCTGGCCATTGCGCAGGCTAGCCTATTGCCGGTCTCACCAGTAAACGGGGGATCGTTCGGCTTCCACCCCAGCATGCCTGAGGTCCAGAGTCTCTTCAACGCAGGGAAACTGGCTGTGCTCTGTAACAACGGGCCCTTAGTTGAACCACTAACCAAGACGACCTATCAGAACGGCACGGGCAAGAAGCCTCTCCAACTTTTCTCTCACTCGGACCAGGTCGGCTTGTTTCAAACGGGCGTCGCAAACACAGTTAGCCAAACTGGCTGGGGCGGAAAGGTTGCAGACAATACTTCAGGCTTGAATGGTCTGGCAACATTTCCCAGCAACATCTCCATCGCAGGCGTAAACCTGTTTTTGACCGGGGTCGATACGCGCCAACTTGCGGTGGCCGATTCGAATACTTCCTTGGCCAATGTGCTCCAACTTAACAATGCCCCTTCAGCTACGACCGCCGAGATCAATTCTCGAAATGCGTCCTTTAATGAGTTGCGCACGCTCGATAACAATTTCAAACTGATAAAGGCGTCAAGCGACATCCGGTCGAGTTCGATTCAAACGGATAATGCATTGAGTAGTGTGAATCCTGTACTTACCACATTTTTTCCAAATCCAAGTACATCAATCAGCCGCCAGCTGTTGCAGGTCGCCCGGCTGATCAAGGCGAGCACAGATCCAACCGCCGGCATCAACATGAAACGGCAGATCTTCTTTGTGCAGATTGGCGGTTTCGACACCCACTCCCAACAGATTGGTGGTCAAGCCACGTTGCTTCTACAACTCAGCCAGGCGATAAACGCATTCTTCAACGCCACTGTTGAGCTTGGACTCTCGGACAAGGTGACGCTCTTCACCATGGCGGACTTCAGCCGCACACTACAACCGTCAGGCACCGGGGTTCAGGCCGTTGGCAGCGACCATGCCTGGGGAAATCATCAACTGATCCTCGGCGGCGCTGTCCAGGGACATGCGATCTACGGTAGCTATCCAACCTTGCTGCGGGGTGGACCGAATGATACAGACAGCGGGACAAATGCGCGCGGTCGTTGGATACCGACAACTTCGGTGGAGCAATATGCTGCGACCCTGGCAACCTGGTATGGGTTGTCGACGGCGGATCTGACAGCGGTGTTTCCGTTGATCGGGCGCTTCGCGAGTCCAAACCTGGGATTCCTGCAGCAGTAGGAAGTGGCGAGGTCCGGTTCTAAGAACACAGAATGGCCTGGCGACGATCGCCAGGCCATTTTCCTAAATTTAGCAGTTGGGGTTGCTGAGGTTTGATAAGACGATCCACAAAAAAAAACACGAAACATCACGAAGAAGAGTTCGTGTATTTTTAGTGTGATTTAGTGGATCGCTTTTTCTGACCTGGGACACAAGGATGCGTCAAATTGTTTTGGAATGTGACATGGATAGCCACTAACACGCGGCCATAGCATCAAAGTGAAGTTCAATCTCGAAAAAGCGCGACTCATAATCCTTCCGTCACTGCTGGCTGCGGTGTTCGGATTTCTTTTGTCTCACAACAGCGGAACGCTGCCGGTCCAGGCTTTCTCTGCCGGACCACCCGCCGGTTACGCAGGCGCACCCGGAGAAGAACCGGAAGCGTGTGCCGAATGTCACGTGGTGGCAGACGCCGGCACCGGACACATCACAATCAATGCACCCCAGACTTACGTCCCTGGTCAGACGTATCAAATCACCGTCACTCACACGAACACTGATCCCACCCGCCGGCGTTGGGGGTTTGAGCTAACTGTGCTCGACACCTCAGACGAGAAAGCCGGTGAGTTGCAAAGTACGGATGTCTTTACCCAGGTCTTGAACAATCAGGGTCCCGGGTCCGCTCGCCAATACATCGAGCACACATCTGCCGGAACGTTTCAGGGCCAACAAAACGGAGCGAGCTGGACTTTTAACTGGACCGCGCCTCCGACCGATGTTGGCTTTATCACGTTCTACGCTGCCGGCAACCAGGCAAACAACGATGGCAACACCTCCGGCGACAATATCTACAAGACCTTCGTCGCTTCAGCTCCCGCATCGGCAACGCCGGACTTTTCGCTCGACGTGACGCCCTCGTCCAGAAGCGTTGTTCCAGGTGGGTCAGCCCAGTATTCACTGACCGTCACACCTCTGGCCGCCTTTACCGGAGTGGTTAACCTGAATGCGGCCGGCCTGCCGGGCGGCGCAAACGCCACCTTTAACCCGGCCACAATCAACCTCAACGACGCGTCTTCTAAAACCTCGACCTTAACCATAACGACCGGCGCCGGCACGCCGCTCGGAAATCCAACGATTACGATCACGGCCGCTTCAGGCTCCCTTATGCACACCGCTCAAGTTGTGTTGCAGGTGATCAGTCCGTCGAGCATCGATCTGTCTGTAAACAAGTCTGCGTCGCCAAACCCTGCACAAGTTGGCACCAACATCACGTATCGCATCACAATCACAAACAATGGTCCGGCTCAGGCAACGAACGTTGTCCTAACCGACCCGTTACCTGCCGGCGTTGCATTGGTTTCAACTTCTGCAACTCAAGGCACACCTTGTAGTGGAAGCACTACGGTGAATTGCGCGCTGGGTACGCTCGCAAAGGACGCGACTGCGACTGTTTCGATTATTGTTTCGCCCTCCGCCCCGGGCCAGGTCAGCAACACTGCTACGGCAACTGCGGCGGAGACAGATTTTGCCACCGGCAACAATTCGTCAACTATAAACACCCTGATCCAACCGGCCGCGATTGCGCCCGTTATGCTCGACCCTAATTTGACGGTGAGCACACTGGTTACTGGTCTTGATCAACCAACCAGCATGGCGTTTCTGGATGCCAACGATCTGCTCGTGCTTGAGAAGGCCAGCGGGAAAGTCCAGCGAATAGTCAACGGAAAACTTCACAGCACCGCGCTCGATTTGCCGGTTAATTCAGCCTCCGAACGCGGCTTGCTCGGCATCGCGCTGCACCCGCAGTTTCCCTCGAATCGTTTTGTTTATCTTTATTGGACTGAAAGCACGTCAGGCGCAGACACTACGGACATTAATGCCGTTGCCCTGCTGGGCCAACGTGTCGATCGTTACCTGTGGAATGGTTCCACGCTAACTTTCGACCGCAACCTGATTCGCCTGCGCGCGCTGCAGCAGGACGCCGGACAAACGGCTCGCGGAAATCACAATGGCGGTGTCGTGCGCTTCGGACAGGACGGCAAGCTCTACATACTCATGGGCGACAATGGGCGACGGGGCTTTCTGCAGAATATTACCAGCGGCGGTCCGGTGCCGGACGACCAGTTTGGCGGACCAGAGCCAGATGATGCGCATCTCACCGGCGTGGTCCTGCGGCTTAACGACGACGGCACCACCCCAACCGACAATCCTTTCTTTAACGCCGTCAGCGGTCTTACCGGCGAAGCCGCGGCTAACGTCAAAAAAGTCTATGCCTATGGTGTCCGCAATGGATTCGGGATGGCCGTCGACCCGATGACCGGCAGCCTGTGGACCCAGGAAAATGGTGACGACGCGTTTGATGAAATGAACCGCGTGCAAGCCGGATTCAATGGAGGTTGGGTCCAGGTTATCGGACCGGTGAGCAGGATCGCCGAATACAAGTCAATTGAGTCGACCTATGCTGCCGGCAACTTACAGCAGTTGCGTTGGCCGCCCAGCAATATTGCCGACACGCCTCAAGCCGCGCTGGCCCGGCTTTATATGCTTCCCGGGGCGCAGTACACCGACCCTGAGTTTAGTTGGAAGTATGCAGTGGCGCCGGCTGCGATGGGCTTCGTGAAAGGAAGGGGACTGGGCCAACAGTTTGAAGGCAACATGTTCGTGGGCGCTTCACGCACGACTCTATTGAATGGTTATCTCTTCCGCTTCAAGTTCACCAGCGACCGCCAGCACTTTGCGTTTACCGATCCGAATCTTTCCGACCGCGTCGCCGATAATTCAGACAAGTTTGATCTCGTCGAGAGTGAAAGCCTGGTGGTCGGCCGAGACTTCGGAATCGCGACTGACATTCAAACGGGACCCAACGGCAACGTGTTTGTGGTTTCACTATCCAACGGCGCCATTTATCAAATCGCCGCGAACCCATTCAGACAGTTCCAGGCTACGTTGACTGGCGGCCAGGAAGTGCCGGCCAATAATTCCGCCGCCACCGGAAGCGCGAGCATACTGCTCGATTCAACCGATGGGACCCAGGCCAGGCTTTCGTTGAGCTTTGCCGGACTCCCTACCGCCGAGATTGCCGCGCATATTCATGGACCTGCGCCGCCGGGGACGACCGCCCCGGTTGCAGTGGGCCTTCCGCTGGGTCAGTTAAATGATCTTCAAATCACTTTGACCGCCGCGCAGGTTCAGCAATTGAAAGCAGGTCTGCTGTACATCAACGTGCACAGCACTAACTTCCCGAATGGTGAGATTCGCGGCCAGTTTCTCGCCCAACCTGCCGCTGAAATCAGGACCTGGACCACGCAGGGACGAACCTACGCGTTAGTTAAACTGACTTTTCCGGACGGAACCTACCGAGTCGCGAACTGGGGACAGGTGACGCGCAACGGTAATGATTTCACAGTTGACCCGCTCATCGAGCGGACCACCGGTGCATCGCTCCCGGTCTCCAGCGACGATGCTCAGATCTACGATCTTGGCCCACTAACAACCGGAAGCTATACCTTCACTCTGAAGGTCTCCGGCGTCGTTGTCCGCACTCAGGATTTTATTGTTAGCTCCATCCCTACACTGCCAAATCCCATTGATGATCAGCGGCAGTTTGTCCGCCAGCAGTATCTCGACTTCCTCAATCGCGAACCGGATGCTGCGGGCTGGGATTTTTGGACGGACAACATCACCAAGTGCAGCGATCCGGCGCGCAGGCCACCAGGCCAGACAGAAGCGCAATGTATCGACAAACAGCGGGAGACGACGAGCGCAGCGTTCTTCCTGTCACCGGAGTTTCAATACACGGGCTATTACGTATACCGGTTCTATAAAGGCTCGCTGGGTCGGCAGCCGAAGTTCGCCGAGTTTATCCCTGACTCGCAGTTTGTGGCGGCCGGCATTATCGTCGGCGGACAGTTGTCGGCTGCCAAGATCGAGGCGAACAAATCCGCGTTTGCCAATCTCTTTGTTGGCCGGCCTGAGTTCCTCGCCATCTATGGAGCACTAACGAACCAGCAATATGTCGACAAGCTGTTTCAGACCACCACGATCAATGCCAGCCCCGCGGATCGTATGGCCCTGGTTGATAGCTTGAACAACGGGAGCGAGACGCGCGCGGCAGTCTTGAAGAAGGTAGTTGATGGAACCGTAGTGATCTCGGAAGGCAACCAGGTGTTCACCACGACCTACGGGCAGGCCTTCTACAACCTGGAATTCAATCCCGCCTTTGTGCAGATGGAATACTTCGGATACCTGCGACGTGATCCTGATGCGGCCGGATACGCCTTCTGGCTAGGCAAACTAAATCAATACGGCAACTATCTCGACGCCGAAATGGTGAAGGCGTTTATTACCTCTCCGGAGTATCGCTCTCGTTTCGGCCAACCTTAGGGAGCGCAGGCATCCCTGCCTGCTGTTTCGTAACAGGCAAGTTGAATCGCAGATAGTTCTTACGCAGCGGGCAGGCAGGGATGCCTGCGCTCCCACGTATTCTCCATCTCTCTGACACCTTCTGTTTACATAATAATCCGGTAGCGTTTTCATTCTGAGCTGCCTCCTCCATCGCATCTCCTCTTTACTACGCTATGCTTGTTCCATGATTATCGGCGAAAAAGGGCGGGGTTCAAGATCGGCACGGCGCAGTTGTCGAGACTACCTTTCGTCGCGAAGAGTTTTCAGGACGCGACAAAGATGTGGGATCGTTTCAGCATCTCGGCACATTCTGATACTGCTCGTTATCCTCAGTGGTTTTGCGTTTGAACTTTTTCAAAGCGGCCTTCAAACAGTTAGCGGGGCCGCGACGACGTTGGTGGTAACTAACAATAACGACGCAGGGCCTGGCTCGTTGCGTCAGGCAATTCTTGATGCGAACGCGAATCCCGGAGTCGATACGATTACATTCAACATTGGCTTCGGACTCCAAACCATCATCCCTACTTCTTCGCTGCCTGACATCTCAGATCCAGTAGTCATTGATGCCACCACCCAACCCGGCTTTGCGGGAAGTCCTCTAATCGAGTTAAGCGCAATCAGTACTCCCAGCGTGCCCAACAGAGGAGTGCTCTTTATTACAGCTGGAAACTCCACCGTTAGGGGCCTAATCATCAATCACTTTAGGGACCCGGGAATTTCAATCGTGACTGCCGGCGGGAACCTTGTTGAAGGCAACTATATCGGGACTGACGCGACTGGAAATTTGACTACTGGTAGCAATGGCAATGGCATCACAATTGACAACTCACCCAACAACATGATCGGAGGCACCACTGTTCTCAGCCGCAATCTGATCTCGGGAATCAGGTCTAATGCGATTTCCATTTTTGGCAGCAACGGGACTGGAAACATAATTCAGGGGAATTACATCGGCACCAATGCCGCCGGCACCTCAGGGCTAGGTAACTTCGCAGGAATATTTCTCGGTACCTCAAATAATACGGTGGGCGGAATTGTCCCTGGGGCACGCAATGTAATCTCGGCCAACGAGTATGCAGGCATCGTGATGCAAATCGGTGGGACGTCAGGGAATTTAATCCAGGGAAACTATATTGGAACCAATGCCACCGGTAATGAAGCGATAGGGAATACGAATTACGGAATAGCTATCTTCGATTCATCGAACAACAACACCATCGGTGGAACCATTCCCGGCGCGGCCAACGTTGTATCAGGCAACGGTTGGGGTATCTCAGTAGCTAATGGCAACGGAAATGTGATGCAGGGTAATTTGATAGGGGTCGCGGCCGACGGGGCTACGCCTTTAGGCAATCGCGTGGAGGGCGTGCGCCTGGCGAACGCTCACAACACCACTGTTGGAGGCGATACCGTCGAGTCGGGAAATCTGATCGCTTTCAACGGCCTCACAATAGAGATCGGAGTAGGAAGTGGATTGGAGGTGCTTGGAGGCAACGGCAATTTCATACGTGGGAATTCCATCTTTTCGAATGGTCGTCTGGGCATCGATCTGGATGGAGACGACCTGACACCAAACGATTCCACTGATGGCGATGTCGGCGGAAATCAAAGGCAGAACTTTCCTCTTATTACATCGGTCGTCTCAGACACTTCGCAAACAACTATTGTTGGGACTCTAAACAGCACACCTGACACGAACTTCATGCTCAATTTTTATTCAAACGCTGCCTGCGACCCCAGCGGTCATGGCGAAGGAGGAAAGCCCTTCGGACTTTCGACGCCCATTTCAACTGACG
>Ga0190274_10000712_pt1 | contig 19480 bp, 19 predicted proteins | sample Popmic531T_FD_133002 | JGI IMG/M metagenome (GOLD analysis project Ga0190274, IMG submission 133002) | Populus adjacent soil microbial communities from riparian zone of Yellowstone River, Montana, USA - 531 T | ecosystem: Environmental > Terrestrial > Soil > Riparian zone | place: USA: Montana... | reverse complement strand
TGGATTTCCCTTCCTGGCCCCCCGAAAGGATCAGCGATTACCCTCCTGAACTGATCAGCTCGCTGGGTGATCCCGAGATAGCCGGCGTTTATCAAAACCGGGAATATATCGTGGAACTGATGAACGAAGACGCGGTCCGGAATTGCCAGCCTGATCTTACCCTGATGAAAAAAGCAGGTAAAATGGTCATCATAACAGCACCCGGCAAAGAAGTGGATTTTGTCTGTCGCTTTTTTGCACCCACGGCGGGAATTGATGAAGACCCGGTAACAGGTTCTGCTCATTCGCAACTCATTCCTTTCTGGAGTGAGAAATTGGGGAAAGAAAAGATGCGGGCCAGGCAATTATCGAAACGAAGCGGCAATGTCTATTGTGAACAAAAAGGAGAAAGGGTGATCATGGGAGGAAACTGTGTGTTTTATATGGAAGGGGTGATCGAAATATAAGAATACACAATGTTCAATGCTCAATGTTCAATGATCAATGATCAGGGAAGAAACCGATCTCTCCATTCCGGCCCGGGGATCATACAAGTATCTTTTTTCCCAAACCATTTATAACGGTTACGGGCAATAATATTGTAAAAGAAATCACGGATGAATTTCGGAATGATCATCAGCCCGTAAAATAATTTCCATCCGCCATCCAGGTGTTTACAGATCCTGATCGCCGCGGAGGATTGGGTCCAGGCTTTTCCTTTATCAACGAGGATGACAGAACTAAGCGATGTTGGATTGAGATGGTACCGTGGTAACAATTGGCCGGCTGTTTCTCCCTGCAGGGGGGTGAAACGCAGTTTTTTCTTCTTATCCCGTTTAATGGCAAAATTGACCCAGTAGTTGCAGAAATTACAGACGCCGTCAAAAAGGATTACCGGGGTTTCTTCCATGATGGGCAAAGGTAAAACGGCTTTTTTCTAAACTAACTATAATTTATTGATAAGTTTGGTTCTTTGCTACGGAAAAGTAGCAACTTAGTAACGAGGATCCCGCAAAAATGACCAATAAAACAGCACGATTACTTGACCAGCCGAAAAGTTTAGCCTAATTTTTACTTACAATCATTTACTATCCGGTTCTCCGGGACCAGCACCAGCAGCGATTCAGCATACCTGTTGAAAGATGACAGGGAGTAAGATCATAAAATAAGTATATGAAAAAGAAAACAGTCGCCCGGTTTGCTATCCTGTCATTTGTTTTGACAGTTGTTTTTTTGCAACCCCATATTCAATGCAGCAGTAAAAAAACAAAGAACAATAGTGGATCGGCCAGCAGCGGCAACCCGATCTATGCAAAAGATCCGCAGGCGGGTATACAGTGGACGGCCTCTGCGCCTGACCAGGTAATCGACTCCGATGTAAAAATGCAACCGGCCGCAAAGGAAGTTGCCGATGCTGATATGAATTACCTGGAAAAAGCAGATATGCAGGGTGGGGAATATGTTTTTGCCGCCGGCGCTTCCGCTGTGGCCAAACTGGAACCGGGTAGTTTTGTTTTCTTTCGCAATCACTCTGTACGGAAGATCGTTTCAACAGGACAAAGAGATGGTAAGATCGTAGTGCAAACAGAAAAATGCAAGTTCACGGATGTATTTTCCGATGTCCATTTACATTTTAAAGAGCATTATGACTGGAAGGATAACAGCAAAGCGATGCTGGACCGTTTTAATATTTCCTTTGGGAATGAAGCGATCGCACAGGGAGGTGACGATGCTGTTTCGCAAAACCTTTCTTATGAAGGAGACCTGGCCGGTTACCATATATCCATTTCACTGAGACCGGAAGGCGGGCGCAAACTGAATTACGAGATCGTGATGAGCCGCCAGAATGCGGGGCATGCCAATATCACTTTCCGCGGGTATATCAGCGACTACGATAATGAAACAGAATTAACGGTGGCCAATTCTGAATTGCAGTTGTTCCGTTCTCAAAATCAAAACCTGCATGGCGAAGTGGAAGTATTGTTTGCGGCCGTGGAACTGGGAGAGGAAGGGGAGCTGATCAATATCCCCTGGACGATGTTTGAAAGACCCATCCTCATCGGCGGCATTCCTTTTATGTTCAAGACAAAGGCCAACGTAAAAGTATTTCCCTATATACAGGAAAATGCCAGCAGCCAGGGGAATTTCAAATTCACCTATGACAGTGATATCGGTTTCCAGTACACGGGCAATGCGGTGAATGCAGAAGGCAGCGTGGCTTCCAATACTATGGAAGTGATCGGGGAGACCTTGTCGGCATCGATGATGGGGAACGGGATCGGGATGGGCGTGGAGTTCCCCAGATTTGAGATCGCTTCCCTGGGCGAGATCGTGGTCCCTTATTTCTTAATGAATACCGCAGTGGATACACAGGTGGACACCTATGCTCCCTGCCAGATGGGTAATATGAGTTGCAAACTGGTGGCAGGGCTTTCACTCAGTTTCTTCGGGGCATCCTATAATGCGGAAAGGGAATTGTGGAAAGCGCATAAACGCTGGGAACGACCGGGAGGACATTGCCCGCCGGAAGAAGAGTAGCGCTCCTGCAATTTGAATCCGGACCTTTATTAGCGCAAAGCATCGAAAAGTATTATCCGGGTTTCTTCCATTAGGGTAAAGGTAAAGCTGATTTTAATACTGTTTCCGGGGAAAATCACTCAATGGGGTATTCTCCCGGGAAACATATTCCTGGATATTGAGGTATATTCGGATAAGTATGAAATTCAGCCGCTTCACGTTGTGTATCGTATTCTGTAGTTTAGGATATAACGCTGTCTTTTCGCAAAATAAGCAAATTGACAGCCTCCTCGTTGTCCTTAAGTCTGCAAAAGAAGATACAAATAAAGTAAATGCTTTGAATTTGATCAGCATGCTATTTGGGGATAACGGGACTAAAGAAAATGGCGATTCTGCTTTCCTGTATGCAAGCCAGGCTTTAGCATTATCCAAAAAATTAAATTATAAAAAAGGAACTGCTGTAGCCTATAGCCGGTTGGGATTAGCATTGGGCCGAAAAGGCAACGATCCCGAATCGTTAAAGAATTTGTACCTGGCCCTGAAGTTGTTTGAAGAGATAGGAGAAAAAGAAGGGATCGCAAATACGCTGGGGCAGATTGGAGCCACTTATCTTAATCGCGATACGGAAGAAGCATTAAAGAATTACCAGTTGGCATTAAACATCTGGTTAGAAATAGGAAACAAACGCAGAGCTACCCAGCTCTTAACCAGTATTGGCCAACTCTACTTTGGCCAACGAAAATATTCTTTAGCTCTTGAAAAATTGCTGGCTGCTTTTAAAACGTATAAAGAAATGGGAACTGCTGCTCCTGCCTGGGGTCTTCCTTTTACGCAGGGAACCATTGGCCAGGTTTATGAAGGCTTGGGCGATTCCTTGTTGCTTGCAGGGGATAAGACGGGAGCCAGGCAGAAATTTTATGATGCAAAGACAAATCTCACCGAAGCTTTGAAATTATGGGAAAAAACTGACAGCAGGGATGGACTTGCCTTTATTAATTACGCATTGGGAAGAATTCATACAAGAATAAACGACTTTTCACAGGCAAGAAAATATTTACAAAAAAGTCTTCAGCTATCTGAAGAAATCAAGTCAGTCAATTATTCCATCGGCTGTTACCATGAATTTTATTATATGGACAGTATAGAAGGAAATTATAAACAGGCATTAGAAGATTATAAGCAGTACATTTCGTTTAGTGATAGTCTTGGTTATAAAGAAAATATCCGTGAAATCGAATCCTATAAAACAAAATACGAAGTTGAAAAAAGGGAAGACCAGATTAAAATTCTTTCAACTGAAAATAAATTAAAATCAACAATCGCTTCCAGGCAAAAGCAGCAAAAAAACTTTGCCTTTGCAGGTATCGCGGCTATTCTTCTTGGGGGCGGTTATGGTTTTTACCGCTATCGCCGCAGAAAAAAATTACAAAAACAGCAGGCAGTATTAAACGAACGGCTCCGCATCAGCAGTGAACTGCATGATGAAGTGGGAGCTACTCTCAGTGGCATTGCGATGTACAGTCACCTTACCAAAGAACAACTAAAAACAGGACAAATAGCAGAGATTGAAAAATCGCTGAATGTAATGCAGCAGTCATCAGTACAGATGGTGGACAAACTGAACGATATAGTATGGCTGATAAACCCTGAACAGGATTCGTTGGAAAAACTTATTGAAAGGTTGGAAGAGTATGCTACTGAAATGGCCGCTATTAAAAACATGAATGTAAAAGTCAGTGTGCCAGATAAAATTGCCGATATTCATCTGCCGGTAGAGAACCGCCGCAATATCTACCTGTTTTGCAAAGAAGCCATTAATAATGCAGTTAAATATAGTAATGCAACCCAATTGGAATTAACGGTAAAAGAAATAGATGGAAAATTAGAATTCTCTGTTAGTGATAATGGGAAAGGTTTTGATGCGGTAATGGTGCGACGGGGCAACGGCCTGGAGAATATGCAGAAAAGGGCAGACGAGATCGGGGCAAAATTAGTGCTGCAATCAAAAGCAAATGAAGGCGCTTCCGTTTCGCTGCGATGTCAAATCACCTGATGGGGTATTGGTGGGGTAAAGATATTATCCCACATTTGTTGTGAATTCATGGAAATTAGAATAGCGATATTTGAGGATAATAAGCTGGTGAGGGATGCACTGGAAGCCATCCTGAATGGCACACCCGGTTATACCTGCTGTGGTGTTTTTGCCGATGGCAATAACTGGGAGCGGAATATCAAAAGCAATCAACCCGATGTGGTACTGATGGATATTGAAATGCCCGGAATGAATGGGATAGAAGTAACGCAGCATATCAACGACCAGTTCCCGGACATCAAGATCCTGATCCAGACAGTTTTTAATGACAGTGAAAAAATATTTCATGCTATGTGCGCCGGCGCATCAGGTTATATTTTAAAGAATGACCCCCCGCATAAATACCTCGATGCGATCAACGAAGTGTACAGCGGCGGTGCGCCGATAAGCCCGGCAGTTGCAAAAAAAATGCTTGGTTTCTTCTCCAATAAAAACGTTGTCCTTACCTCACCCGGCAGCACCGATTACCAGCTCAGCGAAAGAGAAAAGGAGATCCTGCAACTGATGGTACAAGGGCATAATTATAAAACGATAGCTGACCTTTCTTTTATAAGCTATGAGACGGTGCGTACCCATGTCAAGCATATCTACAAAAAACTCCATGTAGCCAGCCGCAGCGAAGCTATTCAGAAAGCTATTCAGCAGGGCCTGCATTAATCTTTTTCAAAGTCTTTAGCATTCCTTTTAAAATACCCCAATGGGGTATTGATTACATTATTTGGTAGCTGCATTTTTGGTTTAGCAACAGTGATAATAATTGACAAGCTATTTTAATCAGTCAAAAATCAAAATAATGAAACAATTAAATTTCTTTTCTATTGTAAGCCTGGCATTAATATGCTTGCTGGGCGGTAACCAGGCCAATGCCAGGGCAACTCAAAATTTTAATGATACAATTACGACCGCCCCGGTGGGTACTGTAATAAAAGATGGAAAGTTAATGGTGGCTAAGGGGTATAAGTTTAGACTTTCAGCTAATGGTGGTGGGACTATATATAGAGTAAGCGATGGTAGAGTTATGTGCCGTGTTGATCCTGATAAATGCCCTAACGGTAGCCATGTAGACAAAAATGGGAATATTAGATGCAATGATGCTCTCACTCATGGGTGGATTTTCTCAATTGGAGAAATAGCTATGGATGGCAAAACTACCTGGAAGACGCTGGTTATTCCTCAAACAAGGATCACTACATCTTCAAATTAGAAAACTACTGATATGCTGGCCTTCAAAAAATGTCGTACTTCTAAGAATTCATTTATGAGAAAATATATCCTGTTAACTGCTGGCCTTATTTCAGTAAACTCCTTACTGTTTGCACAGGGAGAAATGGTTTTCTCCAACCAGCAACCGGTAGCTGCAGTATCCAGTAAAGCCAACTTTACTTCCGGGGAATATATCTATGGCACCGCAGACCTTGGTGGTAAAACAATAAAAGAGTTTTTCAGATTACCTGATCCTAAAGATGATGATGAGTATTATTATTTATATTATATAGCTGAGATCAAAGTGGGTAATGAATGGCCAAAAGAAAATGGCTGGAAATACACGTTGGTCAGGGGAACTGATATTGAGAAAACGGTGCTGAACTTTGATGTACTGCCGGAACCGGCAAAGGTTACGACAGTACTTTCAGGAACAAAAGAATTCAGCACTGGCCTTGGCGCTGCTCCGCTTTACCTGATGATCCGTAACGAGGTTTTTCCCAAAAGCGGGACTTATCCAATCAAGATCAGGTTTTATTATAAATCATTAGATGTATATGGCAACGAGCAGCCAAAAGATAAATGGCCGGAATGCACAGGCTCTTTTGATTTTAAGTTCAATGAGAATGATGTTCCCGCCATACTAAAGAATTCTAAAGAAGCGGATGCAATCGCCGCGGAGAATGCTTTTAGGATGGACAAATTGCCAAAAGAATTCAACGGTTCAGCAATCAGCGATCCAAAAGTTACTCCTGCCAAACTCGCAGCCATCCTGAAAAGAGATCTTCCCGAAAGAGTGATTTTAAAGTCCGCTATCGGCGAAGCGAATGGCGCTGTATGGGGCATTGCTAAGAACGACCTGGATATCCCCCGTTACCGGTATTTCTCTCCTTATATACATGTTGCCTATAAGATGTATGGAAAATGTTATGTAGGTTATGTGGAGCTGATTGAAGAATACATCGGGGGAGGCAAATATGGACCATTAAAAGTGGGATCTACTTCCGCTGGTAACAGGAAGGACAATGTAATTGATTTCGGGAAGGTGAAATGAGCATTATTGAAACTCAAAATTGGGGGATCAGAAAATCATATAAAATGGAAGACCTTTTCTTTTACATAAAATAAAAAAAATGAAACGTATACTGATTATAGGGTTATACTTTTTAGTTAGCAATAAGCTGTTTGCTCAATCGGTCAAAGTTTTTGATCAAAGGACCCCCGCCAGGGATATGATCTCTTCTTATAGCCGTCCTGCGTTTGAGGAAATGCCATTATACAGGGTACAATTAAAGATAACGACGGGAAGCTCGCATGATGCTGGATCGGATGACCCGGTATATGTTCAGGTAAATGAGGGGAATGAAAAATTCTACCTGGTACGGGGGATGAACAATTTCGTGGAAGGAAGTACAGTGGAGTATGATGTGTTGATCGACGACATAAAAAAAGTAGAGCACATCAAATTCTTACGCTTTGGCATACAGGGCGGTGATGGCGTGTGTTTTAAAAAGGTGGAGCTGCTTTTCAATTTCGAAGTTGTTTTTTCAAAGGAGTATAGTGGGGAAACGGGCTTTTGCATGGACAATGGGTCATCAGCGCTGCCGTCTTCCCTGCAGATCGCGGGATCTGAGTTAAGAAATTCACCCAATTGGAACTTTTTAGGAACCCGTGCCCAGCTGTGGCGACCTTTTAAAGTTATTAGTAATGCCTGGATCAAAAATATCGTGGAAGCAATTATCGGGAACCAATTGTACCAGGATGGGGTTAAAATGAATGGTTCTATCGAATGGGGGGACGGGAAAACCTTAAACGGGGCTGCGGTTGAATTGTGGAAAAAGGGCGCGCATATTCTCCATTTTGACCTCGATCTGAAAGCCGTTATCAATAATGATTTTGATCCTGGTTTGGATGTGGATTTTGATCTTGAGTTTTCCTGCGAGGATGGCAAAATAATTATTAAACCTGGAAATATAGCAATCGCGTCGGATAATTTTAGTTCCCTCACAACCTTACTTGATGGTTTTATTGACAGGGGCTTGAATGTTTTTGGTGCAGTTTCTGGCATTGAAGTAGTGTATGGGCCGGATTGCCCGGTCATTAAACAAATGAGCAGGGCGAAGAGTAAGTTTACGGAAGCGTTAGATTTTAGCACAAGACTCGATTCGAACTTCCCCAGACAATTTCAATCCTGCCAAAAGGCGGAAGTGGATAATTCGGGAAATATTATTCTTCGACAGTAAGCTTTGGTTGTGCTCCTTGTTTCTGAAACAATAGTATTCTCCTTTATAAAACAAAAAAAATGAAACTAAAATTCATACTCACCAACATAATTTTTTTGACAAGTTTTTTTGCGAAGGGACAGAATAATGTAAAGAATCACAAACTTGCCAATCTTCCGGATTTAACAGCCGACCAGTTAGCAAAATGGAATTTTGTAAAAAATAACCAACTCGGTGTCATGGGCAATGATTTTAACGGTCGGGATGAAGTAGGAACGGCCCCGGTCGAAAGACCTGATAATATAACTGGCAATGCTACTGACGGCATACCGGATGTCGATAACTCAAGATTGGATATCTGGTTTCCTAACATAAGGCCCCAGGATAATAAAAAGGCATATAAACAAACGATGATAGGGACTGTTACAGGCGCAGAGCAATATTTCAATACGGTTATCTTTCCCGATTTTGATATTGATTTTTATGTGAAGCCGGATCCCTTATTCCGCTTCCTCATAAATGAAAACCCCGCTCCGTTATTGAATGGAGAAAGCCGCCTGGGTCATATAACATCAAAATGCCCGGTTTGTCCTGATAAATTCGGGGAGATCGAAGCGGAGATCGATCTGAAGGATAAAGGAGAGCAATTTGCACAGAATTTTCTTAACGGGATCGGCAAAACTAAAAAGGCAGGATTTTATGGTATTTGGCAACACGATAATGGTCATTGCCGGCAACCAGAGATACACCCGGCGGAACAGGTTTGGTGGCAAAATCAGGAAAACGGTGTTACGACATATAATTGCAACTTGTTTTGTGATTATTCAAAACGATTTTTCTGGAAAGAAGACATGGATGACAACCATGGTATAATTATCAAACCCTGGGCAGAACCGCCGGTTAAAGGTCTTTTTGCTATCCCTTTCGAACTGAAGCCAGGCAGTCTTAAATTGAAAACATATAAAATATTTTTTCAATCAGGCTTCAATATCAACTATGGGGAGCAAATGGAATTTGATAATTATAAAATTCAACAACTTGTAATAGATGGTAACCCGGAAATAATCGTATATGAACCTGATGAAAACAATGTGGATGTTAGTTTTAAAGAGGTGGGTAAAGACAGGGATGGAACGATAAAGGGTTTTTTAGTGATACGGTCGGTTGTCGGAAAAATGGATGGCAACGATAAAAAGGAGCCGGGTCATATTTTCTTTGAAGTAAAGGAATACAGCTCTCCGAAAATTGCAAGGCCTGGCGCAGAGGGAGATGCTGTATATAAGGTTATACTTGAATCTATCGAATGTGTTAAGAAAAATGATTTTGGACCTACGGAAGATCTTTTCGGAATGATAAAGCTGAATGTTTTCGCGACACCTGACAATAACGGCAACTGGAGGGGTTCAAGGATTGCCTCTACCGCAACGGCGAATATTCTACGATTTAATTGTACTAACCTGGATAATACACTTTGGTGTTACGGGTGTAAAAAAGATCAATATTTTTTTCTAAAGGAAGGAGAAAAAAAGGTCATAAATAGTTCGATGGATTTTCGATTTTCCGGCAATGCAGTTTTCGAATTTGCCGGTAAAATGGATGAATCCGATTCAGATGATTGCAGCACGATCGAGTTGCTTGGTGAGGCACAAAAGAAAATTGTTGTAAGCCAGGAATTAGAAACGGGTAATGATATGCTATTTTCAATGTCTTTTGCCAGGACACCCGAAGAGGATAAAAGGACTATTATCAAAGCCAATTTCAGGATTAGTAAGGTGGGATATACAATGCCTCCCAAGACAGGTAGGTGATAAGAATCACGAAATGACCGGGAGAACATTGCCCGCCGGAAGAAGACTGATCCTTTCAATATTTAAAGAACTGCCTGATATAGGCGATAAAATGCTCTTTTTTTCGCCGCGAAACATCCAGTTGTTTCCCGTTGCTCATGATGGCAATACCCCCTTCTCCTTTCTGGTATTCTTTGAGGTGCTTGATATTGATCAGGTAGGATTTGTGGATCCTGATAAAGGAAGCATCCTGTAAGAGAGATTCATAATCAAGCAAGGTGCGGGAAGCAACGATCTTTTTATTATCACCCAGGTGAATGACCGTATAAGTATTATCTGCTTCGCAATAAATGATATCTTTTATTTTGATGATCTGGAAGCCCTTGATACCCGCCACACATAATTGCATTTCCTGGTTCAACTGGCTTTGCTGCATATTGTGCAGGAATACACTGACGGGTTCCCTGCTTTCTTCCGCGCTGATCTTTTCAGTGACCCTGCTCACCGCCTGTATCAGTTCATTCTTATCCACGGGTTTCAGCAGGTAATCAATGGCGCTGTAGCGGATGGCCTGGATGGTGTATTCATGAAAAGCGGTGACAAAGATGATCTCGAAATTGATATGGCCTATTTCCTTCAGCATGTCCAGCCCCGATTTCCCGGGCATACTGATATCCAGGAATACCAGTTGCGGTTGTAACTGTTCGATGGCAGCGATCCCCTCATCCGCGTTGGTACATTCTTTTACGACCTCCACTTCCGGGCAATGCAGGTCCAGCATTTTCTTCAGCACATTGCGGCTGATGTATTCATCATCAATGACCAGGGTCTTTATCATGGTTAATGAGAATAATTCAGGGGTAAATAGAATTCGACGATCGTACCCTTTCCCGCCGCCGGGTGAATACTGAAATAATCCCCCAGTTGCTTATTGCTGTTCTGCATCAGCATCTCGATCCTTGACCGGATGATCGAGACGGAATGGGAAAGTTTACCGAGGTTGCCCGCGGCTTTATTGATCCCTGTACCGTTATCCTCTATGATCAGTTTCATCAGGTCATTTTCTTTCTGGATCAGCACTTTTACAAAAGGGTTGGACACTTTGTCCAGTTCAGCATGTTTCACTGCATTCTCAATAAAGGGCTGGATCATCATAGGTGGTATCAGGGCATCCTCGAGCCCGCTGTTGATCTCTACGGTAAAATCAAAATGGGCCGGCGAAGTGGCTTTTTCAAAATCAATATAGTTCTGGAGGTACTTTATCTCTTCTTCCAGGGTGATCTCTTCTTTGACCGAATTGGTAAGTGTCTGCCGCATCAGTGCTGCCAGGGATTGTATCTGCTGCACGGCTTTTTCATTGTCTTTTGTTACCACCAGGCCATAGATATTGTGCAGCGCGTTGAAAGTGAAATGCGGGTTCATCTGGCTTTGGAACTTAGCGATCAGCCGGGCCTGTTTGCTTAATTCGATCGCCTGTTCCTGGATCCGGGTATTTTTTTCTTCGAGTTGCTGATAGGCTTTTTTCCTGGCACGGATATTCTTTAATAAGACAAAGGCGAAAACACCGAGCAGCCCGAGAATAAGAAGACTGGAAAACAGCAGGAAACTAAGCCGGTTCCTTTTGGCAAGACCTGTTTTTAATGCGAGGTCTTTTTTCAGGATCTCTTTATCTTTTTTCTCCCGCTCGTATTTATTCTGGATATCGCTTGCTTTGGCAAAATTTTCGGCATTCAGGAGAGAATCCTCGATCTTAAAATGTTTCTCCGTATACTCCAGCGCTTTCCGGTAATCACCCATTTCTTTATAGGTCTGTGCCAGCGCATCATAATGCGAACTTTCCCATAGGGGAGAATTATATTTTTTTGTGTAGCCAATACCGGTCAGTAAACTTTCGATAGCTCCTTTGTAATCTTTTTTCCCCAGTAAGGCCAGTCCTTTGTTGCGGTAATAATGGACATAGCCTTCCTGGTTATCTTTCTTAGCGGCCAGCAATACACCTGATCTTTCTACCCAATACATGGCCGAATCATACATTTCAAGACCCGTGTACATCTTGCCGATACTGCTGTAAGCCGCGATCAGTTGCAGGGTGTCCTTAATGATGTTACTGGCTTCCACGGACAGCAGCATATAGGCAATGCCTTTTCTTTTTTTTGCCATATCGTTGCCGCTGGAGGAAAAATAAAGGGTGCCGAGGCTCCCATAACCGGAAGCCAGGCCGATAGTGATGCCATATTTCTTACAAGCCTCAATTGTTTGCAGGTAGAGTTCTTCTGCTTTTTCATACTGGGCATTCAGGTAATAGACATTGGCAAGATTATTCAAGGCCTCTAATCCCAGTTCGGTCTGCCCGTATTTTTCAGCGGCAACCTGGGTTTCCACATAGAATTGAGTGGCATTTATAAAATCACTTGCCAGGTGATACATCGACGCTCTTGACAACAGGCTTTTTGTATAAACAGCATAGTTCTTGTTCTTTAATGCATTCTCCGTTACCCAGGTCCCGATAAGAGAATTCACTTCCACGCTCTCCGCCCCGGGACGAGCCATTATGTCCAGGTATTTATTCAGCGTGACAGAGTCCGTTTTTTCAGTGGACAACACATTCCTGAGTGAGTCAATATTCATCTGTGCCAGCATGGTACCATGCAGGAAGAGGAATAACAGGACTGCGGAATATTTTTTCATGTGATGTGTTGGCAAAATAAATATACTGAGATTTCAGTGCTTTCATGCGCTTATTAAAGGGTTCACCGAAGACTGTTTATACCCCTCCGTTCACTGGCGGGTAGCCACCGCTGGCTATACTATCAACGATGCAAATGGAGCGATCACCATTGACGACCATTCCCTGCTCATTCCTTCCGTTGCCTGTTTATCGTTTCTGTCATTGCCGGGACAGGGTTATTTTTCAGTAAATGATCTTAGCATGAAGAGAACATTTCTTATTGCAGTACTGGTATTTCTTTTAGCGGCTTGTGTAAACCGGCGGAGTGATCAGCAGGAAAAGACGGAACAAACAGCCGGGTCTCAAAAAACACTTCCGGTAACAGATACCTTACCGGATGAACCCCAGTTTAATTTTACGCTTGATGGAAAAGAGTACAGGGTCTTGCCGGATGATCTTATGACATCTTATAGTGCCACCGATACATCGATCAATATCAGCGCAAGGCCCAATGATTCGCTGGGCTTGCTGATCGTACTTCCCCATGCGGTAAAGAACAGTTCCTTCAATGTACCGACTGGCTATAGCAGCATCAATACAAAGATCGCTTTCAGCGAAGAACTGGCCGTTGTGCCGACGGTCACTTTATCTGGTTACCCTTTAAAAGACGTATCCTTTAATAACCTGTATGATGGTTACCATAAGAAAGAGGTGAAACCGGATGCTGTTACGGTCACCGCATTCCGGCAGCAGGAAGGAAGGAGCTGGATCCTGAAAGGACGCATCCACACCCGCCTGTTGAAGAATGTGTATGAAGGGAAGAACAATGCTTACAACCACGACTATGAATTGCAGGGTCAATTCGTGGTCCGCTTCGATATATGGGAATAATTCGTTGGAAGCACTCTCAAAAGCGCTTTCAACACAGAGAGACGGAGGAGCAGAGAATCACAGCGTCCTGGCTTCCCGTTTAATCTCTCTGTTCGCCGTGGTTAAACCAACATTCGCCCGCCAACTGCTTAAAACTGCCGTTCCCTGTTTCGCTGTTTTTATTGAACAGAAAGTATCGTTACTTAGAAGTATAAAAATTAAGGATCATGAAGATCAATTTACAACCCGGCGAGTCAACGATCGATACCTGGACCATTTTATATGTGCCGCCCAAAGGGGGAAAATTCAATGGGAAACTCACGGTGACCAACCAGCGGCTTTTATACGATGCCAAGTTCGATGTCAGCGCCAAAGGTATCCTGGAAGAATTCCTTTTTGTGAAATGGGGCAGTGAAGGCTATCTCGAGATCAACAAAGCGGATATACAAAGCGTGGAAGTTCAAAAAAGTTTTCTCAGTAAGAAATGCATCGTGACACTGGGAGATGGCAGCCGGCATGTGTTCGACTATGGCGCATTGAACGTCGATAAATGTGCTGCGGCGATCCAGGCAAAATAAATCTCAACTTAAATCTTACAGCATGCAAAAGAAAATTCATCCTTTCCCGGGCGGAACAGCGCTGGTAATAGCTGTTCTTCTTTTTCAATCATTCAAAACCAGCCGGGCCATCCCCCTTGCCGAAACTTATATCGTAACAACACTGGCGGGTAACGGGGATGACCGCTGGGTGGATGGGCAGGCCGGGAAAGCCTGCTTCAGTGGTGAAATGGGCAATCTTACCACCGATGCTGCCGGTAATGTATATGTGATGGATTTTACCAACCTCCGGAAGATAACCACGGATGGTGCGGTGACCACCCTTTTCGGATCGCTTATCTATGATGCGGAAGGCAATCCCAAAGAGATCGGGCAACAGCTGGAGAAAGGCGCCCGCGGTATCGTGATCGATAAGGACGGGACCATTTTCGTCACCGAAAAAAATGGTCATGCTGTCAATAAGATACTGAACGAAAGATCCGTGGAGCGTTATGCAGGCAATAGTGAGTACAGTGGTACAGATGACGGTGACCCCCGGGCGGCTGAATTTAAATACCCAAAAGATATGTGCATGGATAAAGCAGGTAATATCTACCTGGTTGATAATTATTACAAGGTCCGCAAGATATCTGCTGATGGAAAAAAAGTAAGCACGCTTGCAGGGAACGATGCGCAGGGTGGTGAATTCAAAAGCGGGACCGGTAAAGCCGCTTCCTTTAAGGATATCGGCGGTATCACGGTTGACAGCAAAGGCAATGTGTATGTCTCGCAACCAGATATCAATTGCATCATTAAGATCAGCCCGGCCGGCGTAGTGAGTCCCTTTGCGGGCGACCCTGCCATTACCAATGGCTCTACAAAAGATGGTACAGGGAAAGCCGCCCGCTTTTTACGTCCGGGTGCGATCGCCTGTGATGCCGGTGATAATATCTATGTGGCGGATAGCCGTAAGATCAGGAAGATCACAGCTGCGGGAGTGGTCACCACTATCGCCGGTGCTTCGGTGGACGGGGATTCTGCCGGTGGCTTCCGCGACGGTCCCGGGAATAAAGCCCTTTTTACTTCCTTCGATGGCATCGCCTGTGATGCTGCCGGAAATGTTTATGTGACAGACCTGGGAAACCGCCGGGTGCGTAAGATCTCCAAAGAATGATAGATACCGGGAATTTTTTAAAAAATAAACCATGTATGACTATGAAACATTCACTTATTTTCTGTCTCGTCCTTTTCTCAGCAATCTTTATTGCCTGTAATAAAAACGAAAACTCTCTTCCGCCCCTGGCCGGAACACCGATGATAAAAAAAGACACTCATTCAGGCGGTTCCTGGACAAGCTATGAGTACGATGTACAGGGCAGGGTGACACAGAGACTGTATAGTTTTGGGAGCAAAACGATCTTTATTTATAATGCTGCAGTTATTCATGAACAGGGGTTTGACAATGCCGGCGTTATGAACCAGGAATCGATCCACGAGATCGGTGTCTCCGGTTACGTGGAGAAAACAACTTATCCCGGATCGATCAGCAGGACAACCAGGCAGTATAATGCGGCAGGCCAACTTACTAACGTCCATTTTATGACAAGCCCATTATCAGACAGTTCTGATTTTTTCTACTATTATTCCCCATCAGGACAACTCGACAGTGTAATATTTGCCAGGAATAACAATACGATCAATGAATACAAAGAATATTATGAGTATGCGCTGGATAAATCCAATACCACTTCGAGCCTGAATACGGGAACTGTGTTTTTTGGAAAACCGCAGAGCACAAAGCCAATCACAAGATCGACAGTAGTTTATCCCGATGGCACACAAACCGTCGATACTTATACCTACGTGTATGATACGTATAACCGGATCATTAAAACGACCTACAACGGGGCTGATTTTTCAACGTTTATTTATTACTGATCATTTTCCTATGCAAAAAATAGTTTTCATATTGGTTACGGTCATGCTGCTGTCCTGCGTGCTGGCCAGTTGTGTGTACAAGCGAAAGAACAAAACAGTTTCACCTGACAGCAAGATCACAGTGAGCGGTAATACAAGGAACATACCGGGGCATGCGGTGATAGTGGTGGATAATTCCGGTGTTTTCTACGTGGATGGAATGCCTGCCTGGGAGGAGGAATGGGTTAACCAAACCGTAAAAGTGACCGGTGACCTGGAGATAGTGGGAGCAGAGAGCTTCGCCAAAAACGAGATCGAAAAACAAATAAAGATCATCAGATCGGCCGTGGTTTTACTCCGGCCTGATGAATAATTTTTTCATGCTTTAACTGTGGTTATGAAAAGAAATACTTCCTTTTTGATCCTTGTTCTTTTAACAGGCTATAGCTGTTTTTCTCAAAGTGTGGGTATCGGTACGCTCAGCCCGGATATTACATCAAAACTGGATATCGTCAGTAATTCGCAGGGTGTCCTGTTGCCCCGCATGACAACCGTGCAAAGAAAAGCGATACCATCACCTACTACCGGTTTGCTGGTATTTGACCTGGATAAGGGTACGCTTTACCTGTTTGACGGAGGTCTCTGGCGCCCTTTGATCTTTAAAAATGAAAATCAACTCGACCCGATCGTAAGAGAACCGGCCGATGGCGCTGCCAATGCATTGTTCGGCGGGAGCGTGGATATAGACGGAGACTATGCCGTTATCGGTGCAACACTTGACGATATTGGAACCAATATCAACCAGGGTTCTGTCTATGTTTTTTTCAGGGGCACGGCCGGCTGGGTGCAACAGGCAAAACTTACTGCCGCAGATGGAGCGGCGAATGATGCATTCGGATACAATGTGGCGATCGATGGCAACTATGTTGTGGTGGGGGTTTATGGCGATGATATCGGCGCCAATACGGACCAGGGATCTGCTTATGTATTCCTGCGGAGCGGGACGACATGGACACAGCAAGCTAAATTGGTGGCATCGGACGGCGCTTCCGGCGATTTTTTTGGCGGCGCGGTTGCCATCGATTTTACACGTGCTGTTATCGGGGCTTATAAAGATGATATCGGCGCCAATACGGACCAGGGGTCAGCTTATGTTTTCACCCGCAGTGGTGCCACCTGGACACAGGAAGCAAAGATCCTTTCCAATGACGGTGTGACCAATGATCATTTCGGATACAGTGTCACTGCCGGTTTGAATGGGGATCTTGTGTTGGTCGGAGCGCCCAACAGGCTTATCAATTACCAGGGACAGGGCGCTGTTTATATGTTTGGTCATAGCGGAACGACCTGGTTCCAGCAGCTACGGATCTTTGTGGGAGAAGGCCAGTTGGGTGATGGTCTTGGCAGCAGTATTTGTTTTGATGACAATTACCTGGTGGCCGGTGCTCCTTTCAGGACAGAGGGTGCAAATGCTTACCAGGGCGCCGCGTATATCTGGCAATATACGGGAGGGTTTACCTATCAAACCAAATTATTAAATCCTGATGGGGCGGGCGGAGATAAATTCGGGTACGCGGTCTCTATCAATAATAATTATATACTGGTAGGTGCCCATGAAAAAAATGAAAACGGGAACACCTGGCAGGGAGCTTCTTATCTTTTTAAAAGAAATGGAACAACATGGCCTCTTGCGCGGAAAATCGATGACGGGGATGGCGAGGCCAATGGATTTTTCGGGCAGGCGGTCTCCATCAGCGGGTTAAACCTTATCATCGGGGCTTATGGAAAGAATAATACAAAAGGGCAGGTGAGTTTCCTAAGCATGGAATAGGAAAAATTTTCTTCCTCGGTGCCCAGGCTAACAGCTAACGGCAGATCGTTTATTTTATTCAGTCAGTTTTTTCCAATTCAAAAATTTTGTTTACTGATTTTTTAAAAATATCAGAAATCTTTAAGGCTAAAATCGTTGATAGTACATATCTGCTTGCTTCTATAGAGTTTATTGTTTGTCTAGAAACCCCAATAGCATCAGCTAATTCTTGCTGTGTCATGTTTAGTTTTAGCCTTTCCTCTTTTATTATATTTGTCATTACCTTTTTCTCTTTTGAATGAAGAAATAACCAAGATAAACAAATAACATCCCTATCATTATTTTCTGCCCCTTCAATTCTACGATTTCATCTCCCCATATCAAATCGAAAACAGGTTGTAAAATGACATAGGCTATTGTAATAATAAAAGAAATTGCCATAGCTTTTACTCTGATCAATAATGTTAGTTCATCTTCAATTTTATCTTTAGTTAATGCAATTAAGAATAGTCCCAGGATAATAAAGTCTCCACAAAAAATCTTAGCTATTTCTTTATGGCTAGTGAATAATTCAATATTTGCTAGTTTAGCTATAATTAAAACAAGTATTGGAAGGATAATTATAAGTACTCCTATCCATCTGAAATAGCTTGGTAAAAGCTGAATAAGGTGACCTTCTTTTTTATAAATAGTCATGATTTATAGATTTTACTGATGTCAAATATACTTTACATATCTGAGCTTTGCAAATAAAGCTTTGGGAGTATATTCTGCGCCTGAGATCAAGTATTTTTACATTATTAAAGTGTTGAGCAGCAGGATTAATTCTTTAAGTTATAATTGAAGGTGAGTTGAAAGATAGGTATGTCAAATATGTCGGCACCAGGATTTAAGTAATGGTAATAATATGACTTAATGTTTAATACATTGTTGATCTCTATGCCCATACCTAAAGAATAGCCTTTAAAGAAGTTATTGTCAGGGGGATACCCAGATAGTGCTTGGAAGGAGTTGCTTGTTTTTACAAGATGGAAACGTAGTAATAGCCAAAAGATGCCCATATTCTTTTCTTTATCTTTTTCCCAGGCCCCGGTTTTAAATAACATGCCAGCATTGGTATAAGTGCTAAAAAAACTAAAGCTCTTAAAGGTTATTGCCTGATAGGCGGAAATCATTTTTTCACCCAATTGAAAAACAAACGAAAAACCAGTTAATTCCTTTTTATTTTTTTCTACAGAAAAGGTATTTTCAGTCGAAAGGTTGAGAACACCACTCATAGGATTGATTAAGCTAAGGATCATTTGCTCACTTCCCTTTGATGAAACAGTGCCAGCATTAAAACTATTCCCTGAAACACCAGAATAAACTGATAGCGGAAGCATAAATTTTTTAGGCTCTCCAATATAAAGTTTAAAAACTCTTGCTGAGGCATTCATTTGTCCACTATTTTGAAAATCAATAAAACCGCTGTTAAATAGTTCTGGTTTTTTGGGCTGAGAGGGTATAGAAGAAGTTGTTACAGGTTTAACAAGCATTTGTTCAATATTATATTTATTTAATATACTGTCTGATTGACCAAAACATTGAAATGACACTATGCAAGCAAAAGAGATAAATAATATATGTCTTTTTATAACAAACATAAAACATCTTATTATAACTAAGAGAGTGAGGTTCTGCATTGTATTGGCCTCACTCTCTGTTGTAACTGAAATATTGGGTTAAAACAACCAATGCCATAGCTGAGTCAGAGCATTGTCAACTGAGCTACCTGCACCCCACAAGAGTCCACTGGAAATGGCACCGCCAACTCCACCGATAATTCCGGCCACTCCGCCCTGGATGGCCCCGTGTCCATCTGCTCTTACAATGTCCCTCC
>Ga0190274_10000711_pt1 | contig 19489 bp, 20 predicted proteins | sample Popmic531T_FD_133002 | JGI IMG/M metagenome (GOLD analysis project Ga0190274, IMG submission 133002) | Populus adjacent soil microbial communities from riparian zone of Yellowstone River, Montana, USA - 531 T | ecosystem: Environmental > Terrestrial > Soil > Riparian zone | place: USA: Montana... | reverse complement strand
GTGTGGGTGCGCGGTGAGGTCACCAGCTTCAAGAAGTACGCGAGCGGTCACTGGTACTTCACCTTGCAGGACGGCAACGCACAGGTTCGGTGCGTCATGTGGCGCACCTGGGTTCAGCGTGCCCGGAGCATGCCCGAAGAAGGCGCCGAGGTACATGTGTTCGGCACCGCGGGGCTGTGGGAAGAGAAGGGTGAGTTCCGCTTCACCGCGACGGTGCTGCTCCGCAGCGACCAGCTCGGCCAGCAGCAGCAGCAACTGGAGGCGACGCGTGCCGCCCTGACACGCGATGGGCTGCTGGACCCGTCCCGCAAGCGGCCGCTGCCACGATATCCCTCTACGCTCGCGGTCGTCACCAGCCTCGAGGGCGCGGCACTGCACGACATCGTCACGGTGGCGCGGAGCCGCTGGCCCGGGGTGCGCATCCTGGTGGTGGGTGCCCGGGTGCAGGGTGGGGATGCGGTACCCGAGCTGGTGCGTGCGCTCCGGACGGTGAACCTGCTCGATGCCGACGTGTGCATCGTCGGGCGTGGAGGCGGCGCGCGCGAGGACCTGAGCGCCTTCAACGAAGAGAAAGTGTGCCGTGCGCTCGCCGCCGTGAAGATTCCCACCATCTCCGCGGTGGGACACGAGAGTGACATCAGCCTCTGCGACCTCGTGGCCGACGTGCGCGCGGCGACGCCGTCCAACGCGGCGGAACTCGCCGTGCCTGACCAGCGCGAGGTGCGCGGCGTGGTGGACGGCCTGGCGCTCCGGCTCGCAGGGGGCCTCTCGCGTCGCACGCGACTCCTGAGCGAACGGCTGGCGCGCACCGCGGACCGGCTGGAGTCGGGAATGGAAGGCGCGGTGCGCCAGCACCGGCACCGGCTGGAGCGCATCGGGGCCCAGCTCGACGCGCTGAGCCCGCTCCGGGTCCTCGAGCGCGGCTTTGCGGTGCCGATGTCGCTCGACGGGCGGGTGCTGCGCCGCCGGGACGAGTTCACGCCGGGGCTGCGCTACCGGCTCAGTGTGCGTGACGGCGACGTGCCGTCACGCGTCGAGGAGGCCTGATGGGCGACACGCCGTCACTCGCCGAGGAAGTGCGGGCGCTGGAGGACATCGTGCGCCGGCTGGAGCAGGAGGACGTGGACCTGGACGCGGCCCTCAAGCTGTTCGAGGAGGGGATCGCCCGGCTGCGGCGCGCGCGCGAGACCCTCGCGAGCGCCGAGCAGACGGTGCAGTCCGTGCTGGCCGATGCGTCCGGCACCCTCCGGAGCACGCGTGTCGATATCTGAGGCGCCGCCGGTGTCGGCCGAGGCGCTGCTCGTCGAGGCACGCGAGTGCACCGACCGGCGGCTGGACCAGGTCGCGAGCCAGCTGCGAGCATCGGTGCCGGGCACGATCGGCGAGGCGTTCGCGTATGCGCTACAGAGCCCGGGGAAGCGCGTCCGTCCCGCACTGGTGCTCGGCGCCTACCGGGCGGCCGGGGGGCAGTCGGCGGCCGCGGCGGGCGTGGCGGCCGCGGTGGAGATCGTGCACACCTATTCGCTGGTGCACGACGACCTGCCGTGCATGGACAACGACGACTTGCGGCGCGGTCGCCCCACGATGCATCGCCAGTTCGACGTGGGCACCGCGACAAGGGTAGGCTTCCTGCTGGTGCCGGTCGCGGCCCAGGTGCTCGCCGAGGCGGCGAGCGAGCTGGAACTGGACTCATCGCTGCTTGGCACCATGGCGGCGACGCTGTTCGACGCCGGCGGCATTGCGGGTATGGTGGGCGGGCAGTGGCTCGACCTGGAGGCGGAGCGCCGGCAGCTCGACCTCCCCGAACTCATCGCCGTGCACCGGGGTAAGACCGGGGCGCTGATCCGGGCCTCCTGCGTGCTCGGCGGGCTGGCGGCGCGCGCCTCGAGCCGGGGACTGCTGGCCCTGGAGCAGTACGGCGCCGACATCGGGCTCGCGTTCCAGATCGCCGACGACGTGCTCGACGTAACGGGCACGAGCGACCAGCTGGGGAAGACCGCGGGCAAGGACGAGGCGCTGAGCAAGTCGACCTATGCGCAGCTGCTGGGCGTCGACGGAGCACGGGCAGAAGCCGAGCGGCTCGCGCGATCAGCGATCGAACACCTGGACCGGGCGGGGCTCGCCTCGCCCGCCCTCGGGGCATTGGCGCACTATATTGTGACAAGGAACTCCTGACTCATGTCGCTGCTCTCTTCCATCCATGGCCCCGCCGACCTCAAGCGGCTGCGGCGCGACCAGCTGCCCCAGCTGGCCGCCGAGATCCGTGAGCGCCTGATCGAGTGCTGTTCGCAGACCGGCGGCCATATCGGGGCGAGCCTCGGCGTCGTCGAGCTCACCATCGCCCTGCTCTACGAGTTCGATTCGCCCACCGACAAGGTCCTCTGGGATGTCGGTCACCAGGCCTATGCGTGGAAGCTGCTGACCGACCGGAACGACGGATTCCCGACGCTGCGCCAGACCGGCGGCATTTCCGGGTTCCTCAAGCGCTGCGAGAGCGAGCACGACCAGTTCGGCGCCGGTCACGCCGGCACGGCGATGTCGGCCGCGCTGGGCATGGCGACGGCGCGCGACCTGAAGGGCCAGCAGAACAAGGTCGTGGCCGTGGTGGGCGATGGCGCGCTCACCTGCGGCCTGTCGTACGAGGGCATGAACAACGCCGGTCATTCCGACCGCGACATCATGCTGATCGTCAACGACAACGGCATGTCGATCTCCCCCAACGTCGGAGCCATCAACAAGACGCTCGGCGCCATCGTCGCCGATCCGCGCACCAACCGGCTCCGCGAAAAGGTGAAGCACATGACCTTCGCGCTCGGCGGCGTGTTCGGCCAGGGCGTGGTGGACTTCGCCAAGAATGTCGAGGAGAGCGTCAAGAACCTCTGGTCGCCAGGGATGCTCTTCGAGGAGCTGGGCTTCCGCTACTTCGGGCCGATCGACGGTCACGACCTCGACAAGCTGTGCGACACGCTGTCGATGGTGCGCTCCATGACGGGGCCGCGCGTGGTGCACGTGCTCACCGAGAAGGGGAAGGGGTTCGGCTTCGCCGAGTCGAACCGCGAGAAGTGGCACGGCCTGGCCGCCTACGATCCCATCACCGGGGAGCCGCGGAAGAAGGCGAGCGGCCCGCCGACCTGGACGCAGGTGTTCGGCGACGCGATCACGGCACTGGCGGAGGAGCACAAGGACATGGTCGCGATCACCGCGGCGATGCCCTCGGGCACGGGCACCGCCATCTTCCAGAAGAAGTGGCCGGAGCGGTTCTTCGATGTCGGGATTGCGGAAGGACACGCCGTCACCTTTGCCGGCGGCCTCGCGACGCAGGGTATCAAGCCGGTGGTGGCGATCTACAGCACGTTCCTGCAGCGCGCCTACGACAACGTCATCCATGACATCGCGGTGCAGCACCTGCCGGTGATCTTCTGCATGGACCGCGCGGGCCTCGTGGGCGAGGATGGCCAGACACACATGGGCCTGTATGACATCGCCTACATGCTGGCCGTGCCGGGCATGACGGTGACGGCGCCGAAGGACGGCGACGAACTCGTGGGTCTGCTCCGCACGGCGCTGGCTCACACGGCGGGCCCGTTCTGTACCCGTTATCCGCGCGACAAGGTGCCGGCCGACCCGCGCCCGGTGAGCGAGATCCCGGCGGTGCCCTACGGCACCTGGGAATCACTGCGCGAAGGCCGCGACCTTGCGATCCTCGCGGTGGGCACGATGGTGCAGCCGGCGCTGCAGGCCGCCGACCGCCTCGCGGCCTCGGGCATCGACGCCGCGGTCGTGAACTGCCGCTTCCTCAAGCCGCTCGATTCCACCATGCTCGAGGCGATCGCGCGGGACCACCGCACCATCGTCACCGTCGAGGAAGGCACCGTGGTGAACGGCTTCGGCGCGTACCTCGCCGAGATGCTGCAGACCACCCGGCCCGAGGTGCGCGTCGTGGCGCTGGGCATCCCCGACAAGCTGGTAGAACAGGCGCCCCGCCCCGACCAGCTGGAGGAGTTCGGGCTTACCGCCGACGGCATCGCCCGTCGCATCTCCGCGCTGGTGCGCGAGGAGAGCCTGGAAGCTCGATGAATCTCGGCGTCGTCGGGAACCCGCGGTACGCGGACCTGGCGGCGGTCCTGCGCGATCTCGCCAGCCTGGCGCCGAACGTCGGTGTCAGGCTGTTCAGCGAGCCCCGCCTCGAACCCTTCTGGGACCGCCCGGTCCCGTTCCTCGAAGCCGCACCGCTCGACGCGCTCATCACCTTCGGCGGCGACGGCACGCTGCTGCGGGGCGCGCGGCTGCTCAACGGACGCGAGGTGCCGATCCTGGGCGTCAACCTCGGCCGCGTCGGCTTCCTCACCGGAGTCCAGCGCCACGACCTCAAGCGCGCGGTCGAAGCGCTCGTGCGACGCGACTATCACGTCGAGCGGCGGCTCACGCTCACCGCCATGGTCACGCTCGGCGACGGCACCACGGTCCAGACCCAGCGGGCGCTGAACGACGTGGTGGTGCACAAGGGTGGCGTCGCGCGGGTCGTCCGGGTCAACGTGATGGTCGACGGCGAGAGTGTCGGACCCTTCAGCGCCGACGGCATCATCATCGCCACGCCCACCGGTTCAACCGCCTACTCGCTGAGCGCCGGCGGACCCATCCTCCTTCCCGGTCTCGAGGCGATCTGCATCACGCCGATCTGCGCGCACACCATGACGGTGCGCCCGCTGGTCGCGTCCGCGACCAGCGTCATCGCGGTCGAACCGATGCAGGGATGGGCCGAGGACATGCTGGTGTCGTTCGATGGCCAGACCGGCATCACGCTCGCGGAAGGTGCCCGGGTCGAGGTGCAGCGCTGTGACACCGCGGTGTGCCTCGTGCGCCTCGACCCGCTGGGGTACTTCTCCCTCCTCCGGGACAAGCTGCACTGGGGCGACCTCTCCGAGCGCGAGATCGAGCGATGATCGCCGAGCTGAGGGTGCGCGACCTCGCCACCATCGCCGATGTGACGCTGCAGCTGGCGCCGGGGCTGAACGTGCTGAGCGGCGAGACCGGGGCGGGGAAGTCGATGCTCGTCGATGCCCTCGCCCTCCTGCTTGGCGGGCGGGCCGAGAGCGGCCTGGTGCGCCCCGGAGCCTCGCGCGCGGTGGTGGAGGGGGCCTTCGACGTGCCGGGTGCCAGCCTGCGAAAGCGGGTGGAATCACTGGGCCTCGACCTGGACGACGGCCGCATCATCGTGCGGCGCGAGGTATCGGCCGAGGGCCGTTCGCGCGCGTGGGTAAACGGCAGCCCGACGACGGCCACCGTGCTGGGGCAACTCGGCGCCATCCTGGTGGACCTGCACGGCCAGCACGAGACGGAGTCGCTGCTGCGCCCCGACGCGCAGCGGGACATGCTCGATGCCTTTGCCGGCGCCGAGCGCGAGCGCGCCTCCGTCGCAGATGCGCACGCGACGGCCGAGGCCCTGAAGGCCGAAGAGGCCTCGCTGGCCCAGCGGCGGGACGAGGTGCGCCGGCGGGCGGACTACCTGCGGCATGTGGTGGCGGAGATCGACCGGGCCAGGCTCAAGCCCGGCGAGGAGGAAGCGCTCGAGCTGGAGGTGCGGCGGCTCTCGCAGGCCGGCACCCTGAGCGGGCACGCGTCGCGCATCAGCGAGGCCGCAGGTGCCGGCGACGAAGGTGCCCTCGCGGCACTGGCCCAGGCCGATCGCGCGCTCACCACTCTCGAGCGTGCCGACCCCACCGTCGCGCCATGGCGCGAGTTGCTCGATGCGGCCTTCGCCAATCTCGACGAGCTCGCGCGCCTCGCGGCCGACTATGCGCAGGAAGTGCAGGACGACCCGGCCCGTCTCGCCGAGCTCGAACGGCGACGCGACCAGCTCTACGGCCTCTTCCAGAAGCACGGCGCGAATTCGGCGGCCGTGCTCGAGGCGCGCACGCTGGCCGCTGCCGAGCTCGACCTGCTCGACACGGCCGACCTCGACCTCCGGGCGCTGGCGACCCGGCGGCAGGCCGCCGAGAAACTGCTCGCCGAGGCGGTGGAGCAGCTCTCGGCCCGCCGCGCCGCCGCGACCGACCGCCTGGCGCGCGCGGTGAACAAGTGGCTGCCTCGCCTCGGGCTGCCGGGCGGGAAGTTCCGGTCGGCGCTGGAGCGACTGTCCCGCGCCCACGCCTACGGCCAGGAGGCGGCGTCGTTCATGGTGCAGCTCAACGCGGGCCTCGATGAACGTCCGCTCGCGAAGGTCGCCTCCGGCGGCGAGCTGTCGCGCCTCATGCTGGCGCTGAAGGTGGTGCTCGCCAAGCAGGACCACGTGCCGACCCTCGTGTTCGACGAGGTGGACCAGGGCATTGGCGGCGAGATCGGCGTCCAGGTGGGCGAGGCGCTGGCCGAGGTAGCCGAGCGGCACCAGGTACTGGTGATCACGCACCTGCCGCAGATCGCCGCACGGGCGGATCATCATCTCGTCGTCTCGAAGGCGGCCAAGCGCGGCGTGGCGACGAGCGATGTCGCGACGATTCACGGCGAGGATCGCGTGCTGGAGGTGGCACGGATGCTGGGCGGTTCGGAGAGTGAGACGGTGAGAAGGCATGCGCGGGAGCTGCTGTCAGGACGTGAGGACGCGAGGACGTGAAGAAGGAAGACGATCCGGACGAGAAGACACGGCTCGACAAGTGGCTCTGGGCCGCGCGCTTCTTCAAGACCCGCGCCCTTGCCGCCGATGCCATCGAGAGCGGCAAGGTCGAGGTGAATGACGACCGGCCGAAGCGCGGGCGGGCCGTGCACGTGGGCGACCGGATCGGCATCCGACTCGGGCCGTACGAGCATCATGTCGTGGTGCGCGCGCTGTCGGGACGCCGGGGGCCGGCGGCTGTGGCCAGGGAGCTGTACGAGGAAACACCGGAGAGCATCGTGACACGGGAGCGCACGGCGGAGCGATTGCGGAGCGCGCCACCTCCCGTCTTCTATGAAGGTGGCCGGCCCACCAAGAAGAACCGGCGGGACTTCGAGCGCCTCAGGGGCGGTGACGACTAGGCTGCGATATCCTACCAGATCTTCGCGTACACTCTCGCGAAGAAGATGATCGCCGACCACTTGGTGGCGATCCCGCCCGACGACGCGACGGTGGTTTCCCAGCGCCAGCCGGCATCCAGCGGAATGCCGCCAGTGCCGTCCGCACGCTGACCCGACGACGAATACGTGAGCCCGATCGACAGCAGCAGCCGTGACGCGCCGGTGCCTTCGGCCAGCGCAGAGGCAGGGACGCCGGGCACCGAGTCGGCCGGGGAGGCGTACTGTACATCGTCGCTGCCCTGGTTCACCCAGGCCACCGATCCCACCACGCCAAGCGCCCGTGCCAGGCGGTAGTACGGGGAGATCCCGATACGGATCTCGTCCCCCGGCTTCACCGTGACGTCGGTGGGGGCGCTGTCGATGCGGCGGGTGAAGTCGCCCGACATCTGTGACAGGTAGGCGCCGGCCAGCCGTGCGCCGAACGTTCCGCCGCCGAGGTCGAGTGCAATGCCCACGCCGATCGCGGGCGTGCCCGCACCGAGCGACACGCCGAAGGGATCGCCCGGGAGTGCCACGTCACCAGTGGGGAAGCGAAAGGTCGCACTGGCCGCGAGCCGCACGCCGCGCGCGGCATCGGCGTTCCAGTGATCGATGAACGTGTACACGGCACCGGCATCGATGTCGCCGATGCCGGTGCGCTTGCTGTCGCTGCCGGCCGAAGTGGTATCAAGCACGACGGTCTGGCGCCACCAGCTGCTGACGATCGGCAAGCGGCCGAAGATCGAGAGTCCCCTGGTGAGGCCGATGCCGAGGGTGAAGGCGCCGGTCCCGGTGGAGACCTGGGCCGTGCCGTTGGGACCACCGAGGCTTTCCTTCGTGCCATCGTTGAAGCGTTCGTTGGCGTACGCGAAGGAGCCGTCGACCTCGAAGCGGAACATGCCGCGGGGAATGCCGAGCGGGGCCAGCTGGGCCTCGGCGGCCGCGGGCAGGATGAGGGTCGAGAGCAGCGCGCACCAACCAAGCCGCACCAGGTTTCCTCCGACAGGCACTACGGAATGGTTAAACAGGGACCGCGACACGCCGGGCAAGCGCTCTTTCACGAGGTCTTCGGCACGGCGCCACATGTCGGCGCCTCGGCACCCGGCCGCGTCAACCTCCTGGGCGAGCACACCGATTATAACGGGGGGCCCGTCCTGCCCATTGCCCTCGACCGTCGCACGGTGGTCCATGTGCGACCGGCACATGGGTTCCGGTTCGCGTCGACGCTCGAGCCGGGCGTCGTCGAGCGGCGCCTTGCGGAGGAGCCGCGCGGTCACTGGACCGATTACCTGGTCGGCGTACTCCGCGAGCTCGCGGCGGTCGGTGTCGAGCTGCCGGGTGCCGACCTCACGGTGGCGAGCAACGTACCAGCCGGGGCGGGCCTCTCGTCATCGGCAGCCCTGACGGTGAGTGCCGCCACGGCACTGGCGTCGCTGGCCGGAAAGCGGCTCGCTCCTGAGACGCTGGTTGAGGTGGCGTGGCGCGCAGAGACCCTGTATGCCGGTGTGCGATGCGGACGGATGGACCAGACGATCTCCGTGTTCGGGCGGGCAGGGAAGGCGCTCGAGTTCGACAGCGCGACGGGGAGCCGCCGGATGGTACCGTTCACCGGTACGCTGCGCATGATCGACAGCGGGCTTCGTCACGCGCTGGTGGCCGGGGAATATGAGCATCGTCGGATCGAGTGTGAGGAGGCACTGCGACGCTGCCGCAAACTCATGCCGGACCTGAATGCGCTTGCGGATATCCCGGTCGCGGCATTGCCGAAGATCGCCCGCCACCTGCCGGGGACCCTGGCCCGGCGGGTACGGCACGTGGTGACGGAGACGGCGCGGGTGCATGAGGCCGTGAGCGTGCTCGGTCGCGGACGGAAGACCCGGTTCGGCGAGCTGCTGTACGCCGGGCACGAGTCATTGCGTCGCGACTTCGAATCGTCGTGTGATGAGGCCGATACCATCGTGGCGCTGGCCCGGAAGGCCGGGGCTACCGGTGCCCGGCTCACGGGAGGAGGATGGGGTGGGGTGGTCATCATCCTGGCGCCGGAGCGCTCGGCGGATACTGTGGTGGCGCGCGTACAGAACGATTTCGCGGAGGAATACGGGCGGATCCCGCAGGCATGGGAAGGCAAGGCGAGCGGCGGGGTGAAGGTCGAACGATGAGGCGGGGAGTGTAGGTTACAGGCAGCCAGCCCGGATGGCGAAACTGGTAGACGTCGCGGACTTAAACTCCGTTGAGGGGCAACCCTCGTGCAGGTTCGAGTCCTGCTCCGGGCATTCCGCAGCTCCTCTCAATGGCCCTCTTGACACATCAACACATTTTGATGTATACTGGGCCCATGGCTCAATCGACCGTCGACCTCACCCGCACCGTGCAGCGCCTCCGGGCCCTGTCGGACCCGACGCGCCTGGAGATCATCGCCCTGCTCAAGCCGGGCGAGCAGTGCGTGTGCGAGCTCACGAGTGCGCTCGATGCGGCCCAGTCGCGGCTGTCCTTCCATCTGAAGGTGCTGAAGGACGCCGGGCTCGTCACCGATCGTCGGGACGGCCGCTGGGTCTATTACACCCTGGTCGACGAGGCAGTGGACGAGGTCGCGACCTTCCTCACCAGTGCTCCGTCCAGCGGCTGGAGGAAGGCGGCGCGCTGCTGTGGCTGATTTTTCCGGTTCCAACATATCAACGAATCTTGATGGAGCGATACCATGAGCAACAGTGACACGCGGGAAAAGGTGCGCCAGGCCTATGCGGGTGCCGCCCTTCGGGTCGTGGCGGGCGAGACGAACAGCTGCTGCGGTGGCTCCTGCGGTGCCGGCAGCGACGACCCGATCACCGGCAATCTCTACAGCACCGAGCAGACGGCGACGCTGCCGGAAACAGCCGTCCTGGCATCGCTCGGCTGCGGCAACCCGACGGCGCTCGCCCAGCTCAATCCCGGCGAGACGGTGCTCGACCTCGGCAGCGGCGGTGGCATCGATGTCCTGCTCTCGGCACAGCGTGTCGGGCCGACCGGCAAGGCGTTTGGCCTGGACATGACCGACGAGATGCTGGCCCTCGCCGAATCGAACAGGGCAAAGGCGGGCGCCACGAACGTGGAATTCCTCAAGGGCACGATCGAGGAGATCCCGTTGCCCACCGATACGGTGGACGTCATCATCTCGAACTGCGTGATCAACCTGTCCGTGGACAAGCGCCAGGTGTTCGCCGAGGCGTTTCGCGTGCTCAAGCCGGGCGGGCGGCTCGCGGTGTCCGACGTGGTGATCCGGGGCGACGTGCCGGCCCAGGTGCGCCACAGCATGGAACTGTGGGTCGGCTGCGTGGCCGGCGCGCTCGAGGAAAAGGAGTTCATCACGCTCCTCGAAGAGACGGGGTTCACCGATGTGTCCATCGAGCCGACGCGAGTCTATGAGTTCGAGGATGCCGCTGCCTTCCTGGGCGGGGCAGGACTCGATACCGAGGTACTGGCTCGTGAGGTGGGTGGTCGGGTGATGGGCGCGTTCGTGCGGGCACGGAAGCCCGGCTCCCGGAAATGAGCGCGACAATTCGCGTCGCAGGCGCCGCCGATCGGAGCGGCGTCTGCGAACTGCTCACGTCGGCGAAACTGCCGCTCGACGGGCTGTCGGAAACCCTGGAGCATTTCCTCGTCGGCGAGGTGGACGGACAGATCGTGGCCGCCGCAGGCCTGGAGGTGTACGGCGATGTGGTGCTGCTGCGCTCGGTCGTGGTGTCGCCCGACCTGCGAGGCACCGGCGTCGGTGGCAAGCTCTCGGACGCCACCATGGTGATGGCCCACCGGCTTGGTGCCCGTCATGCCTACCTGCTCACTGACAGTGCAGAAGCGTTCTTCCGCCGGCGTGGGTTCGAGGTGATCGACCGGAACGAAGTTCCCGCGGGCATCAGGAATTCGGTGGAGTTCGCCGTGGCATGCCCGGCTTCGGCCATCGTCATGCGCCGGACGGTCGCGCGCGCATGAGCGTGGCGCCCCTCCGGGTCCTGTTCCTCTGCACCGGCAACTCGGCCCGAAGCCAGATGGCCGAGGCACTGCTCAACCAGAAGGGCCGGGGGCGCTTTCATGCCGAGAGCGCCGGTTCCCATCCCGCGTCTCGAGTGAACCCGTACGCCATCCAGGCGCTGGCCAATATCGGCATCACATGGGCCGGCAGGAGCCCGCGCGGGATCGAGGGACTCGTGCACGAGCACTGGGACATCGTCATCACGGTATGCGACAACGCCAGGGAGGTGTGCCCGGTCTTTCCCGGGCACCCGACGTTTGCACACTGGGGCATGGACGACCCGGCTGAGGTCGAGGGGACGGAGCAGGAAAAGAGGAGGGCATTCGAGACAGCGCGGAACCTTCTTGCGCGGCGGATCGACCTGCTGCTGGCGGTCCCGAACAACACACTGAGCTCCGTAGGATTTCGTATTGCCGAGTGACTGCTTCGGGTTACATTGCCGGCGCCGGAAATCCCGGTTGACGTTTCTTTTCAGACTTTCTGCGCGGTAACCGACACACCATGAACCTCCGCGGTCCGAAGATCCGCATCTCGCGCCAGCTCGGCATTGCGCTCACGCCCAAGGCCCAGAAGCACCTGGACCGGCGACCTGGTACGCCGGGGCAGCACGGCCTGAACCAGCGGCCGGGCAAGATGTCGAACTACAAGCGGCAGCTCATGGAAAAGCAGCGGCTCCGGGCCCAGTACAACGTGGGTGAACGGCAGTTGCGGAACTATTTCGAGGAAGCGTCGCGCCGGGGCGGAAACGTGGGCGCGGCATTGCTGCAGCTGCTCGAGACGCGGATCGATGCCCTGGTGCTCCGCGCCGGCTATGCGCGAACCATCTTCGCGGCGCGCCAGCTGGTGGTGCACGGGCACGTGAAGCTCAACGGCCGGCGGGTATCATTTCCCAGCCACGCGGTGAAGCCGGGTGACCAGGTGGCGCTGACGGAAAAGGCTCGCGCCATTCCGCAGGTGGTGATGGCCATGGACGCCACCCGCGCGCCCGCATACCTCGAACTTGCCGGCGATGGGGCCAGGTTGCGCGAGCTACCCGAGGCCACCCAGATCCCGGTGACCTGCCAGCTGCCGCTGGTGGTGGAGTTCTACTCTCGGTAGTTGGTCAGGCGACGCGCTGGCGGCAGTTCTCGCGATCCCACTGCGAGTGCTTCGCCTCGATGACGATCTCAGCGTGGCGCCAGACACGGCCTTCGATGACGCGGGCTCCGGTGGTGAGCCAGGTGCGCCGTTCCTTGACGAGCAGGGAACTGGAAGTCGTGTAGTCAGCCGGATCCTCAAGCCTGCGCGGCGTCACATACTCGAGCAACGTCATGGGACAACCTTCTGTTGAGGTTACCCTTATAAACACCGGAGTCGTGCCATCCGCTTCGGTTGCGCCTTTGCCCGCGTAACCCATTCGCCAACAATAGCATACTGATTTCGCTGCAAGCTCCTGCATGTGGGCCCTTCGACCCATATCCGAGCCACCTTCCGATGGGCTGTGTCGATGCAGCGACACATTCGCGTCCTGCGCGCTTCGAAAAGGGCTATCGCGCAGTCCAATGCACGCTGTCGCATCCACTGACGATTCTGTTTCCTCGCGTGCACTCGCAGAAAAGCCTGACGCGGTGGTGCTTGTTATCGTTCGCGAATGAACCGCACTGAGCATATGATGGCTGAGCTGCCGCTCGGCGCTTCCTGGGACGGCTCCGCCACCACGTTCAGGATCTTCTCCGATCACGCGACCTCGGTGGAGGTCGTGCTCGAGGATGCCAAGTCGCACCGGCTTCCGATGGAGCGCGCGGGCGATGGCGTCTGGCAGCTGCGCAGTGCGCTGGCGCGGCCCGGTACGCGCTACGGATACCGTGCGTGGGGCCCGTGGAATCCCGAGGCCGGTCACCTGTTCAATCCGGCCAAGCTGCTCCTCGATCCGTATGCCCGCGCGATCGACGGCCCGGTGCGGTGGCACGAGAGCCTGCGCATCGCGCGGCACACCGGGGTGCAAGGCATGCTGCATCCTGATGCGCTGGACTCGGCGGCTCACCTGCCGCGCTGCGTCGTTGTTTCCGACACGTTCGACTGGCAGGGCGACCGTCACCCCGACGTCCCCTGGCGGGAAAGCGTGATCTACGAATGCCACGTGAAGGGGATGACTGCGCTGCATCATCGCGTGCCGGCGCCGTTGCGCGGCACCTGGCTGGGCCTCTGTGCCCCGCCGGTGATCGATCACCTCAAGAGCCTGGGCGTGACCGCGGTGGAGCTCCTGCCGGTACAGCCCGCCGTCGACAGCGCGCTGCTGGTACACGGCGGGCTCACGAACTACTGGGGCTACGCGACCATCGGCTTCTTTACGCCCGACCGCCGGTTTGCAAGTGTCGCCGGGCGGGAGCGTCACGAGTTCCGGGAAATGGTGCGCCAGCTGCACGCCGCCGGCATCGAGGTGCTCCTCGACGTGGTGTACAACCACACCGGTGAGGGCGGTGTGGACGGACCGACGGCCGCATTCCGCGGGCTCGACAATGCGGCCTATTACCGGCTGCGGCACGACGGCAAAGGCATGTACGAAGACGTCACCGGATGCGGGAACACGCTCGACATCCGGCATCCGATGGTGCGACGGCTGATCCTCGACAGCCTGCGTTTCTGGGTCATGGAGATGCACGTCGACGGCTTCCGGTTCGACCTGGCGCCGGTGCTCGGGCGTGACCCGCAGGCGTTTGATGCCGGTGCCCCCTTCTTCGCCGAGGTCGCCGAAGACCCGGTGCTCCGCCGCGTCAAGCTGATCGCAGAGCCGTGGGATCTTGGACCGGGCGGATATCAGCAGGGTGCCTTTCCCCAGCCCTTCGCGGAATGGAACGGCCGCTTCCGGGATTCGGTGCGCCGTTTCTGGCGCGGCGTCGGCGGCGTGAGCGAGTTGGCCACGCGACTGAGCGGATCGAGCGACCTGTTTCCACCGCCGCGCGCACCGCAGTCGGGCGTCAACCTCATCGCGTGCCACGATGGGTTCACCCTGCATGACCTCGTGTCGTACGAACGGAAGCACAACCTGGCGAACGGCGAGCGCAACCGGGATGGCGCCGACTGGAACGAGAGCCGCAACTGGGGCATCGAGGGCCCGACAGCCGATACCCAGGTGCTCGAACTGCGCGAGCGCGTCATGCGGAGCATGATGGCGACACTCGCCCTCTCACTCGGGGTGCCGATGCTCAACCAGGGTGACGAGGTCGGGCACACCCAGCACGGCAACAACAATCCGTGGAACCAGGACACGGCACTGAGCTGGCTGCCGTGGATTTCCTCGCCGGCCAGCGAACGGATGCTCGCGTTCACCCGCCAGGTGCTGGCGCTGCGAAGGCGGTACCAGGTCTTTCGTCGCCTCGAGTTTCTTCCCGACCATGAATCGGCTGGGGCCGTGGCGCACTGGCTGCACCTCACCGGTGCGATCATGACCGAGGCCTGCTGGAACGACCGCGGGCGACATGCACTCGCCGTCCTGCTGCAGACGGCGAAGGACGGATCGACAGACGCGAACGGGGTGCGGCTGCTCCTGGCGCTCAACGGCGGATCCCTGCCGGTGCAGCAACAGTTACCCGAAGGACGCTGGCGGCTGGTGCTGGATACAAACCGCCCCGGCGTCGAGGGTGAGTCGGTGGCCGGGGCGGTGACTGTGGCTGGTGGCGGGCTGATCCTGGTCGAGGCTGATGCTACATCGACACCCCAGGCGCCTTGATGATGTACATCACGTCGCTCCCGTAGGGCACGTAGGGACTTCCATACACCAGACGCTGCACCAGCTTCTGCGACAGGCCGGGCCGCGACCCGCGCACGATGACCCCGACGAGTTCCTCGCTCTGGTTCACCCATTCGAGTGTGTAGGCGGGGGTGGAAAACCGCGTGCCGCCGGAGAGGAGCGGAACCAGTTCGACCGGGGCGACGCCCGCCGTCCCAGGGCCGGGCCACGCTTCGTGTTCGACGTAATAATTGATGCTGGCGAGCCGGATCTCCTGCATCTCCGAGCCGACCTTGGCCGCCAGCGCGTCGTTCTCGAGCGAGAGATAGCGCAGGGTCGCGATGCCGGCGAGCACGCCGAGAATCAGGACGACGGTGACCAGTTCAATGAGGGTAAAGCCTCGCCGGTCGCGTAACCGCATCGTCACTTTGCCTTCCTCTGCACGAGTCGCGAGAGGCTGGGGCTCAGGAACTCGCTGAGGGAATCGCTGGATGTAAGGGTGAGGCGCTCCGAACCGCGCGAGAGTTTCAAAGTGTATCCGCCATCCGGGGTCTTGAAATACCCGAGCCCGGGCGTGAACGCTCCCGCATCCTCCAGGTGGTCGGGATAGACCCCACGCTCCTTCTTGTAGCAAGCCAACTGCTTTCCGGCCACGTAGAGCGTGAGGCGCAGGTTGGCGTCGCGCTCGGAGGTGGTCTCGACGACCTTTCCCAGCCCGAACCACTCCGGGTAGAACACCACCGCGAGGCCGCTGGCAGCGATAAAGAGCCACGCACTGCCCAGGAGCGCGACGCGCGTGCGAAACTTCTTCTTCTGGACGGCGAGCCTGAGTGCCTTCTTTTCCGCCTCGGACTGAACGGCCCTTTCGTAGGCCTCGGCGAGGGCACTGCGCGAGGACTGCGGCCGGCCGGTTGATCCAGTCATGCGAGGCTCGCTGGTGGCGAAGGGGAAGTCGCGTTACAAACCGTCCATATAGCAGCAAGGCCTGGGCCCCGGTGTGTGCCTTCCCGGATCGGTCCAAGCCTCCGCCCTCGTTGTGCGCGCAACTGCCGATAGGTACAATGCTTTCCGTCCTTCGGCAACTGTTACATTGGGCGTCCGGCCCGTCCCCCAAACGCACGCGACCTCAGGATTTCCGCCATCCTACCGGAATCGATCGGCATCATCGGGCTGGGCGCCATCGGCGGGTCGCTGGCGTGGCGCGCCACGCAGGCAGGAGTGAAGCGCGTCACGGGATACTCCCGGTCCACCGGGGACGTGATCGAGGCCCTCAAGCGCGGGGCGATTACCGACGCGGCGGACTCGCCCCAGGCTGCGGCCCGCGGATCTGCGCTCGTGGTACTCGCCGCTCCTCCTTCCGCGACACTCGACCTCCTCGACAGGGCGGGATCGTGGCTCGCGCCTGGTGCCATGCTGTCCGACGTCGCCAGCATCAAGGTCCCGGTGATGCAGCGCGCCCACGCCGCCGGCCTGGACGCCCGCTTTGCGGGCGCCCATCCGCTCGCCGGCACGCACGGCAGCGGATTCGGGGCGGCGCGCCCGGATCTGTTTCGCGGGGCCGTCGTGTATGTCTGCCCGACCGGGACGCTCGAAGGCGACACGGTCGCGCGGTCAATCGCCAGCTTCTGGAAGCAGGTCGGCGAGGCGCAGCCCGTGACCATCGACGCGGCGGCGCACGATACGCAGCTCGCATGGACGAGCCACCTTCCGCAGGCCGTCTCGTCAGCGCTCGCCGAAGCCCTGGGCGCCCGCGCCCTCGGCGGCGTGTCGTTCGGACCCGGCGGCCGCGACACGACCCGCCTCGCGGCCAGCGACCCCGACCTGTGGGCCGAGATCTTCCTCGCGAACGCGGGCCCGGTCGCCGACGCGCTGGGCCACGCCGGGGATGCGCTGCAGCAGCTTCGAACGCTCATCGCCGCCGGCGACGCCGCCGGGGTGAAGGCCTTCCTCGCGCGCGGCGCGGCATTCCGGCGGGGAATTGACCGATGAAGGTGCACGGCAGCGTCCGCGTCCCGGGCGACAAGAGCATCACCCACCGTGCGCTCCTCTTCGGGGCACTCGCCCGGGGACAGAGTTTCATCGGTGGCGCGCTGACGTCGCTCGATGCGCGCTCGAGCGCACGGGTGCTGCGCCAGCTCGGCGCGGAGATCTCGCCGCTCCGCCTGGGCAGCGTCATCGGCATCACCGGACGGGGGCGCCTTCGCCGTCCAAACGACGTGCTCAACTGCGGCAACTCCGGCACCACCACCCGGCTGCTGCTCGGCATGCTGGCGGGACACCGGTTCGCGGCCACCCTCACGGGCGACCACTCGCTTCGCCGCCGCCCTATGCGACGGGTGACGACGCCGCTGACCCAGATGGGCGCACGGTTCAGCGCGATGCGCGGGGATGGGCTGCCGCTCACGATCCGGGGCGGCGCGCTCCGGCCACTGCGATACGAACAGCCGGTGTCGAGTGCGCAGATCAAGAGCTGCCTGCTGCTGGCGGGCGTCACCGGGAACGTGGATGTCGCGGTGCACGAACCGTTCGGCCGCTCTCGCGATCACACGGAGCGCCTCCTCCGTGCGTTCGGGTATCGGGTGGAGGAATCCGCCGACGGATGGATCGACATGTCGCCCACCGGCAGGATCGAGCCATTCGAATTGCAGGTGCCCGGCGACCCGTCATCGGCCGCCTTTCTCGTCGGGGCCGCGCTCCTGGCCGAGGGCGGCGAGCTCCGCATCGCTTCGGTGGGAATCAACCCGACACGCACCGGCTTCCTCGCGGTCCTCGAGCGGATGGGCGCCTCCCCGCGGGTCGAAGCACCCGTCACCGAGTTCGGTGAGCCCGTGGGTGACCTGGTGGTGACGCCGGCGTCCCTCCGCGCGACCGAGGTGGTGGCGGGAGAGATCCCCGGCCTCATCGATGAGATCCCCCTGCTCGCCGTCGTGGCCTCGCGGTCGGAAGGCACGACGGTCTTCCGGGACGTTGGTGAACTCCGGGTGAAGGAAAGCGACCGGCTGGGGCTGATGGCCGAGAACCTTCGCGCCGTGGGCGCCGTGGCCGAGGTGCAGGGTGATGACCTGTTCGTGACGGGATCGGGCCGCACGCCGAGCGGCAAAGTGCGCACGGCGGGGGATCACCGCCTGGCGATGGCCTTCGCGGTCCTTGGCACCGTACCAGGCGCGCGCATCGCGATCGACGACATGCGGTGCGCCGACGTGAGCTTTCCGCGCTTCCGCGAGACACTCGCGAGCATCCGGGTGCGGAGCCGGTGATGCGGCGGGGGATCATCGCGATCGACGGACCGGCGGCGTCGGGCAAGTCGAGCACGGCCCGCGCCGTGGCGGAGGCACTCGGGTTCAGTCACCTCGACTCGGGCGCGCTCTACCGGGCCATCACGCACGTCGCCCTTGACGAGGCGATGCGCGCCGGCGTGGAGAACCCGCTGGCGCTGCCCCTCGATGCGGTACTGCGCAGTGCGGAAGACCGCGGGCTCATGCTGCAGCCGGATGGGGCAGGGTTCGCGGCCTATCTCGACGGCGCGCCGGCCGACGCCGACCTGCGCACGGCGTCGGTGACGTCGCATGTGTCGGCGGTGTCGGCCGTCCCCGTCGTGCGCGAGTGGGTCAACGCGAAGCTGCGGGAGCTCGCGCGCGCCGGGGTCGGGGTCGTGGTGGATGGGCGGGACATCGGCACGGTGGTATTCCCGGACGCCGACCTCAAGGTTTTCCTCACGGCGACCCCGGAGGCGCGGGCGAGGCGCCGGCTCGAGCAGCGCGGTGCCACGGTGGACGCCGATGAGCTGGCGCGCGAGGCCGAGCGACTGGCGCTGCGCGACCGCGCGGACGCTTCCCGCGCGGTCGCACCCCTTCGGCGGGCGCACGACGCGGTCGACGTGGACACCACGACCCTCTCATTCGGCGAACAGGTGCACCGGATCGTCGAGGCGTCGCGGCGAGCGCTGGCCGACTAGCGGGACCGTATCAGCGGGTACATTGTGCACGTCGCGTCGGGGCCTGGGCGCGTGCCATTCCCAGCCCGGTGACAAGAAAGGAAGAAATGATGCGTTTCATCGTTCGCCACGTCCTTGGCCTCACTGGTGCGCTGATCTTGACCGCCGCCGTCGCCTCCGCCCAGGAAGAAAAGGCGGGTCCACCGGAAAAGGTGGACGCGACGGCGCTCGCCAAGCAGACCCAGAACCCGGTCGCCGACCTCGTGTCGATCCCGTTCCAGTTCAACTTCAACTCGGGCGGCGGCCTCGGCGACGGCACCCTCTACAACCTGAACATCCAGCCGGTCATCCCGATCACGCTGAACGAGGACTGGAAGCTGATCGCACGCGCGATCGTGCCGTACATCAGCAGTCCGGCGCCGGACGGCGGCCAGGAGGGCGGCTTCGGCGACATCCAGCTGCAGTCGTACTTCACCCAGGCCCACAGCGGCAAGGTGATCTGGGGCATCGGTCCCCTGTTCTCGTTTCCGGCCGCGACGAATCCCCTGGTGCGCACCGGCTCCTGGGCGGCCGGGCCGGCCGCGGTGGTCCTGACGATGCCGGGGCACTGGGTCATCGGCGGGCTGGTGAACCAGCTCTGGACCTACGCCGACAACGGCGGCGAGCCGGAGGTGAACCAGTTCGTGGTGCAGCCATTCATCAACTACAACTTCGGGGTGGGCTGGGCGCTTTCGACGGGGCCGCTGATCACGGCGAACTGGAATGCGCCGTCAGGGCAGGAGTGGACGGTGCCGGTCGGGCTGGGCATCAC
>Ga0190274_10000710_pt1 | contig 19505 bp, 19 predicted proteins | sample Popmic531T_FD_133002 | JGI IMG/M metagenome (GOLD analysis project Ga0190274, IMG submission 133002) | Populus adjacent soil microbial communities from riparian zone of Yellowstone River, Montana, USA - 531 T | ecosystem: Environmental > Terrestrial > Soil > Riparian zone | place: USA: Montana... | reverse complement strand
AATATTCAACTCCATTTCATCGCGCATCGGTTTTGTTGAAGATATTTTTATCGTAGTTGATCCTGAAAAAGGATTTGGATAAAATGAACAATTTACGGTTGGCTGATTTGTAACGACAGCAGTACTGAGATTACAAGCGCCTGGCAAATGATTGTCAAGCCAGGTTGACCTTTTTGCTATCCATTCCTTGAGATAATCTATTTCTTCCTGGTAGGTTTGACCGATAAAAAAATTCCAGTCAACATACTGTCCGAGAATTGGCCACTTTTGAAAATTCCTCTGCTGGGATTCATCGAGGTAAGCCGCCATGGAATCAATCCAGGCATTCACGGAATCGGTGTGAAGAAATGTTTCCCGCATTTGTTTCCAGCGGCATTGTACATTATCAGCATAAGCCGGGTCCTGCAACAATCTTCCCCACCAGAATGGTACATGCGGATTGTAGGTTGTACAAACGTTGTTGAACTCATACTGGTAACCTGTCGTGTCAAATGCATCACAATAATTCGCATTTCCGAATGAAAGATTGAAATCCCACAACGGACCCATTGTCAGCTTGCCGCCTTTGCTGTCCTTGTCTTTATACATGTAACAACTGGAACGGTAGCCATCAATGGTGCGTCCAAGTTCCTGGATCAGGAAAAAGTCGATGAAGCTTTGCATGTCTATGTAAGCAATGTAACCGGAATCAGGATCTGTAAACTGTGGTCCGAGCAAAGCCGTTTCAAAACCGTAAACATAATTCTGAATGTAGTCCTTCTGTACCTGTGCAAGAATGGTGTCAACCGGGTAATGGTATTGGAAAAAAACCTCGGAGTCATATGCTGAGTACCAGAATTCATCACCGGTTCCTGTAGTCTTATCAATCTTGATGATGTAACCGCCGGTCAAGCTGTCGCCAGAGGTATCTGCAGTAGTCAGTGTTGCAATGTCAACCCTGTCATTGTCGCGTTTGATTTTTTCCTGAAGTTCATATACACCACGGTATCCGCCATTGCGGACAAGCTCTGCATGTTTTGTGCGTGAAGCATAATGTCCCATCCTGTTGAATACATAGTAAGCAAACGTATTTCTCAAAAGTGTTTTATCAGGATATGGGGCATACAGTATCCAGTCATTTTCTTCCGGCATACCGAGCAAAGAAACATTTGTATCGTTCAACAATGAATCGCGTGTTTCAATCGCGTAGGATTTTTTCGGGTATTGCTGCGATGTTGATCCCCTGATTTCAATTGCAACCTGTCCGTCGAAATCATTTTTCGGATCAATCACATAATTCCTGACGCCATATCCATTGTCAATAATTCCGAGATCCACAATAATGCGCACATCATCCTGGATTGTTTGTCCATGCGTGTCCATGATCATGATGGGAAGATTGGAATCGGTGAGAACCTGGCCGAAAATCCCCAAAGATGGAGTACAGGCAAGGAAAAGAAAAAGTATAAATTTCGTCCTGACAGAACCCGAAAATGTCATGGTCAATGATAAGGATTAATAAAATAAATATAGGCGAATACGGTGGAGTTGTCCACAATGTTTGATTCATGGCCAAAAGAACCATGTCAATAAGCCTCCTTTTATGGTGAATAATGAGTTTCAGGTTCCCTTTGCGGTTTGACGGAAAAAACTATTTTTGCACCTCAATTTTTAAAAAATACCAATGGCTGAAACTAAAGAGGACCAGGGAATTAATATTGAAGCGACCCTTGGGAAAACAGAGGATTTTGTAAATAAAAACAGAAAAAGCCTGATGATTATAGGCGGTGCCATTGCAGCTGCAGTAGCCGGATACCTGTATTATCAGTATTCATATGTAGCCGGAAAGGAGAAAGAAACGGAAGCCCAGATGTTTAGGGCAGAAGAATATTTCAGTACCGATTCATTAAAACAGGCAATTAACGGGGATGGTAATTTCCCCGGCTTTGATGAAATCATCAATGAGGATGGTGTCAGCCCTTCAGCAAACCTGGCTCATTACTACCTTGGCATGTCTTACCTGAAGAACAAAGAATATGACAAAGCCATCGAAACACTGAAAGGTTACAATGCGAAAGACCAGGTAACTGCTGCTTTGACACTCGGAGCGATTGGAGATGCATACATGGAGTTGAATGATATGGATGAAGCCATTTCATATTACGAAAAGGCGGCAAAAGAAAATGCAAATAATTTTACCTCCCCTATTTTCCTCATGAAACTTGGAAATGCATTGGAGACGAAGGGCAGTTATGACCAGGCTGCTGATGTATACAAGCGCATCAAAAAAGATTATCCAACTACATCGGAAGGTCAGCAAGCTGACAAGTACCTTGCAAGGGCCGAGGCGAGGGCGGAACAGAAATGAGATGTGAGAAATGAGTATTGAGATATGAGATGTGAGAAATGAGATAAAACCGGACCTGAGAGTTCGGTTTTTTTGTTTGTATGGCTAAAAAGAAAATCAATCTTTCTAAACACGACTCCACTAAGATTCCTTCTGCGAAAGGAATGAAGGTGGCTATTGTTGTTTCAGAATGGAATCCGGGTATCACTGAAGCCCTTTACAAGGGTGCTTTTGATACGCTCATCAAAAACGGCTGCCGAAAAAAAAATATCCTGCGCGTAAATGTTCCGGGAAGTTTTGAGTTGCCATCAGCAGCACATTTTATTGCAGCGAAAAAAAAGGTAGATGCCATCATCTGTATTGGATGCGTAATACAGGGCGAAACAAGACACTTTGACTTCATCTGTGATGCTGTGGCTCACGGCATTGTAAATGTTTCCCTGGAATTCAACCTTCCTGTTATTTTCGGTGTGCTCACAACAAACAATATGGCCCAGGCGAAGGCGCGTGCGGGAGGAAAACACGGCAGCAAAGGCGTGGAAGCAGCGGTGACGGCTATTAAGATGGTGGCGTTGAAAAGGTCGTTGTAAAATAATATTCCATCAGTTTAATATTTTATTCTATTTTATTATCCATGAAGTAAAGGTTGCTTCTTCGAAGATGCCTATTGAATATTGCATTTAAAATATCAGTAGCCATGATGAATCATAAACCATTAAGCGAAGAAGAAGAAAGAATAGGCAAAATAATTGTCAATGCTGCATACACAGTTCATAAAAAACTTGGCCCCGGCTTGCTCGAAAAAGTATATGAAATTTGCCTTGCCTATGAAATTTCAAAATGCGGGCTGAATGTTATGCGACAGACCTATATTCCAATTAGCTATGACGACTTGAAATTTGAAGAAAGCCTGAGATTGGATTTATTTGTAGAAGATAAAATCATTTGCGAAATTAAATCACTTGAAATTGTAAATCCAGTTTGGCAGGCGCAGGTATTAAGTCATTTAAAATTGACAGGATTAAGACTAGGATACTTAATAAACTTTAATGTACCTATTATTAAAAATGGGATTCGGAGATTTGTGGTCTAGTGCGAAACAGCCATGGCCACTAAGTCACAAGGTCACTAAGAAACACTAAGATCATTGCTTTTTCAGACTTCTGTTTTTATTACTTCTTAGTGTTTCTTTGAGTCTTTGAGACATAGTGGCAAGAGTTCCGAATTACAATTTTATAAGCCTTGTCACTCCCCTCGCCTTCTGATCATCGGCCCGAACTATGTAAACACCTTGCGGAAGATTCTCCAGGTTCATTTCGTACCAGCCATCGCCTGAAACGGCAATCGGAACTTCCATCTGCTTCCCTGCAAAATCATAAACATGAACGTTCTGAATGTTTACGTGCTCATCCAAATGAAGCAATGCTTTGTCCTGGGCGGGATTTGGTATGATTGCAAAAGCAGCATTCTGAACAGGGGACGTTACAGCATCAGGTAAAATTGAAATGCAGTTTCCGTATATGAAAGTAAAAATCCTTTCGGCTTCTTTATTTACGATCTCTCTTATGCTTTCAATGCAGATCATAGTATCGGTGATACTGCTGTAATAAATCCTGCAGATGACTACCGGCAAAGCACTTTTGTGAATGAATGAATCTACAGGCGACATTGCAAAAACTTCATTGCTGATTGCATTGAACCTGATATCAGCCGGAAACTCCGCCGGCGAAATCATATTGACCACACTTTGTATTTCGATGCCATGCACTTTAAACTGGTAGCCTTTTACATCAGTGTAATTGCACGCCATTTTAATATCAATGTACTGCTGGTTCAAATTATATCCTGAAATAGTTAGTCCTGCAGAATCGTTCGGGTTGAAGATATCGCGGGGGAAGCGGCAATGATTATGTTGCCCAATCGTTCCCGTATGAATGCACCAATTCGCCAGGATGTTATCTGACACGCTTACCACGCTGTCGTCATTCAGGTCATTGCAGGTTGTAGGAGGAAAAGAATTGTTCTCAATGATGGTCATATACATCGGCACGTCCATGGAATCCAGGACACCATCATTGTAAACATCGCCGAACACAGCAGGACCATTGCACAATCCCTGGCAATCAGGAAGTGCTATACCACCGGGAATACCATCGCAATCAACATAAGGCGTACAGTTTCCGAGGATTGAAAAAGATGGGTTTCCGCCATTCCTTGTGATGTTGATGCAGACCTGCGTTGCATTGTTCAGGAAATTAATCTCGTTGTGACCTACAGCATCAGGAAGGTGGAGCGGGTTAAAGACAATGGCCAGGCGGTAATCTCCGTCAGGAACATCGGTGATATCAATCCACTGACATTGCGTGCCTATGCCATACGCATCATAGCATCCAACAGAAATTCCCATGTTGCCGCAGTTGTATTGCCCGACTCCGCAGAGATCCATTACACAATATCCATTCTTATGACCGGCAGGAACAAGGTTGCCCCACATATCAATGAGCCGATAGTCGCCATAACCTTCATAGTGCGGATGTCCATGGCAATTCACAAAATTAAACATGGTTGGATTTGACCCTGGATTGCCAATTACATAATCCAGCGTTCCGATGTTGTTGATCTTCGAAGTGAAACCGATTACACTCCGGATACCATATCCTGTAACACAGCCCTCGCTTACATCGCAGTTCTGCGCTGCAATTGTCGACAGTGAAAGCGTACTTACAAAAGCAATTGAATCGAATTCCAGGTCAGGTCCCGCGCAGTTTGGATTGGGATAATAAATGCAGCTGCCATCATCAATAGTAGCAAGCGGATTAAAGTTGCAAGCAGTCGGATCAACACATCCCTGTACAGCTCCGACGTAATTAAATGTAAATCCGACAGAGTCAGGACAGTCGTTCAAGTTGTCTCCGATTCTGATAAGGTATGATTGGCCATCAACAAACATGACATTCAGATCGGCTTGCAATCCGCATGAAGCATTATCATTATATGCATAGGTGCCGGGAGGACCTTCCACGTAAGGCGTCGCCGGGCAGGTAGCGTACACCCAGATCTGCGTGTTGCAGGTGTTTAATCCGCAAGTGGAAAAATTATATGTACCGGTACTGTCGCACAAGTAACTGTACCATGAATCATCATAGGATGTGGTATAAGTTCCATAAGCAGTAAGTGGAATCGGAGATGTGCAGAAAGTTCCGGGCGGACAGGCAATCGCAAATTGCGCCTGGAAACCGAAAGCATCTCCATGGGCAATCTGTACACCATCCGCAAAAAGCCAATATCCTCCGGGGGCATAGATGCCATCGCCATATTGGTCATAGATTGTAAACATAACACAGCTTCCATTTGGAATGCAGATTGTGTCACCAACATAATCTCCGGAATCAAGAACGTTTCCACCCAAATCTACAATGCTCCAGGTAGTTTCATAAGGCCATGAATCAGGAATTATCTGTACGATGATTTCTGTATAACCCACATTGCAGGAAGCAAAAGTTCTTACCGAAGTAAAAATGAAAAGTATTAAAAGGAGCCTGGTAGTTTTTTTCATGCCGTTAAAGTAGTAAAAAGTGACGAAGTGATGAGGTGACGAGGTGACGAAGAATAAAAATAAATTGGGTTGATAAATTTGGCAGTCTACCCCGTACTTAGTTACTTAGTAACTTCGTCACATAGTCACTTTTTTATGATCAAATGCGTTATCGTTGAAGACGACAAAATGAGCCAGATGGCGTTGGAAGACACCATTGCTGAGCATTGCAAAAACGTGGAAGTGCTGGAGGTTTGCGATACTCCGGAAGCAGGAGTGCGTGCGATCAGGAAACATTTTCCGAACCTGGTGCTCCTCGATATTGAAATGCCAGGCATGTCGGGGTTTGAAATGCTGAAACTTGTAAGTGACATCGACTTCGAAGTTATTTTTACTACTTCCTATAATGAATATGTATTGGATGCTATCCGCAGCAATGCATTTGATTATCTCACCAAGCCGGTCAAACCGGAGGAGCTGAAGAAATCAGTTGAGCGCTTGATACAAAAACGTGTGCGCATGCGTAACCAGAAATTCGAGCAGCTTGCAGAAAGTCTGAGCGCAAGGAATAAAAACCGGAGGATCGCTTTACCAACCTTTGAAGGATTCACTTTTATTTATGTACGCGATATCATGCATTGTAAATCCGAAAGCAATTACACCACGCTTTACATGAACAATGGTGACCAGATTGTTGTAACGAGAACGCTGAAAGAAATAGAAACTTCCGTAAACAGTCCTGATTTTTTTCGTGTCCACAATTCCCATTTTGTAAACCTGGCAGCGGTTAAGAAATACGTAAGGGGAAGCGGCGGTTACCTCGTGATGAACGACGGATCAACAATCAATATTGCCAGGAACAGGAAGGACAAGTTCCTGCAGGTGCTGGAAAGGTTTTAATCCTTTTGGCAAAAGGATTCTCAATATCCAAAGATTTACGAGGCTTCAAAGTCATTGCATAATTGAGTCACCCTGCGAATTGAATGTCGAACGCCGAACATGGAATAATGAACTTCGAAGTATATCAGCCAATGCTACTTTTAGTTCACCGTCTTTGGTTTTCCTTTGTGACTTGGTGCCTTTGTGGTGAAATTGGACTTGCCAGCGACTCAGCGGAAGCGACCAACTGCTCAGTCTCCCTGTACATTCTCTCATTCCTGCTATGAATCCCGTAACGATGGAAGTTTCTTTGACGCGGTATTAGACAATATACCAATCGTTCTTTCAAAAATGTAAAACCATTATTCTGCTATAATGGTTGGTTAGTCAAAAAAAAAGGAAGCCTGTAAGCTTCTAAAAAAAAGACTTTAGCTCCGTAACGCTAAGGTCTTTTTTAGTTTAAAGATGGGAGATAAGAGTATTGAGTATTGAGTATTGAGTATTGAGTGTTGAGTGTTGAGTGCCCGGAGTTGGGAGGCAAGTTAGTTTACCTAGTCACTTAGTCACCTAGTTACTTCGTCACTTTTCTTTAGCACTTTTCGATCACAACAGCATATCCCTGTCCAACGCCGATACACATGGTTGCCAAAGCGAATTTTTTATTCTGCTCATGAAGTTCGATGGCTGCAGAAAGAAGAATCCTTGCACCGCTCATCCCCAGCGGATGACCCAAAGCAATAGAGCCACCATTTATATTCAGCCTCGGATCGGTATCGGAAAGTCCCCATGACCTTGTGCATGCAAGAGATTGTGCAGCAAACGCTTCATTGAGTTCGATGACGTCGATATCATTCCATGTTAACCCGGCTTTTTGAATGGCACGATTGCTTGCTTCCACCGGACCAATACCCATGATGCGTGGTTCAACACCGACGACAGCAGAAGATACTATTCTTGCCAAAGGCGAAAGCCCGAACTTTTTAATTCCTGTATCTGAAGCCAGAAGCAATGCTGCTGCCCCATCATTCAGTCCGGATGCATTTCCCGCTGTTACAGTTCCGTCTTTTCTGAACGAAGGTTTAAGCTTTGCCAATCCTTCAAGCGTAGAAGCCGGTTTCATGAATTCATCCTTATCAAAAATCAATTCATTGCCTTTGCGCTGTTGTATGTGCACGGGCATGATTTCCTTTGCAAGTCTTCCGCTCAACTGTGCTGCTGCGGCTTTTTCCTGCGACCAAAGCGAAAATTTATCCTGGTCTTCACGGGAAATAAGATCGCGGTCAGCTAGGTTTTCAGCAGTCTCACCCATGGCATCCGTTCCATACATATCTTTCATCTTCGGATTCACAAACCGCCATCCAAAACTGCTGTCGAACATTTGTGCATCACGTCCATAAGGCGTCGATGTTTTTGAAATCACCCATGGCCCGCGCGTCATGTTCTCCACGCCTCCCCCAATCATGAGGTCTGCGTCGCCGGTCTGGATAACCCTTGCAGCATTGATACAAGCAGAGAGGCCAGAAGCACAAAGCCTGTTCACAGTTTCGCCTGGAACCAATACAGGGAGTCCTGCCAGTAACACGCTCATGCGCGCAACATTCCTGTTATCTTCTCCAGCCTGGTTAGCACATCCAAGAATGACGTCGCCGATTTCACGCGGATCAATGTTTGGATTTTTTTTCATCAACCCGGAAATAACCATTGCTGCCAGATCATCGGTTCTTACAGGTGCAAGTGTGCCTCCGAGGTTTCCCACCGGTGTGCGAAGGCCATTGACGATATATGCGTGGTTCATTTTGAGAGGTGACTAAGTGACTAGGTGACTAAGTGACTAAGTAGTTTCAAGAATTATACTGAGTATTCTTTGCTGGTTCGGTAGACGGTTCCTTTAAAGAAGGCTACCTTTTCATTTCGCTGGTTGGTGATTTCGATCAGGTAGGTTCCGGTCTTATTTGTGAGAGAAAGTTCATTTGCAGTAGCTGTTAAAACATCCCCGACTTTTACTGCGACAGAGAAATTTATAGAACAATCGAGTGCCACGGATAATCTTCCATAAGCATTCGAAGCAAATGCAAGTGCGCTGTCGGCAAAAGAAAATGCAATGCCTCCATGTGCAATACCGAACCCATTTACCATTTCTTCTCTCACATTCATTTTAAGGATGCAATGTCCCTGTTCAATTTTCACCCGCTCAATACCAAGCCACCGGCTGAATTGATCATTGTCGTACATGTGATCCACTACCCTCTTGGCAAGTGCATTGTCTTTTTCCTTAAGCATAGAATTTCTTTTTTTCCTGAACCATACGCTTCAATAAAACGCTCGGCCTGTAGCGGTCTTCGGAATATTCTTCTTTCAGTGATTGCAATTGATCAAGGATTTTTCCGGCACCGATTTCATCACACCACTTCAGCAACCCTTTAGGATAGTTTACTCCCCTCGTCATCGCCATGTCAATGTCATCTCTTGTGGCGATACCAAGATAAAGTGCATCTGCGGCTTCATTGATGAGCATGGATAGTACGCGCATGAAAATTTTTTCCGCCTGGACTGATTCTTTTTTAGGTTCAGTTAATACATTCCCTTGTGCATAGCTGTAATACCCTTGTCCTGATTTTCTCCCGAAGCGTTTTGCTTCAAACAAACGTTTCTGGGTGAGAGAAGGTTTATAACGCGGATCAAAAAATAACTGGCTCCAGACTGTTTCCGTCACAGTATAATTGATGTCATTTCCAATCAGGTCCATCAATTCAAAAGGACCCATTTTGAATCCATGCTCTTTCATTGCCCAGTCGATGGTTGCAAAATCTGAAATCCCTTCTTCATAGATCCTGATGGATTCTCCATAATACGGACGGGCAATACGATTCACAATAAATCCCGGTGTGTCTTTGGCAAGGACAGGCGCTTTTCCAAGTCCTGCGACCATTTCTTTTGTGCGTGTTTCTATATCTGCAGAGGTCGCGAGGCCTTTTACGATCTCCACAAGCTGCATCAGGGGTGCGGGGTTGAAAAAGTGAATCCCGATCACGCGGGAGGGCTTGTTGCAGACAGCAGCTATGGATGTTACTGACAATGATGAAGTATTGGTTGCCAGGATACAATCTTCATCCACAATTTTTTCGATATCGTTGAAAAGTTTCTGCTTGAAATCCAGGTTTTCTACGATTGCTTCGATGACAAAATCACATCCTGAAAATTCACTTGGATGGGACGCATAGGCAATGGAAGCCAGGATTTTATCTGCAGATTCCCGGGTGACTTTACCCTTCTCTACAAGCTTTGCCATGGTATCGGCATGACTTTGTTTTGCCCGGGAAACCATTTTGGGGTCGGCATCAAAAAGCAGGGTTTCATGTCCTGCTGTAGCGCTTACCTGGGAAATGCCGCTGCCCATGGTTCCGGCCCCTATCACCCCGATTTTCAATTTTTCCACAGCGTCAAAAGTAGTTTTTTTTGACAATTGGAAAGATTTTGTACCAGAATGTCAAGCTGCCCTGATATTTAGTGTTTTCTATAATCAGTATTTGTTATTTTTTCGAAATTCGTTATTTGAAATTTGAGTATTTGCTTTCCAATGTTATCTTTGCCGACCCAAAAATAGAATCTATTAGAAAATGGCAAATCACAAGTCAGCAATCAAGAGAATCCGTCAGACTGAAACCCGTAATGAGAGGAATCGTTACCAGCATAAGACCTTACGGACGGCGATGAAGAAATTCTTTGCTTTAAGCGATAAAACCGAAGCCGGCAAGCAGCTTCCGACAATTTCGTCCATGCTTGACCGCCTGGCTAAGAAGAGTGTCATCCATAAGAATAAAGCATCCAACCTGAAGAGCGAGTTGGCTATGCACGTGACACATATCAAGTAATCAACTACAATATTTTTTTTTACCCTTCCCTGGTCCAGGGAGGGGTTTTTTATTTTGGGGGGGTTCAGTTGAGAGGTGATTTGTAGTTTAAGTGGTGGTGCGTGGTAGGTTACGGTGACTTGTGGTCGCTTACGGTTTAAACGGTGATTTTTGGTTGCTTACGGTGACAAGGGGTGGCTTATGGGCGGCTTACGGTTTAAACGGTAACATGTAGTGGGTTACCGTGACTAACGGTGGGTTACGGTTTAAACGGTGATCTGTGGTAGCTTACGGTAACTTGTGGTACCTTATAGTTTAAACGGTAAGGCCTTAGACTTCATCTGTTTCATATTCATGCATCTGATTAATTTCATCCTCAATCGTAATCGAGAGATCTGAATGAATAGATTTCTGCTTCAGTATTTTTTGAATTTCCTCTTCCATCTCGGATTTGCCTACACTACAGCATTCATACCCTTTTTCCCAAGCAAACTTATCTTTTACCAATCCACCCTGGTTAATCCTATGTGACGAAGCACCCTTAACCATTTTAATTATTTCGTCAAGTGATCTTTTTGAATTGAAATTGAAAAGGCAATGTACATGATCAGATGTACCATTTATGACTTTTACCTCACATCCCATTAAATTAAATTCAGATTTAAGGAATTCATAAATTATAATGTCAATTTCTCTGGAAATTAATTCCTGACATTTGTTTGTTGTCCATATTGTTTGGATCCAATTTGTTTTCATAGCTATATAATTTTCAGCAAAAAAAACAGAAAGGAAAATTTCCTGCATTCTAAAAAAGCAGGATTTAATATTATCCCATGTTTGTTGGATTCGGTTTAAACGGTGACCTACGGTTTAAACGGTAACCCACCCAGTCTACCAACCCATCCCGCCTCTTTCTTCGAATATATTGGATGCACTCCTCCTTTGCATTCTCTTTATTTGCCTCCCAATATGGAACATTTCACTATTAAATCCTGGGCTGAAGAAGACCGCCCAAGGGAAAAGTTGCTGCTGAAAGGAAAACATGTGCTGACTGACGCAGAGCTCATTGCCATCCTGATTAGTTCCGGGAATGCGGAAGAAACAGCTGTCGAATTGTCAAAACGGATTTTATCGGGATTGGAAAATAACCTGAATGAACTGGGAAAGCAGAGTGTACACGACCTGATGAAATTCAAAGGCATCGGGGAAGCAAAAGCGATCGGCATCGTTGCAGCCATGGAGCTTGGCAGGAGAAGAAAAACGGAGGATAAAATTAAACGCGAGCAAATTGTCACAAGTAAAGATGCTGTCGATATTTTCCAGCCATTGCTTGGCGACAATGCCCATGAGGAATTCTGGATCTTATTTCTTAACCGGGCAAATGTTGTAACCGGGAAACACGCTGTAAGCTCAGGAGGAATGACAGGAACTGTTGTTGATCCAAAAATGGTTTTCAAAGCAGCGCTTGATGCAAAGGCAGTGGGCATCATACTTTGTCATAACCACCCAAGCGGAAATGTGAAACCGAGTCAGCAGGACGTTGACCTTACCAAAAAACTTGCGGCAGCAGGAAAGCTGATGGAGATTTCTGTCCTTGACCATATCATCGTGGCACAAAGTGGTTACTATAGCTTTGCTGACGAAGGCATGATGTGATGCAGAATGCACAATTCACAATTATGAGGCTGCTAATCATGCATTGTGCATTGTGCATTCTGCATTGTATTCATAGTTTTGCGCCGCATGCTTCTCATTTACACTCCCGTCTCTTCTCCGCGGCTGGTTTATATTTTTGATTTTATCTTCCAGGAAATTCTTGGCGTCTCCTACCAGCTCACCCAAAATGTAAATGAGTTTGCACTGAGCCAGTTGCCGAAATTCAGTTACAGCGAATCGCCGGTGAGGAACGAGATCTTTTTTTTCAGCACACGCCTGCTGTTTGAAAAGGGTATCAAGGAACAAGATATCTCTGTATTCGACTGGGAAGATTCAAAAGCATTTTTTGCCACGCACCCAAAATATGATTTTCCTTTTGATCCGTTTGCGGCATCATTCTACCTTGTTTCAAGGTATGAAGAATACCTTCCGCACAAGCGGGATGCGCACGACCGCTTCGAGGTTAAAGAGTCGCTTGCATGGAAAAAAGGTTTTCTCCAAAAGCCGCTGATTGATCTCTGGGCGAAACGCATCAGGGAAATCATTCAAAAAAGATTTCCTGAAATGGTCTTCCCAAAAAAGACATACACTTACATCTCAAGCATCGATATTGACAACGCCTACGCATTCAGGGAAAAGGGAATTGTACGCACTGCAGGCGCTTTGGTGAGAAGTTTTGTCCAGCTTAAGCTGTCGGCTTTTCTAAACAGGATACTGGTACTTGCCGGCGCACGACATGATCCGTATGATACCTATGATGACCTGTTCGCTCTTCAGCGTGAATATGAACTAAAGTGCATTTACTTTTTTCTGCTGGGAGATTATTCTGAAAACGACAAGAACGTTCCCGTTACAAGTAAAAAACTTCAATCTCTGATCAAGCACATTGCTGATTACAATGAATGCGGAATACATCCCTCCTATGCATCCAACGCAGTGCCTGAAAAAATCTCCGTTGAAAAAAGCCGTCTAAGAAAAATTATCAGGCGCGAAGTAACCAAGAGTCGCCAGCATTTCCTGATACTGAAATTTCCACTGACGTACCGCAACCTTATTGAACACGATATCACTGATGATTATTCCATGGGGCATGCCGGCGACGTAGGTTTCAGGGCAAGCACCTGCACGCCATTTCTTTTTTATGATCTTGAACGCGACGTGCAAACTAAACTTCGTGTCCACCCGTTTGCCATGATGGATGCAACCTTCAGGTATTACCTGAAAGTGAAACCGGAGGAAGCTCGGAATATGATCAAATCGCTGATGAAGGAAGTGAAAGCCGTTGATGGTACGATGATCTCCCTGTGGCACAATGAATCATTGAGCGATGTTCAACCATGGGAAGGATGGAAGGGATTGTATGGACAAATGGTGAAAGACTGTAGGAGTTGAGTATTGAGATATGAGTATTGAGAAAATGATCAGGTATCTGGAAAATGCAGACATAGACAAAGTCAAGTGGGATGCTGCCATTGATGCCGCTCCAAACGGAATGGTGTATGCGAAATCATGGTTCCTGGATATCGTTTCTCCGGGATGGCAGGCTCTCATTGAGGAAGATTATAAAAGCGTATTCCCTATTACATACAGGAAAAAGTTTGGCATCAGTTATTTCTATCAGCCATTCTTCACGCAGCAGCTGGGTGTATTTTCAGATTCACAGATTACTTCGGGAACTGTTGAAAAATTTCTAGTCTCCATACCTGCCACATTCAGACTGATAGAAATCCAGCTCAATCATTCCAATAAAATTACAAAGAGTGATTTTTCAGTTTCCGACAGATTTACTCATCACCTGGATTTAGGAAAGCCATATGAAGCAATTCAAAAAAATTACTCTGAAAACCTGAAGCGCAACCTGAAGCGGGCGCAGCAAAACAATCTTACAGTTACCATCGATTTCAGCACGAAAGATCTTATCGAACTTTTCAAAAAAAACAGGGGACACGATGTAGAAACTTTGAAAGAGAAAGACTACTTAATTTTTGAAAAACTGGTTGAGACAGCCCACAGCAAAGGTCTCATCAACAAATACGGAATTAAGTTTAACGGCGCATTGGAAGCAGGAGCCATTTTCCTGAAGTCGAACCATGAATACATTTTTCTTTTTTCTGCCACAGGAAAAGACGCAAAGGAAACAGGTGCCATTACATTCCTCATTGATCACTTTATAAAGTCGCGCGCGGGAGAAAAGAAGATGCTTGACTTTGAAGGATCAATGGACCCCGGACTTGCACGCTTCTATAAAAGTTTCGGCTCAGATGAAGTTGTATATTTACAAATCCGGAAAAATAATCTACCATTGCCGCTCCGCTGGCTAAAAAGTAGCAGTAGGCAGTAGCAGTAGGCAGCTTGCCCTGCTGCCCGAAGGTGCTGCAGGGTGAACAGCAGCAGGAATTAGTAATATTTGAAATCAGTACATTCGTATAAATTCGTATTTAGTACCCCATGGTTCATAATCTCAGTCATAACAACTCCATCATCAACCAATACATCAGTGAAATACGGGATGTAGAAATTCAGAAGGACAGGATGCGGTTCAGGAGAAACCTTGAACGCATGGGAGAAATTTTCGCTTATGAATTGAGCAAGACGTTGGAATATGAAGTCCGCGAAGTCACCACACCATTGGGCATTGCAGACGTTCCAGTGTTGAAGGAACAGCCGATCGTGGGAACAATCCTCCGGGCAGGGATGCCGCTTCACCAGGGCGTTCTCAACTTTTTTGACTCCGCCGACAATGCTTTCATCAGTGCATATAGAAAACATCACAAGGATGGAACGTTCGACATCAAGCTTGAATATGTTTCCAGTCCGATGCTAACTGACCGAATCCTCATCCTTTGCGATCCCATGCTTGCCACCGGATCCAGCATTGTGATGACTTATAAAGCGCTTCTTGAACGCGGGATCCCAAGGCACACCCATATCGTAAGTGCACTTGCAAGCATGCAGGGAGTAAACCACGTGAAGAGTCATCTTTCATCGAACATCACGATATGGGCAGGAGCCATCGATGAAGAACTTACAGCCCAGGCCTACATTGTTCCGGGACTCGGAGATGCAGGCGATCTTGCCTACGGTACTAAAATTTAATTTTTCTTTACGTCAAAGGCAAGCAGCAGCGTACTAATTTTGCATTTCCGAATTTTTTAAATCTATCAAATCCTTGGAAGAACTCTGGAAAATACTTTCCCTGATACTGATCAGCAGCGTGAAGTTCGCCTTCGGCCCTTCCTTCGTTTACCTGAACGAGAATTATGACTTTACTTTTTTCGAAACAAACATCTTTGCAATCTTGGGAGGGATGCTTGGCGTTTGGGTGTTTTTATACCTGAGCAAATGGATACTGAAAATATACAGGAGGATAAGAGCATGGTACTTTCACGTCTTCAAAAGAAAAAAACCGCCCTTCTCCGAACTGGTCGTGGATGTGGATGCACCCGTTTCAGTGAAATACGATTATGTCCTTGAAAATAAAGAAAAGAAAAAAATATTCACATCCCGCAACAGAAGAATCATCAGGATCTGGCAAGGCTATGGACTGATTGGGCTTGCTGCTCTCACTCCCATCCTCTTCAGTATTCCCATTGGAACGTTCATCATGACCCGGTTCGAATCAAACAACAAGAAAATTTTATGGTACATGCTGATTTCCATCACGTGCTGGTCGCTGCTGCTCACTACTATTTTCGAGCTCACGCATGTGCGCAACATCCATGAAATTGTAAAGTGAAGAAATTACTTCTTCTAATAACGAATGGGATCCAACTAAAATACGAATTACAAATCCCTGTATTCGTAATTCGTATTTTCGTACCGCCATTTGACGAATTCGTTATTCGATGGGGTAATTCTGAAAGCCTCAATTATGAAGACTTTTAATAAATACAAACATATTTTCTTCGACCTCGATAATACCCTTTGGGACTTCGACAGGAATTCTTCCGAAACACTGAATGAATTGTTTATCAAATATGAGCTTGGAAACCTCGGCATAAAATCACCCGAACATTTCATAACCAAATACCAGGAACGCAATGCGATGATGTGGGAGCAGTACCGTCTTGGAAAAATTGACAAACACACGTTGCGGAACAAGCGGTTTGAATTTACCTTCTGGGACATGGGCATTGAAGCCGTTGAACACATTTCAGCAAAATTGTCGGACGATTATGTAAATGCATCACCAAAGCGTAACCATCTTTTTCCAGATGCCGTCGAAGTATTGGAATACCTGCACAAAAAATATGTGCTGCACATCATCACCAATGGATTTCATGAAGCGCAGTTCGTCAAGCTTGATGGAACGGGTATCCGGAAATTTTTTCAGAACATCATCATCAGCGAGCACGTTGGATTTAAAAAACCTGACGTGAATATTTTCTACTATGCAGTCGACTCAGCCAAGACAACTGCAGAAGAGTGCATGATGATCGGCGACGGACTTGAAGTTGATGTGCTCGGTGCGCAAAATGCAGGATGGGATGCTGTCTATTTTAATCCGAAAAAGATTCAGCACACTGAAAAGATCACGCATGAGATTGAAAGCCTGGGAGAGTTGATGGGGATTCTTTAGCTGTTTGCTATTAACCTCAGGTCGTTAGCTTTTTACAATTTCCATGAAAATTGATTAGCCTTTTTTGTTTTTACTTTACCCGGAAACACACTTAAATCTTTTTGAGGTCAATACAAAACAAAATCTAATCATATTCAATTCATGCGCATGCGCCATTTAAGAACCTTTACATTTATCAGTTGCATATTTATTTTTTCCAATTGCTTTTCTCAAGCGAGTGACGCGGATGTGATGAATGTCTTTAAAATAACCATCCTGAATCCTGGAATTAGTTATGAAAAAGCATTAATGAAATACCAGGCACTATATGTTCAAGTCTTTGTGAATTTTTCAGCAACTTTAAGTGATGATCTTTCACAAGAAACAACCGACTTTAATCTCTACGTTGATCCGGCAATCACCGGACAATACAGGTATTATTATAACTTTAATATTCGAGTAAAGAATGACAAACGCGTGGAAAGAAATTCTGCAAATTATTTCGCAGCTGATTATGAAGGACTTTTTTCAAAACTGCCTATTTCAGATTCTTATGTGGAGGAAAGTGAACGCCGGCTACTAAATCGAATGGGAGTAGTTTGGGGATTTCAAAGAAATTATAAATGGAAATTCAGCCTTGACTTCAATGTGGGGCTGGGATACATGTTTGGCAAATCTACCGAATATGATTACCTGCAAAATAATAATATTTCAAAATCTCAAGGTCGGGTTACCTTATTAAGTCAAATCAATATCGGGTTTTGGCTTAATGCTGTTAAACCTGGATAACAATTATCAAAAGATAGCATTTTCACGCAGAGGCTCAGAGCTCGCAGAGATCAGTAAAGAACACACAATTCGTAATTAGTATTTTCGTTGGGTCTATTCGTTATTAGAAGGGGTAATGATCATTTTTTCTTATTCCACCTAAGCATCTCAGGAAACCCCTGTTTCCTCAAGAACGCGTTGATACTTTGTGCGATGCGTTTTGCTTTTGTCTCTTCCGTCTTCGCTGATTCTATCCACTTTGAAAAATAACGTTGATGAGAGCCTGGTAGCGTATTGAAATGTTCCAACGCTTCAGGTTCTTCCTTCAGACAGTCAATGAACTCTTGATTCAACTTGTATTCTGATTTATCGAAAGCAATCTGGACAACCACCATTGCTCCTGTCCTTTTCCCTAAAGCCTTCCTAATCTTCGCATCGATCGTAAAAATAAATTCACCTTTCCCCAAAGGGATCAGGCTCTTTCCAGAGAAAGCCCAGTTGTCGAGTTTGCCTTTGGTCCGGAAACCCTTCCTATTACCCGGACAAAGCTTCTCCGCTACATCTGCAGGAATTACAATATACGTCCAGCCGGTTTTTTCTCCCTGTGCACCAAACTTCACGATGGTTGTCTTGAACTTTATCATTGTAAAGTCTTTGAAAGTAATTCCCTATACATTTGAAAATGGTTCAAATCATTGTGATGCCCGCCATTTATAAAATACAGGTTGTCTCCATGCTTCAAAAGCGGGCGAAGCTTTTCGCTTGACCCCGGGTAAATTACTTCGTCATCCGTTCCATGAAAAATTGTAACCGGGCATTCAACTTCGGGAAGATATATATCAGTTCTCAGGGGATAGCGTAAAATAAATGAAGGTAAAAAGGGATATAGCTTTGAGCACAAATCAACCATGCTGAAATAAGGCGATTCAAGAATTAATTGTCCGGGATTGTTCTTTGAGGCAACATACGCTGCAACGCCCGTCCCGATTGACCTGCCGTAAAGAATGATTTTATCTTCAGCATATTTTTCCCTGCAATAATCATAAATGGATTGAGCATCGCTAAAAAGATTTTCTTCCGACATTTTTCCCTGGCTTTTTCCGTATCCCGCATAATCATACACAAACACATCATACTTATCCGGAATAAAATCTTCCCATACTGATCCCCACGACTCAAGGTTACCTGCATTTCCATGGAAATAAATAATTATTCCTTTGGTGCTGTCAACACTAAAATGCAACCCATTTAAAACATTGCCGGACTTAGCTGGAATATTTACTTCATTAAAATCTGTATCGAAATAATATTTAAAATCCTTTGCCAGGTGCCTGGGAAAGAATATCAATTTCTCCTGGAAGAAATATACGCCCGTACAAATAAGGCAATAGACGATACCAAGAATAATAATTGTTTTGGTGAGTGCTTTCACAATATTTGATTTCCGGTTAAAAAACCTTTAACCACAGAGACACAGAGACACAGAGGCTCATTAAGTTTTTAATAAAATACAACCTTCTGATTCAATAATGCTTTGTGTTTCTCCGTGCCTCTGTGTCTCTGTGGTAAATATTTCAGTTCCTATAAGTTTTTATTTTCTCTTTCTTTGAAATGTTTTTTTAGAAGCCGCATTCTCATATGCAATACTCATTGCATCCTTCAGCATTGCGCTGCTAACCTTTCTTAAATTGACATATGTGTACCCGGATTTTCCCCAGGCTCCCTGCGCCGGATAGAAAGCACCTTTACTTATATCGGCAAATACACTCTGATCCACAGGTGAGAATTTCAGCGCTGCGATCCGGGTATTTTCATCAAGCGTTGCAAATATTTTTTTCTTCACCCTGAAAGAAGTTTTCTCGAAATGCGGCTGCTCAACTGCTTCCGGAAATGACAATGCAATCTTTCTGAAATTCTGGTTGGTAACCATTT
>Ga0190274_10000709_pt1 | contig 19507 bp, 14 predicted proteins | sample Popmic531T_FD_133002 | JGI IMG/M metagenome (GOLD analysis project Ga0190274, IMG submission 133002) | Populus adjacent soil microbial communities from riparian zone of Yellowstone River, Montana, USA - 531 T | ecosystem: Environmental > Terrestrial > Soil > Riparian zone | place: USA: Montana... | reverse complement strand
TTGAGGTACTGGTGCTCGATCAGGTTGCCGTGTGGCACGTCGCGGAACATCATGAAGTCCGCTTCCTTCCCTGGCAGGGCGACGACGCTCTTGTAGACGCCTGACGCGGGGCGAACGAAGGTGTTCTGCGGATCGGGAGTGACGAATCCGTCCACGTCGAACCAGTACTGGTAGTAGCTGGGCGCGAGCTTCGGAGTCGTGAAAAACCAGATGCCATTGCCGTCTTTGTTCATGTCGAAACCGGCGGAGCCGTTGACGGGAGTGTCGCCAAGCTTGGGCATGTCGGTATACACGCGCACCTTCTTGGCATTGGGTGCCTGCAGCCGGAAGGTGATCGTGCCGTCGGCGTTCACTTCGGGGGAGCGGGCATTGGTGACAACACTGGCCTCGACCCCAGGCCCGCGCCCGCGTCCGGCGGGGCCGCTGCCCCCGGGAGGGTTGTTGTTGATCTGGGCTTGGACGGAAGTGGCCACGAGCGTTGCGAGCGCCGTTGCCGCGAGAACGCGAAGGATTCGGTTCATGGTGTCTTCCTGACTCCAGGGCGCGGGCCGCGAGACCGGGCGCGCGCGAAACGTGTCGGACAGGGTTGTGCGAGACAGCATACAAAAGCCGGGCTGGAACCGCTACCGCAACCGGCTATTGGCGGCGCGATTTGTACGTCTTGGTGAACCCGGTGCGCGTGTTGGTCACGGCGAACGTGCCGTCCTGCTGAGCGGAGATCTTGATGACGTATGCCGGTGAATGCGCCGCGGCACCACCTCCTGCGCCACCGCCTCGGGCCACGCCTGGCTGTACGGCACCGGGTCCCTGAGGCTGCGGCGCACCCTGTGCCGCCACGGCGGGGACAGGTCCGCCCGGAACTGCCACGCCGCCCGGCGTGGACGAACCCGGCGCTGGCGGACCGGCTGGAACCGCTGCTGCGCCTGAACCTGCCGGCCGACCGCCCCGGCCGTCCGCGCGGGCGCCGGGCGCGGGAGCCGTCAAGACGCCGGCGACCGTGGCGTTGTCGTCGATGTTGGCCACGAACGTGGCCGGCGCGTTGTCGAGACCTGCGTTGTACGACCAGTGCAATTGCCACAGATCTTCGAGACCGGGCGACTCGTGCAGCACCTTGAATGTTTCTGGGGCGCCGCCCTTTCGGGTGCCGTTGTTCATGATGGCCACGCGGGGTTGTAAGGCATGGACGAGCGCCGGCGCGCCTGAGACGGCCAAGCCATGGTGCGAGGTCAGGTACACGTCCACTGTGCCGAGCCGATTCGTCGGACACATCAAATCGAGCTCCGAGTTCCACGTGAGATCGCCGAGATCGACCGTGCGGAAGTTGCCGAATGTCAGCACGAAGCCAGCCGACTCGCCGTTGTCCGGATCGAAATAGGCGCTTTCATCCTTCGGCTGCACTCCGGCGCACGCCGTATTCGGTTGCCCACCACCGGGCAGATTGCTCTTGATGACGGCTGTGGCCGAAGACACGGCCGTGATGTCGAGCCCGGCCATTCGCACTTTGTCCCCAGGCTTGACGATCGCGCGCTTGCCTTGGCTCAGTGTTTCGTATGCGGCGATGAACTGGGCCGACACGATCCGATCGTTCGCGTTCGGTTTCCCGTGATCGTAGAAGCGCATCATCGGGAACTGTTTGGCGAGTTCCAAGAGCGAGCCCACATGATCGCCGTGATAGTGCGTCGTCCACATGTGATCGATGCGCGAGAGGCCGGCGGCCCTGAGGGTCTCGACAATCCGGTTCAGATCGCGATCGCCGGCGTTGCCGGTATCGACCAGCAACGACTCGCCGCTCGGGCTCACGAAGAGCGTGGACTGGCCCCCCTCCGTGTCGATGTAGTAGATGTCCAGGGTTTTTCGGCCGGTCTGTGCGACAAGGCCCAGCATTCCGGTCGTCAGACACAACATCATCACGATGGCGGCGCGCATGCGTGGCTCCTTCTGGCCTCGTGGGATAATCCCGCGGTCCAAATCATACGCGTTGAGGTGCGAGCGCCATAGCGGTCAGCTCTCTCGAAGCTTTTTCGAGTGCTCTAAACCTGCGTAAGGCACAACCTGTCCTTCGCTCTCGAGTCTCGCCCCTATAATTCACAGCGATTGGCTCTTACCCCCGGAACGCGTCTCGGCGCCTATGAAGTCATCGCACAGATTGGCGAGGGCGGCATGGGGCAAGTGTTTCGCGCGACGGACATGAAGCTGAAGCGCCAGGTCGCCCTCAAGATTCTGCCGCCGTCCGTTGCGGCCGATCACGATCGCCTTGCGCGCTTTCAACGCGAAGCCGAAGTGCTCGCCTCGCTGAATCATCCCAACATCGCCGGCATCCATGGCTTGGAAGAGAGTGGCGGTGCGACAGTCCTCGTCATGGAACTGGTCGAGGGCGAAGACCTGTCAGCGATGATCGCGCGCGGCCCGATTCCGGTCGCCGACGCGCTGCCAATCGCGAAGCAGATCGCCGAAGCGCTCGAAGCCGCGCACGAACAAGGAATCATCCATCGAGATTTGAAGCCCGCGAACATCAAAGTGCGACCAGACGGCACCGTGAAGGTGCTGGACTTCGGCCTCGCGAAGGCCTTGGCGACTGCGACCGTCACGGCAGAGGTTGCTAACTCCGCCACCATCACTTCTCCCGCCCACCTTCGCCAAGGCTACGGCGGGCAAGCGACTGAGGTCGGCATGATCCTCGGCACCGCCGCCTACATGTCACCCGAGCAGGCGAGGGGCCGAGCGGTCGACAAACGCAGTGACATCTGGGCGTTCGGCTGCGTGCTGTTCGAGATGCTGGCCGGCAAAAGGGTATTCCAAGGGGAGGACACGACGGACCTGTTGGCGCACGTGCTCACACGTGAGCCAGACTGGGCCGCACTTCCGGCCTCTCTACCGACCCGGGCCCGCGAACTCCTCCGACTGTGTCTGGAACGGGATCTCAGGAAGAGACGTCGAGATGCCGGCGATCTCGTGATCGACATCGACCAGATTCAGCAAGCCCCACCGGCCGCGGCGAGCAGCCCGCGTCGGTGGCACGCGTGGCTGGGATGGGTGGCGGCCGCCCTATGTGCGGCCGTGGCGGTGGGCGTCAGTGGCCTGTCGAGGCAAACACCTTCCTCTGGTGAGGAAATGCGCCTGTCATTGGTCACGCCGGTCCCGGGGTTCGCTGAATTTGCGTTATCGCCCGACGGCATGCGCTTCGTTTCGAGAATCGGCGCGCAAGGCCTGTGGCTGAGACGGTTGGACGAGATCGATGGCCACATGATTGCGGGCATCACCTCTGAAACGCGCATGCCCTTCTGGTCCGCAGATGGCCGGTACGTCTACTACCTGAGCGTCGGCAAGCTATGGAAGGTTGATCCAGCGGGAGGGCCACCCACCCCGTTGCTCGATACGTCTTCAGGTCTCGGCGGCGCGACTATCAACAGGGAAGGGACGATTATTTTCTCGCCTTCGCTGGCGAGTCCGCTGTATCGGGTGTCCGAAGCAGGCGGACAGCCAGTCGCCGTCACGCAACTCGAATCGGCCCGCACATACGGCCATTTGCAGCCCAGGTTTCTACCGGATGGCCGGCACTTCCTATTCTTCGCGACTGGAAGTCCGGAGGCGCAAGGTGTCTATCTCGGGTCGCTAGACGGCGGTGACGCGAAGCGGCTGACAGCCGCGGGCGCACACGGGGAATATCTCGAGCCGGGACGCCTCGTCTACGTCAGCCAGGGCGCGCTGATGGCGCGCAGCCTCGATCTCGAACGCGGCGAGCTGACGGGCACCGCCGAAGTGATTGCCGAATCGGTTGCTTATACCGCACCGACCGGTCGTGGAGCATTCTCGGTCTCGAGCAACGGGTCAATTGTGTATCGCGCACCCTCGGCCGATCGACGACAACTGACTTGGTACGATCGCGCGTCGAAGCGGTTGACCCCGGTCGGGGATCCCAACAGCAACTCCCAGGAGGCGGCTGAACTGTCTCCCGATGGGCAGCGTGTGATGTTGGACCGGACGGTTCAGGGCAATCGCGATCTCTGGGTGCTCGACCTCTCGCACGGTGGGACCGAGCGCTACACGTTTGATCCGGCCCAGGATGGGTTAGCGGTGTGGTCCCCGGACTCGAGACAGCTGGTGTACGAGTCGAAGCGAAAGGGTCCCTACGATCTGTACATTATGGCGGGCGACAGGCCCGGGGATGGGCGACCGATTCTGGAGTCGACGTTCGATAAGTGGCCGATGGACTGGTCACGGGATGGTGCGTACATCCTGTATTACGAGACGAACCCGAAGACGTCTGGCGACTTGCGAGCGGTGAGGTTGGTCAAAGGCGCTTCGAGCGGTGACCCTGTCGCAATCGCCACCACGCCGTTCGACGAAATCTTCGGCCAGTTCTCCGGTGATGGCCGATGGGTCGCCTATCAAACGGATGAGTCCGGCCGTCCGGAAATCGTCGTGCAGAGTTTTCCGGATCCCTTTGCCCGTCGCCAGATTTCCCGAGATGGCGGTTCGCAGCCAAGATGGAGCCACGACGGACGCGAGTTGTTCTTCGTCGGCCTCGATTCGCAGATGATGGTTGCGAAAGTCGACATTTCGGCGACGTCGGTGCAGGCGGCAGCACCGGTCGCATTGTTTCAGACACGACTGTCGGGTGTTCCGAAGCATCAGTACTCCGTCGGTCCTGACGGACGCCTTCTGATGAATGAAGCCGTCGGCGATTCCGCTGCGACGGTGCTGAACGTGATCTTGAACTGGGTCCCGCCCAGCCGCTGAGGCAGCGCGCCGAGCGCGATCCCGGGGGCCAGGTTTCTTCGTCCGAATGGCGACGCGGGTTGGTCCTGCGGAGCCTTAGCTGCCCTGTTCGGGGAGTGTAAACCGGAATATCGTGCCGACCCCAAGTCCGCTCTCCACGGTCACCACCCCGTCGTGGGCCTCAACGAATGTCTTGACGATCGCGAGACCCAGGCCGGACCCGCCCTGCCTTTCGGGATCCGTCTCGTGCTTGTCGAACACGGTTCTGCAGCGGTCCTCCGGTATGCCCTCGCCATTGTCGCGGACGAAACATTCAGCAATGCCGTCCTCGCCCGTCACACGCGCGCCGATGACGACCTCACCGTGCGGCGTGTATGAAATCGCGTTCGCGATCAGGTTCTGGAACACACGTCGTAACAAACTGGCATCCGCGTAGACGACGAAATCGTCGGGAATCGCGTTAACCAGGCGCGTCGAGTCTGTTCCGGCAACCGGGTGGAGATCATGAATGAGCGCTTCAACCAGAGGCCACAGGTCAAATCGTCGGCGCTCCAACTTGGGGCCAACCTCCGTCTCCAGGTTCGTGTTCTCCAGAAGCACCTTCCCGATCAGATCCTGAAGGTGTTGCACGTTCCGGTTGAGAGTCTTGAACGTCCGGGCCGTCTCAGGCCCTTCGGAATGATCCCGCGTTCGGAATGTTTCGAGCACTCGCACGGAGAGTGAAATGGCACCGAGTGGAGTGCGAAGGTCGTGGGCCACGAATGCCAGATACTCCTCCCGGCGATGCTGTACTTCGAGCGCCTTCTGGGTAGCGAACGACCGCACGGCCGACCCAATCGCTCCATCCAGGACGCGGTTGAGGACATGGAACGGCGTTCCCTTCATGCTCAATCCGTGCCGATCCGCGAGGTCGTGGACACAGCCGCGCAGAATGTTGTACTCAGCGACGACCTCTTCGATATCGAATGCGTCTTTGACCCGTTGCAAACCGTGGGCGGGCGGACTGCCGTCGAGAAGGGCCTGGGCAATCGTCTCGCCAGACCCGGCTCGCAGGGCGCTCGCAAGCTCCGCCAGCAGATGCGGGATGTGATCGTTGAGTGTAGGCACGTCGAGAGACCGCGCGGCCGGGAGCGCCCGGACTTGCGTCCGCCACACAGCGAGTAAGGCGTCACGCTCGTGCTCGATGATTTCTGCAAGTTCATCCAAGATGTCGACTGCCACTTACCCTCCGCGTTGCTAGACTAAGCCGCCCGTTCGCTACTGGCCCCCGAAGCGCGAGGCATCATCCATGGAGTCTCACGCTTCACTTTAGGGCGGGCTGCCATCTGGGCATGTTCACACTTGAACAGCGCGAGTGAAGCCCTCTGGCGCACACTGCCGGCACTCGACCGGATAGGAGTCCGGAGGACCCCGGAGGTCTGTATGTCATGCGCGCGCCGGCAATCCTGACGATATTCGGGACCGCCCTCACGGCCTGGTGGAATGACGATGTGCCGCGTCTCGGCGCGTCCCTGGCGTACTACACGCTCTTTGCGATTGCGCCCGTCCTACTCGTCGCCACCGCGATCGCGGGGATGGTGTTCGGCGCGGAAGCCGTACGAGGGGAAATTGTAGGCCAACTCGATCAGCTCATCGGACTTGAAGGCGCACGCGCGGTGCAAAGTCTTCTTGAGGGAGCGAGTCAGCGACAAACGGGGATCGTCGCCACGGCTGTCGGTAGCATCGCCTTCGTCGTCGCTGCCACGGGAGCCTTCCTTGAACTCCAAGCGGCGCTCAACATCATCTGGCGGGTGAGGCCGAACCCGCGAGGCTTTTTCAAGCCCTTCGTGATCAATCGACTGCTCTCGTTTGGCCTGGTGGTGGCCATCGGTTTTCTGCTGATGGTGTCTCTGGCGGTGACGGCCGCGCTTGCCGCACTGAGTGGATGGCTGGCCGAACGTTCTCCGAGCATACCGCTGGTATGGAGCGTGATCACGGTGTTGGTATCGCTCATCGTGACCACGGCTCTTTTCGCGCTTCTCTATCGCGTCCTGCCTGACGTGCACCTACGCTGGCGCGATGTGACGGCAGGTGCATTTGTCACGGCGGTCCTCTTCACGATCGGTCAACAGCTGATCGGCGTCTATCTCGGCCAGAGCAGCGTGACGTCCAGCTACGGCCCGGCTGGCTCGGTGATGATTCTCCTGCTGTGGGTTTACTACTCCTGCCAGACGCTATTACTCGGAGCCGAGTTCACGCGCGCGTACGCCCGTCGTCAGGGTACTCGGCCCACCCCGGAACTATTCGCCGAAAGAGACCTCACTCCGAGCTAGGGCGACGCGAAGAGCAGCTTCCGCCAGGGAGAGAGCCAACTATTGGGAGCGGACCCCGGGTCATTGAGCCACGAAATCAGCAGGCGTGAGGGAAGGGTTGACGACGATCTTCTCGAAAAAGTACTCGTCGATGACACGCGTTCGGCCGTCCGCCAGACTCCGAGACGTCACGCGGATGTGGTGCGGAATCAGGACGCCGCCGACCACGCGTCGGTCGTCGAAGGAGATCGTTGTCTCAGCAGGCACGGGCGGATCGGTACTGATGCTGCGACTGCCGCCTCCACCACCTCCCGTTCCGCCAGCGGCTGCGGAGCCCCGACCGCCGCCCGGACTCAGCTCGCCGGTTCCGACGAAGCCGACGTTCTCGACGTATCGCACGGCGATGGGTTGGTGGCTCGTCGGATCCAGGTCCAGAAATGCGTCGAAATCGTTGGGGCCGACGGCGCGCAGGACCTGAGGATTGGCGCCCGCCGTCACGGTCAAGCGCAGCGGGCCATCCGCCAGCCCGAGCATGCCGAGGAGAACGCGAGCGGCAACGGCGCGCTCGCGAGCCACGAAGGGACCGGCGGGATCGGGTTTTCCAACGTTGATCGTCACGCCAGGGTCGAGTGACTTGGCGCCGGCGAGTGCATTGTCGCCGCTGAATCCGCGGTACTGCGCTGAGCCAGCATTCACCGATGTTTCTCGATAGTGGTCAGGGACGAGAAAGAGCCACTCGGAAGTTTGCTCGTTTCCGGGCGCATCGGGAAACAACGAAGGCGTGACGCGTCTCCCTTCGAGAGCAAGTGACGTCACGCGCTCGTCCCTGGTGACGGCGCGCCGCGCCTGGTCAAGTGCGGCCGGCGACTGCGTGGCAGCGTAGGCCGTCGACTCCTCGAGCGAAAATGAATGGACATCGAGGATCGTCTCGGACCCCGAGAGCACGAGCAACCCAGCGGCGGCACTGACGAACCGGAACAGGCGCGACATAGCGACCTCCTGCTCATCAAGAACACCAGACAGCGCTAATCGTTCCTCTTGAGGTCAGCCGACCGCGAACGAATTGCATCGAAGATCGCGGCTGCGATAGGCGCCCACGACCGCAAGCTCAATCGAGATGGTAAACTGAAATTTCCTCGTCAAAACCGAGGTTCAGAACGGTCGAGCTCGTCGTGACGATGCTCCCGGCAACAATGACGAAAGCGTTTTGAGAATCATGATCAGGTTGGCTCGAAACCTCAGTGTGTACTGCCTGCTAGGCGCCGCGGCGGCATTGCTTTCCATGCCCGCGGTCTCCGCGAATGGTTCGCGCTCGGCGGTGTTGCAGGCGGCGCCGCATTCGGGTGGGCGAGTCGTCGTACTCGGCGACAGTCTGGCCGTCTCGCCCTCAGGCACCGAGAACTTCGTCTCAGGCCTGCAGAAGCGGGTGAGCGGTCTGGACCAGCCGTGGAGCAGTGGTGAATGCAGGGGTGCGCGGCGACACGACCGCCGGCGGTCTGAAGCGTTTCGAGACCGCGCTTCCGCCCGATACGCGGATTCTGATCCTGGAGCTCGGCGCCAATGACGGTTTACGTGGCGTCGCCGTATCGGCGATCGAAAACAATCTGTCGGCGATGATCACGCGTGCCGAGGCGAGAGGGATTCGTGTGGTGCTGTGTGGAATGATGGTGCCGCCGCATCACGGCTGGAACTACGCCTTGGCCTTTCATGACCTCTTCCCGCGGCTGGCCGCGCGCCACGGTGCGTTGCTCGTCCCGTTCTTACTGCAAGACGTCGCGCTCAATGCTGACCTGAACGGACCCGACGGTATTCATCCGAATAAAGCCGGCGCGGCCCGCATCGCCGAGACGATTTGGCCTTATCTCGAACGTCTTCTGAACGATTGACGAGTCTCGCTTGCGCCCTGAGGAAAGGTGGTCGCAGTCGTCCTGATTCTGACGGCCTTCGTACTCGCCACTCTCTGACGGCCCGCTGTCAGCTCTTGTGATCTTCGGCGTTACGAACGCCCGCGTTCACTCCTGCCTACGACGCCATTGAAAATCGGCCGGGCTTCAATCTTCCGCGTATCGAGAAACGGCTCCCGGATCTAGACTGGATCGGGGATTTCTGCTTCGGACGCGGAACGATCATGCGTGCCCTTCTCGAAGACCGGATCTTGAACGGGCTCAAGAAGACCGTTGAGGAGACACTGCACCATCGCTATCGGTTCGAGGGCTGGCTCGGTCACGGTCAGGCGACATTTGTGGTCGCGGTACGAGAACGGAGCTTGGATCACGTTCGCGCGATGAGGATTCTTCGGCCGTCCGTCGGGACCGCACACGAGGACATCCGTCACGCAGCGACCCAGCACTTCCAGCGACAGCCTCGCGTCCTGGCCGGATTGGCTCACCAGAACGTCGTTCAGATGTTCGAAGCCGGCATGCTGAAAAACCTGGCAGACCCCTTCCTGCCGGCAACGACGCCAGTTCACTCGCCCTTCTACGTCATGGAGTGCGTAACGGGGCAGGAGCTGGGCGAGTTTCTGATTTCGAGATCCCGGGCAGCGACGCTTCGACCGCTCGACCTCCTCAACATCGTCGCCCAGATTGGCAACGCGTTTGAGGCGATTGATGCAGCAGGCATCGTGAACTGTGACGTCGCTCCCTCGAGCATCCGGGTTCGGACAGGTGATTTGCGGGTCAAGCTCACGAACGTCAGTGTGGAACCTGCAACAGGCTTGTACGGCATCGGCCGAACGCTTCGAGAGGTCATCAGGTTCGGCGGTGCCTGCGGCATGCGGCGAGCGAACTTGAGCTCGCTGAAACTCATTGCCGATCGTCTCGAAGAAAGTCGCAGCGTCGGGCAACTCGCGGCCGACCTGCGCAAGTTCGCGACCCAAGTACAGTCGCCAGTCCGCGCCGTAGTGGTGTCTTCCGAAGATCAGGAATCCGGTGCGGGTCGGATCGTGCGGGACGCCGCACGACTGGCACTGGCCGATCAGATTCGCCGCCTGATCGACGATCACTTCATGGAGCACTTCACGATCGGGAGGCTCGCCCAGCGACTGCATCGGTCGCGAAGTCAGATCGCCAGCATCTTCAGGGAACGGTACGGGATGTCGATTCACGACTACCTGACCCAGCGCCGCGTCCGGGCCGCCGTGCAAGCGCTCGAGACATCGGATGCGAAAGTCGAGGCCGTGGCGCTCGACAGCGGGTACCGAAGCAAGAAGGATTTGTACCGCGTGATCAAGGCCACGACCGGCCTCACGCCCGCCAAGTTGAGGACTGGCCGCCAGGAGTGAGCTCAGCGTCTGGGTTGGGAGGGCAAGGCAAGCGAAAAAAAGCGGTCGCCCTCTGACACCATGAGGCCGCGTTCCACGAATCCGTGAAGTGTGGTCCGAACGTCGTCGATCGCCACCTCGTGCCCGGCCGCCCGCAGGTGAGCGGTGACATCGGGCGCCGATCGAGCTGTCTCGTCGCAGAACAGGTAAAGGTCGGCGACGGGTCCTGTGAACGTGTGCGTGCCGATCGGCCAGCCTCCGCGATGGTCGTCGATCAACAGAACGCTCCCGGTCCGCCGATAGCGCAGATAGTCGGTGCGTGATGTCGAGGTTCCCGCGCGTGCGCGCCACGCGGAGATCAACTCGCCGGTGGCACGGTGCGTTTCATCAGGGAGCGTGTCGGCGAAGTCGTAGTCGAAGAAATACGCGGCCTTCTGGAGATCAATGCCCTCGGGATACGCGTACGCATAGCTGGCTTCCGGTTGGACGTTCGTGGCCTTGAACGCGTCGCGGTCGAAGAAATACGGCGAGAAGCGCTCCAGCCAGATCCGTCCACATCCACCCGGAGGTTCGAGGTGCGAGATGGCCTTGAGGACTGCCAGCTCATCCGCGTAGAACTCGAGCCGCTCACCCGGAAACCCCCACAGCAGATTCCAGCTGACGCGAATCCCAAAGTAGTGGCACCACTTCAGCATCCGGACGTTCTGCAGCATCGTCGTGCCCTTCCGCATCAGTTTCAGGACGGGCGTGCTCAGGCTTTCGATACCGGGCTGTACCCAGCGGACGCCGCCCTCGCAGAGCTTGCCAATCTGTTCCTTCGTCAGGTTGGACTTCACCTCGTAAAAGAACTGGTAGTCGAGCTGCTGTTGGCCGAGCAAATCGAAGAGTGTGTCGACGTACTGCATGTCGAGGATGTTGTCGGTGGCTTCGAAGAACGTGATGCGGTGCCTTGCCGACAGTTCCGCCAGTTCCGCCAGCACCCTGGCGGGCCGCTTCGATCGAAACGCCATCCCCGTTCCGTTGAGACCGCAGAACGTGCAGTGGTGCTTCTTGCCCCACCAGCAGCCCCGCGAGGTCTCGAACGGAATGGACCATGTTTCGGCCGGATCGATATCGAGGGTTGTCTGGCGGGCAAAATACTCGTCGTAGTGCGGCGTGGGCAGGCCGTCGAGGTCGACGGTGGGGCCGGCTGGCGGCGTCACGGTCACGCGGCGGCCGCAGCGACGCGTCACTCCAGAAACCGTGCCCGGGTCTTCACCCGCCGCGAGCTTTTCGAGCAGAAGCGGAAAGGCGGTATCAGCTTCGCCGACGACAGCAAGATCGATGCATGGGAACGTCCGCACGTACTCCGGCCCCATCTCGCCCTCGAAGTTCGCACCTCCAAAGACCGTCAACACCTCAGGCCAGGTTTCCTTGATCCGCCTGGCCAGGGCGATCGACGCCACGTTCTGCTGAAACGTTGACGTGAAGCCCACCGCCCGGTATTCGTTCCACGCCATCGATGCGCAATGGTCGATGAACTCTGGCAGCACTTCCCGGCGAAGACGCGTGAGGTAGTCGGCGCCACCGGACAGTTCGCGTTCGGCCCACCGCACCTCGTCTGGAAATCTGGCGAAGTACTGGTCCTCGCTTGCGGCAGCGTCGCCGAAGGCGGCATGCGAGAACAACCACTCGCCGGTCATGTGTCGCCGATGGCTGCACAGCGCGTGATAGTTCTGGCTGCCAAGCCGCTTTGACAGATCAAGATTCAGGTGATGCGACTCCACCGGAAACCCCTGACGGGCGGCGATGGCGTGCAGAAGGCCAAGCTGGATGGACGGACGCTCAGCGACAAAGAACGGCATGCACACGAGCGCCACGGGATACTTGGGCACGACGCTCCCCGAGATCCTAGGATTGCGTTGACGGCGCCGGCGTCTCGCTCGACGTGACGGAAGGCCCGATGAGCGAAATCTGATCGTGCGGCGCGTTCAGAAACGCGAAGGCATCGACAATAACCGGCTTTCCCTTGGAGAAGACGCGGACGATGCGGAGCAGGTCGAGGACGGCTTCGCGATAGTACTCCTCGAGCGTGAGCGTCTCGGCGTCCTGCCGAGGCTCGATTCGGAACCTGAACACGACGTCACCGTGTTCGTCGAGTTCCTCGAGCAGGGACTGCTTGTCGCGAATCGGAAATTCCCGGCGCTCATCGCGCGCTGTCGCTGCGTCGGTCAGGGTCGCCTGCGGCTCAATCGCCATGCTGATTTCTCCTTCCGGCTAACCAAAGTGCAACGTAATCGAGTCTGCGCCACGGCCGACCCGCACTTCCTGGATGAGCCAGCCGGTGCGCGAGTCGACCCGCTCACGGACAGACTCCATCAACATTCGGATGTCAGTCGCCTGGTCGGAGACGTCCGTGTCCGCCGTCACCGTGTCGAGCCGAACGGAAGGTCCATCGCTCTCCGCGCCCTCGACCGGCTCTTCTGGCGGGTCTGCGACCGGATCGGGTTCGGGCTCGGGATCCGGATCCGGGTCGACAATCGGCGTCGTCGCCGGATTCGGTGAGGCCGGGTACAGCTGGGCCTCCGCCAGAGCCTTGGCCGCATTCAGCCGGCCAGTACCGAGCAGGCCGGCCATGCCCGCGTTGACCGCGCTGACGTCGTCCACCGATTTGCGCAGGAGCGCTTTCAGTTCCTTGGGCGTCAGGTTCGGACGGATGCTGAGGACCAGCGCGGCGACGGCGGCGACATGCGGTGCGGCGATCGACGTCCCGGCTGCCTCGGCGTAGCTGTTGGCAAGGTCGGCGCAGAGGATGTCGCGTTCGTCGAAGGGGAGTCCGTCGCCTCCAGGCGCCAGTAGATCCACCTTGGCCGAATAGTTCGAGTACGAGGCCCGGCGATCATTTTCATCAGTCGCCGCCACACTGATGATGCCGTCTCCAAGTGCGCCCGGCTCGCCACTGTAGTCGGACGGATAGTGCGGGCCGGAGACGCCGTCGTTGCCGGCCGAGAAGACGATCATCACGCCAGCCTCCACTGCGTCCAGGAGCGCGGCGCGGATGACCGCGACGTCACCGCTGACCTTCCAACTGCAGGACAGCACGAGGCGCCGAACCTGGCCGGCGGCCGAGCCTGCCAGCCGGGCGACCTGCGCGGCCCACCGAATGGCATCCGCGCGCTCGCCGTACGACTGACTCCGGAGATTCACGACGAGCGGCAGGACTCGGGTCCCCGGCGCGATGCCCGCGATGCGGCCCTGGTCTGCGGCAATCAGGCCGCAGATGTTGGTGGCGTGAGAAGAGGGCGTGCGATCGGCGGTGAACACCAGCTCGTCCGAGAGCGGCGCGTGGAACTTTCCCGCGAGCGCGTCGTGGGCGTCCGGCCACCCGTCCACCACTCCGACGACAATCGTCGCCTGTCCGGTCGTCACGGTCCACGCGGCCGGTGCGGCGATCTTCATCACATTCCACGGCAGATCGGTCAGGGATTCGGCATCGGATCCAGACCTCGGTGGAGTTGCGATGATCGACCGGATCTCCTGATCGTTCACGCCGTAGTAGCTCGGCTCAGCAAACTGCACGCCTTCCTCGGAATTGAGGCTGGCGATCAGATCGAACACCGAGATGCCCTGGGCGGTCTCCACTTCGTACAGGCCCGGCGACCGGAACTGCCGCACCAGTTTGGCGCGATGCTTCTTCAGGACCTGGTTCGCCTTGCTTGTCGCCGGCGTCTTGAACTGCACGACGACCCGATCGGGCAGCGCGTAACGTGTGATGCCCTCGGCATCGACGACGGCGGGCGCCACGGCGTCGATGGCGTCGCTGGACTTCAGCTTGGCGATCGTCGCCTGAATCTGGCGCAGGCTCTCCGCGTCGGAGTTGACCTTGAGAATGAACACGCCATCGTTGTTCGAGCTCTGCGACACCGAGAGAAGGTTCTGGCCCAGCAGTTCGCCGAGGGTTTCGGCGTCATCCGGGCGGCCCAACGCCACGAAGTCCGTATGCGACTCGTCGAGCACGACGGTCCGTCCGGTGAGCTTGTCGCGATAGCGATATGTCATCGATGGTTGCCTCGTCGAACGTCTGCTTGTGATGGCTGTCGAACGAGGACCGTACGCTAGATCAACCCCACGACACCGACACGTGAATCGCGTTCTTGCCTTTCAGCCGGTCTGCCAGGTTTTCCGCCGCGAACTTGTGCGACACTTCGCCCGCGACGAACTTGCCAATGTGATCGGCCAGGGCGATGTTGTTCGTCACCCGTCCGACCTCCCTGGACACAGCCGCTCCAGCGCTCGTGCCTGGCGCAGCCAGTCCCTCACCTTCGTCATCGTTCAGTCTTACTGTTGGCATGCATGCCTCCTAACTGGCCCTGCCCGACAACCATCACACTCGTATGAAGCGGTCCGGGATGACAGCGAGCATCCCGAGACGCGCGTCGACCTCTTCGCCCAGCGCACCGATTTCCGAAGAGACATCACCGTCGCGGTTGGCCGGCAGACGCACGCAATGCACCTTGAGAAACTCCGGTTCGGCCGATGTGCCGAGCGCGTGCTGGACCGCGCGCTCGGGCAGCATGTCGACGGCCTCCAGACCGGCGCTGCCAAACCGCGGCATGTAGCCGGGATCGACGCCGTCGCACCATCGCCGGACCAGGCACTGGCCGCAGGGGCCTGCGTCGTCGTGGCTGCGATCCCAGGCGCCGATCAAGCGCTCGGTGGAGATCAGATCGAGCCTGCCGCCCGCCACACAGACCGGCGTCTTCTCGACGGTGACGCGCAATCCGAGGTCCTCAGCGAGCGCAATGGCTTGCTGGAGCCGCGGCGCCACGACATCGAGCGACACCGCCTCGCGCTCGCAAAAATCGACATTTACCAGGTTGGAAAACTTGATCCGCGGCACGCCCCAGGCGTGCACCAGCCTCGTCATCTCAGAGAGGCGATCGACGTTGCGCGCCATGATGACGACGTTCACCTGGGAGCGGAAACCGGCGCTGACGACATTGCGGATACCTCGAACGGTCTGATCGAAGCTCTTGGGTACTGCGGTGTACGAATCGTGCAGCGCAGCGTCGTCGCCGTAGAGACTGGTGCGGATGTAGATGTGCTCCGTGCCAAGCTCGGCGACGGACGCGGTGAATCGCTCGCTCGCAAACGTCCGGCCATGGGTTGCAAGCGAGCACTCGTGTCCACGATGCCTGGCGAACTCCAGCAGCTTCAGAAAGTTCGGATAAATGGTGGGCTCGCCGCCGAAGAACTCGATCTTCGTCGTGATCGGCTGAGCCTCGATGGCACTGATCGCGTACTCAAACGGAAGATCTGACGACGTGTGGATCTCCTCGTCGACCATGCAGAAGATGCACCGGTTGTTGCACCGGCTCATGAGCCGCACGATGAGCAGGTTCGGCAAGGCGATGAGCGCCGAGGAGTCCGGTTGCGGGAGTATTGGAAGCATTTTCACAGCGCAGCCCTCACACCACGATTCGCCGGCACGGCGTCAATTCAACTGGCACGCCCGTCTGAAGCTCGATCTCGCTGTAAGGCACGCCGGCGAGGTCCGTCCAGTGATTCGGGCTGAACGTGCACGGAATCACCGCGAGATCCGGGCGGCGACCGAGGCGGGCGATCAGCCGCTTCAGGCATGCGATGTAGTCCCGGCAGAGGTACAAGTCCCCGACCACGATGTTGCCTCCCCAGAAGTCGTGCTGGGGACTGACGACGATGAGCTCGAGGTCGGCGGCTCGAGCGGCCAGGGTGGGGTTCTCGACGTAGTAGCGTGTCACCACGCCTTCGAGCAGGCGGGACGTCAGCACCACGACTGTGCGGGCGTTGCGCTCGTGCGCGCGATCAAGAACAGTGAGCAGGTCGTCCGGGTCGAGGTCGTCGTTGAGAAACAGGCCGGCCAGCGAGCCGTACGACTCATCGCCAGCCGACGGGGCCTGGTATCCCGCGGGCTTGTAGGGATAGAGGTCGGCCTCTTTCGGCGCGTCGTCGCGCAGCAACAGCGTCTGCTCGTGGCCGCCGCGCTCGATTCCCACCAGGACTTCGCCGTGTGTGCGGCCGATTTCCTGATGCAGAATCCGCTTTCCCTGCATGCGGGAACGAACCGGGCGTCCGTTGACAGAACACAGGAGGTCGCCGCGGCGAATGCCGGCGCATGCGGCTGGCGAGTTGCGGATGACTCCCGAGATTCTTGGGAGAATCGACACGCCGCGCGGCAAGTACGGCGCGGCGGACATCGGCGTGTCAATCCGGTCTGCCTCCTCTTCGACGATCGCGAACACTCTGTCCCACTCACGATCGGTATCGAACAGCGTCTCGCCGCCGCTGAAATACCCGGAGTAGCTCGGCAGAGACACCCGGATCGCCCGCGCCCACGCGCTGTCGTAGAACCGAATGGTGCGGCGCAGGTCCGCCTCGGACGTATCCGGCCAGGCCACGATGCCGCCCGTGAAGGGAATGCCGTGCTCGCGCAGTTTGGCCGCGGCCGAAATGGCGACCTCGGGCCGTCCGTCGCGCATCAAGGTTTTTCGTCCGGCGGCGTCGGCATTGTTCACCGAGAGCACGAGGTGCACCGGTGCGAGAGTGGCCAGCCGCGCAATGGTTTCTTCGGTCAGGCGAGCCCCGTTGGTGGTCAGGCTGATGACGTGGCTGGAGTCATGCGCGCGGAATTCGGACAGGATGTCGAGCAGGCGCGGATTGGTGAACGGTTCGAGATCGAGCCGGGTGCGGAACTGGAGCAGTCCCTGCCTGCGCGCGGGCTGAAAGAATCGCGCGCGCGTGCGGCTCTCCGCCACGCTGAGCATGGTCAGGTCGTACGGCAGTGGATTGCCGTACTCGTAACAGAACGTGCAGCGCGCGTTGCAGTAGCCCGACAGCGATCCGAAATTGTCCAGCAGATGGGCGCTCGGACCGACGGCCCACGGCTCGAGACGACGCAGCCGGAATGAATCGATCTCGACCGGGTGCCCGTCTGATTCGAAATCGACGATCGCGGACAGCGCTTCGAGCCGCCGCTTCACGTACGCGAGGAGCGGATGCAGCACCTCGCCTGTCGTTTCCAGGCGTCGGTACGCGCCTAACGGAACCGGGGCCGTCGCGATCTCAGACCTCGCGGCCATACACCATCAACCAATCGATGAGCTCGACCGGCACGCCAAACTCGCGCGAGAGTTCCGTGAAGGTCCGACCGGACATGTCGACACCCCACGGGCTTCCGAACGCATCCGGAATCAGGATCAGGTCAGGACGAATCCCCTGGCGGATCCGCTTACGGACAACGCGGGCGTAGTCCTCGACGAAACGGCTGTCCATGACGTTGTAGTTGCCGCCGGGCGTAGCCTCCTTGACCGTTTCGATGTACAGGTCAATGCCCTGAAGACGCTCGGCAAAATCGGGAATCGTGTTGATCAACGTCTCGAAAATCGGCGCCACCACGCTGGACGTGAAGAGCAGGACGGTTCGCGCGGCGTGGCGTTCGACGACGTCGAGCAGTTGTTGAATGTGGTGAAGGCGGAAATCCTCGACGTGGAAAATGCCGTAGTTCTCGCCCCGGTAGAAGTACCGGGCGTTGTAGGGATAGGTGTCGTTGCCTGCCGGTGGATCCTCGAGCCTGAACTGATGCCGCTCGCCGTTCCTCCTGACGACAATGGCCGCCGGATCGCCGCGCAAGTGACACTCATCCAGGGCCGCTTCCGACTCGATTCGCGTTTGAATCCGCTGGCCGTTGATTTCTTCTATGACATCGCAGGGCTTGATCCCGGCCTCGTACGCCGGCGAGTGCAGCACGACCCCATCCACTTCGGGCACGACCGGCGTGACCCAGTAGACCGGCGGCTCGCAGAAGAGCGCGACCTTCACCCGGTGGCGCAGATCGTGCGCGAAACTGGCGATGCGCGCCCAGTGAGCGTTGAAATCGGCGTCGAGCTGGGTGTGCAGCCACTGGTGAGAGAGTGGTAGCCGAATCCTCACGGCGTACGCTTCGTGCGCTTCGAGAAAGCGGACGGTCTCTTCGATGTCCTCTTCGGTCTGCTCCGGCCACGCCACGATGCTTCCCATGAAGGGGATGCGGTACTTGCGAAGCAGCGCAGGTGCCGCGAGCGCGACCTCGGTTCGCCGGCCCGTCTTCATCAGCCGGCGGTTCAGCTCAGGGTCGGCCGCATTGATCGAGAGCTTGAAGATGAGCGGCTTGAGGGCCGCGAGGCGCGCGACGGTGGCCTCGTCGAAGTGGGAGCCGTTTGTCGTGATCCAGAACAGCCGCTCCGGCTCGCGCCGCCGTGCCAGCTCGATGATCTCGAGGGCCTGGGGATGGATGAACGTCTCCATGTGCGGGCGGTTGGACGGGAAGAGCGCCCGGCCTGTCGTCGGGTCGTAGTGCCGAAGCCGCGTGTGCGCCTCGCCCACCGACATGAGCGACTTTTCACGCGGATACGGGATGTTTTCTTCGAAGCAGAAGTGGCAGCGGCTGTTGCAATGCCCGGAAATCGGCGTGAGCGCGTTCATCGCCGTGTTGGTCGTGTAGCTCTCCCATCGCGACAGGTCCTTGAGCCGGAAGGCGTCGATCGCGACCTTGCGGCCGTTGGACTCGAGATCGACGAGCGACAGGAGTCGGCGCAGTTCGTCCTGGATGTGGACAATTCGCGGCTCGATGACGGCGAACGAGTTGGCGTCTCGTGGTTTCACGTTGCCTCGCGAGTGGATGCCGAGGAGAGACGCTAGTCTTTTCGATGGCGCCCCGCGCAATCAATACTCATCACGTTCCGATTTGCTCGATTCGGGTTCCGTTTTGGTCCGGTAGTGTGGTGCTTCCTGTAACGACCGGGCAACGGCATGTCGTGAGGCCGAAGACATCACGCTGGTGCAGATACAGATTCAACAGTGGTACGACAGGTCGATGCGGCTACCATGCTCCCATTACTTGAGAGGTTCACAGGTTCACATGCGCTCAGCCCCGGTCACGGCACTCCTCATGTTTGTGCTTGGCTCCGCCGGCTGTCAGGAGCAGTCCGGAAAGGACACGCCGATGGCCCCCTCATTTCGCGCGACGAGTAGCATCCGGGAGATCATGCAGTCCGTGGTGGCGCCCAGCGCACAGGGGCTCTGGGATGCCGTCGGCACTGTCTCGAACGCGCAGGGCACGGTTCATCTGGCGCCGAAGACGAACGAAGACTGGACGGCACTCCGACGCCACGCGGTCACGCTCGTTGAATCGACCAATCTCCTGCAGATGCCGGGCCGACATATCGCTCCGGCCGGAGCC
>Ga0190274_10000708_pt1 | contig 19511 bp, 22 predicted proteins | sample Popmic531T_FD_133002 | JGI IMG/M metagenome (GOLD analysis project Ga0190274, IMG submission 133002) | Populus adjacent soil microbial communities from riparian zone of Yellowstone River, Montana, USA - 531 T | ecosystem: Environmental > Terrestrial > Soil > Riparian zone | place: USA: Montana... | reverse complement strand
GCAGATCGTTGACGTTGCGCATCATGATCGCGTCTCCTTCATGAAATCCTCTTCCCTGGGATATGTCACGTGGCCGCCGCGTATCTGGGCCCACGACGTCAGGGAGTGAGGGCGCGCACGCACCGCGCTGGTGATGTCGCGAACCTCGATGCCTCTCGCAAGCAGGGCATCGGCGATCAACGAGCGATGGCAGCGCCATGGAACGGCCTCGGCACACATCAATACGACACGCTCATCGCGGGCGAGCGCGATACACCGATCCAAGCTGTCCTCGAAAGCCGGCGTCTCCATGTAGTCCGCATAGCCGCGGAAGCTGAGGTTGCGCCAACCGGTGTTCCGGGAGTACTTGCGGGCGTTGCGCCGTCCGCCCAGTCCAGGCATGTGACTGTAGCGAATCCCGAAGCGCGCCAATACCGGAGTCAAATGATCTCGAGCGAACTGCGGATTGTGGTGTGAACGCGGGATCGACCGCACGTCGATGAGGCGCTGGATGTCGTGACCTTTCAACAGGGCGACGAAATCTTCGATCGTCCGGGTGGAATGACCGACGGTGAAGACAATGTGCGATGGCACGTCAGCTCGCCGGCGTGAGGAAGCGACGTCGCTTCATGCCAACTGTGGCAATCAATTGTTCGAATGACGATGCGAATGCCGCGATGCCGTCCGACTGCAGCTCCTCGGTAATTGCAGGCACATCAAGACCAAGCTCGGCCGCCTGCGTCAGCGTCGCAAATGCCTCCGTCTCCGAATCCTCCGTGCCGAGAATCACCCGAACCCGCCCGTGGTCCCGGAAGGCATCCATCGTTGCGGGGGGGACCGTGGTGATCGTGTCTGGTGCAACGAGCGATTCCAGGTACAACACGTCGGAGTAGGAAGGATTCTTGGTTCCGGTACTAGCCCAGAGCGGCCGTTGGACGCGGGCGCCGCGCTGGCTGAGGCTCGCGAAGCGCTCTCCTTGAAAGATCTCTCGGAATCGACGATAGATGCGCCGGGCGTTTGCGATGGCGATCGTTCCCCGGAGCGCCAGCGCTTCGGGCGTCCCGATATCTTGGAGCAACCGATCCGCAACCGTGTCGAGACGGCTCACGAACACCGATGCGACTGATGCGACGTGACGGGGATTCGGGTGCCCCTCGAGTCCCCGCAAATAGGCCTGTGCTACCGCCTCGTAGTGCTCAAGAGAGAACATCAGCGTGATGTTGACGTTGATGCCGGCAGCGGTCAGCGCTTCGACGGCGGGGATGCCTTCTCGGGTCGCCGGTACCTTGATCATGACGTTCGGCCGTGCCACGACGTGCCAGAGATGCCGGGCCTCGGCGATTGTGGCTGCGGTGTCGTGGGCCGCGCCTGGTGAGACCTCGAGGCTGACGAAGCCGTTTAACCCATCGCTGTCGCGGTATAGCGGCCGGAACACGTCGGCCGCCGATTGAATGTCCTCGACGACGAGGCGCTCGACCAGCGCGCGATCGGCGGCGTTGCGGTCGGACTCCAGAGCCCGCCGCAGCCCCGCGTCGTAATCGCTACCGCCGGCAACTGCCTTTTCGAAGATAGTCGGGTTGCTCGTGATGCCGGCCAGCCCGTCGGCGTCAATCAGTCGCTGCAGGGTGCCGCCACTGATCAAACCGCGACTGATGTTGTCCAGCCACACGGATTGGCGGCATTCACGCAACGCCAGTAGGGGATTCATCCAATGGCCCCTTTCCCGAACTCCCTACTGAGCCGCGCGAGCGCCAGAGCGCCGAGCATGAGCCCGAAATCGCGGAGGGCGATGTCGAGGTACGCAGGGATCAACAGGAGGTTGACGACAATGCCGGCGAGCCACGCCGCCACGACGTACGCACCAAGTCGGGGCCGCAGGGCGACGAACACCGCCGCTCCGATCTCGACAATGCCGACGATGAGCATGAAGGTGTGAACGGGCACCGGCAGGAGGCTGGCAGCAATGGGCGCCACGTACTTGTCCCAGTCAGTGAGGAAGTGCGTGAACTTGTCGACGCCGGCAACGAGGGGCGCCACGATGAATGCAAGGTATAGAAGCTGATAGGCCTGGTACGCTCGGCGGCTAGTTGCGACGGTCGTCTGAGTCATCTGAATTCCTTCGACTGATGTCGTTGCGCGTCTGCCGTGTCGAACTGCACGGTGCGCGCCACCGACCCGGTGCGAAAGGGCCCGCCAATCCGGCCTGCGGTGCCGGTCCACGTCCGGTCCCGTTCAAGGTGTAAGGCCGGCTTTCAAAATGAAAGAAGGCCTACCCCTGATCGCTGAGATGAGCGGGCCGAATACGTGGCGCGCCGCTTGCGTGAGTTGCTAAGCGTGATCGGCAATGACGTGAGCGAAGTCACCGGCTTCGAACGTCTCCGACTCACACTTCGAGCTTCCATTCGCGGCCACCAAGGAGTGATCGGTGATGCGGCTTCTCAGTGCAGTCTCAATCGTGTTTGCGCTCGCGTTGATGCTCTCAATCGGCGGGGTCGCGCCCGCCATAACGGCAAGCCAAGCGGGTGGCCGCTCCGCGGATGGCGGTGAACCGAACGTCCGAGATGCTGACGTGCGGAAACGACCTCGTGGGCAAGCCATCTTCCGTTACGACACGTTCGGGGACGAGCAGTTGTGGACTGATGTGTTGCGGATGCACGAGGTGATTCCGACCGTCGCCCCGATGACCGCACTAGCGGTGGGCCTCAAGGTCGACGTCGATGCCTTGCCGCCGGCCGTCGTAGCCGCCTTGCGGGCCGGTGAAGTCGACCTGACCAATCCCGCTGTTACCGTTGAATTGCTACGCCTGAATGCGGTCGTCGGGGTCCAGGGTGCGGTCAGTGATACCGGTCAGCTCACCAGCGTCGGGATCACGTGCGCGCTCTGCCACTCCTCGGTCGACAACTCGTTTGCTCCTGGAATTGGCCGCCGGCTCGACGGGTGGGCGAACATCGATCTGAACGTCGGAGCGATTGTGGCCCTGTCGCGGGCGCTGGATCCAGCCACGAAGGCGGAGTTCAACGCGTGGGGGCCGGGGAAATATGATCCGCGCCACCATGCGTTCGACGGCATCAACCTCCTGTCGCTGAACAGCCCCTCGCTGCCCATCGTCCTCCCACCGATCTACGGCCTGAAAGGGGTTGGCTTCGAGACGTTCACTGCCGATGGGCCCATCTCGTACTGGAACGCCTACGTGGGGGTGGGGCAGATGGGCGGGCAGGGCACGTTTCACGATCCGCGCATCGGTCTGATGATCACGCAGACGCCGGATCTCGTCACGCCAAAGCTGCCGGCGTTGCTGGCCTATCAGTTGGGCCTGGATACGCCGAAGCCTCCGAAAGACAGCTTCGATAAGCAGGCCGCCAACCGCGGGAAGCGTCTGTTTCGCAACGAGGCGGGATGCGCCACTTGCCACGCGGGACCCCACTTCACGGACGTGCTGAGCGGTCCCAGGCAGGACGTTCCGTTCCTGCACGATCCGGCGGAAGTTGGCATGGATCCGGCCTACGCCTTGCGGACGGCCACCGGAAAATACCGGACGACTCCGCTTCGTGGACTGTGGCAGCACCCGCCGTATTTCCACGACGGCAGTGCCCCGAATCTCCTGGCGGTGGTCAATCACTACGACCAGCTGTTCGGCCTTAATCTCACCGCGGCCCAGAAAGCCGACCTGGTCGAATACTTGAAGTCGCTCTGAGCGAGAAGGGCATGACAAATGGCGACAGAATTCGTGACGGCAATCAAGACCAATGAGATACCGGTGGATGGTGTCAAAGCAATCGACGTGCGCGGTAAACGAATCGCCGTGACCAACGTCGGCGGCACGTATTACGCCTTCGATGATGCGTGCACGCATGAGGACTGCTCGCTGACCGAAATGGGCGAACTGGCCGGCACGACGGTCACCTGTACGTGCCACGGCTCGGAGTTCGACGTGCGGACCGGGAAGGTGCTCGCGCCTCCGGCGACAGTACCGGTCAAGGTGTACCCGACGCGAGTCGCAGGCGACGCGCTGCAGATCGAAGTCTGATGGCCAACGCCTACGTCATCGTCGGTGGAAGCCTCGCCGGCGCGACGGCCGCAGTCACGCTCCGTGAAGAGGGCGCCGATGGGACCGTGACGTTGATTGGCGCCGAGCGTGAGCTGCCGTACGAGCGACCGCCACTATCGAAGGCGTTCTTACGTGGCGAAGTGCCGTTCGAAAAGTCGTTGGTGCGCCCCGCGGCGTTCTATGCGGCACATCGCATCGAGACGATTTCCGGCGTACGCGCGACACGTATCGACACGTCCGCGCGAGTCGTTGAGCTCGAGGACCGGCGGCGCGTGCCATTTGACGCACTGCTCATCGCCACCGGCGGTCGAAACAGACGCCTGTCGATTCCGGGCAGCGAGCTCGAAGGCATCCATAGCCTCCGCACGATCGACGATGCCGTTCGTATCAAAGCCGAGCTGAGCCCCGGCCGCCGGGTCGTCGTCGTGGGCCTGGGATTCATCGGCTCCGAAGTCGCCGCCTCACTCCGACAGAAAGGTCTCGAGGTCGTCGCCATCGAGCCCGCAAAGACGCCTCTCTTCCGGGTCCTGGGCGAGGCTGTCGGACAGAGCATCGCCGACCTGCACCGCGCTCACGGCGTTCGGACGATTTTCGACGACACCGTTGCCGCCTTCGAAGGTACTCAGCGCGTCACGCGGGTCATCACGAAAGGTGGGCTGCGCCTGGACTGCGACTTCGTGGTGGCGGGGATTGGCATTGAACCCGTCGTCGATTTTCTCGATGGCACAGGCATTCATGTGGATAACGGGGTGGTTGTCGACGCGTACTGCCAGACGAGTGTCCCCGGCATTTACGCGGCAGGCGATGTCGCCAATCACTATCACCCCGTATTCGAGCGGCAGATCCGCGTGGAGCACTGGCATAACGCCATCAAGCAGGGCGCCGCGGCCGCGCGCAACATGCTGGGGAGGAGCGTACCGTACGACGAGATCCACTGGTTCTGGTCGGACCAATACGAAGCAAACCTGCAGTACGCCGGCTTCCACACGAAGTGGGACCAGCTTGTCGTGCGTGGACGCCTGGAATCCGGGAATTTTCTCGCCTTCTACATCAACGACGGACGCGTCGACGCGGTGGCCGGTCTGAACCGCGGCAAGGACGTGCGGCGCGCCATTCCACTCATTCGGTCCCGGCGCCAGCTGGATCTAGGCGAGCTCCAGGACGAGAGCATCGACCTCCGATCGCTCAATACCAGCGAACAACCGAAGGCTTGAAACGATGTTGACCGCGATGTCCGAACTGATGATGAGGGTGCAAGCTGAGTACCACGAGATGCCCGGATTGAAGCTGACCGAGATTCAGGCGCAGCGGCTGTGGGGACTCGACGACCGAACGTGCGGCCGCGTTCTGATGGCGCTAGTGCAACGGCGGTTCTTGAAACGGACTGCGTCTGGCACCTATATACGAATGACAGACTAGGGCTTCGCGTGTTGTCGGTCGTGAGACGCGCTGACTGTCTTAGGTCGCAATCTCGCTACTGCCTCGGTTGTCGGTGGCCTCATCGCTACCGCCAAACCGTTGCCTATTCAACGCAGACGACGTAGTCGGCGCCCTCCCAGCGACCCTCGCTCGGCCAGTAAAACGTGAAGTCCACGCGGTCGCCGACCTGTAAATCGAACGTGTCGAGATCGGCTATGTGAACGCCGAGAGTCGTGTCGCGCGTCTCGGCATCGTGGATGGTGTGCCAGCCGTCTGCGCTCCAATGCACTGTGGCCTGGGCGAGCGTTTCGATGCGAAGAGTCCTGTGCTCCGGCATGGTTCGTACCTTGTTGTTGAACCGCCAGATGAGATGACACGAAGTCACGCGTTTGACAACGTATCGCTCAACCGTCTGGGGTGGGCGATCGAACACGTCTCGTGCACGAATCGATCGACACAACTTCAGGTACTCGGCGTGCGCCCATACGAGTGGGCTCGCTGAGCCTGAAGCGTGTCCGATGAGGAGGTCGCGGCCTGGGATGTCGGCGCTGTCCCAGACCTGCTCCGGCAGCAGACCACTTTCACCTGCCAATGCTTCCATCGCCCGCGCCAGATCCGCGGCGACGTCGACGCGGCCGGCGGCGAGCTCGTAGTGCGCGCGTTCGCCCGTTAGCAGCGGCCAGGCCCGGCCAATGCCCGTTCCATTGAATGGTTCACCGTCAGCGTGCTCGCCGTATCCATCGCCTTGATAGCGATGCCACACCGGTCCAAGCGGGGTCTGCACTCTGAGTGTGGCGTCGATTACCTTGATCGTATTGACGATTCGCGGATCATCGGCTGCGCGCAGTCCAAACCGCACGAATGCAAGGGCATCGAGGCTGACCATCAGCGCGGCCGGTGCTGTCGAGTGGCCAGGGGGGCGATTCTTTATCGGCACGAATCCGTGACAGGGCGACGCCGCATCGGCGCGGTCGGGCTCCGCGACGCGCACGTAGTAGCCCTCGACGTCGTGCGCGGCTGCCAGCTCGGTTCCGGTCGCATACAGCCATCGCTCGATGCTGGCGTTCCAGGCGTCGGCGGTTTCGCGCAGATACGCCGCAGCCGTGGTGTGGCCCGTCGCATCGGCCAATTCAGCGGCGATCAGAAGGGCCGCGACTTCGGTCGCGAGCGTAAACGGGGAGTAGCCGGGCTCCTCTTCCCAGCGATCCTGGGGACTGACAGGACCGTTCCGTGCCAAGAAGGCAGCGGCGCGTCGGACCATCGGCCAGAACGCGTTTCGCTCGCGGGCATCGATCACGTCATGCCGAGCGGCGAGATCGACCAGCAGAATGGGGAGAGCTGTTTCATCCATCTGGATGCCGTTCCAATACGGAGTGCCATCGAGCCACATGTTCTGTGACCAATGGCCGTCAGCTTCCTGGGTGACCTGGAGGTACCGCAACACGCGCCTCGCCTCTTGCCGCGCACCGGCCGCGATGAAGCCACCAGCGGTCTCCACCAGGTCCCTCGGCCACACCAAGTGGTACCCGCCGAGGTCGTCGTCACCTTTCGAGAAGCCCCAGGGAATCGAGAGGCTGGCGATCACGCCGCCCTCGACCCGTTTGGATTCGTGCATGCGCAACACTGCTGCGCTGACTGCATGGAGGCGTCTATCCGATCGCGGCGATGCCGTATGCCGCTCCCGCCTCGTGTGCCAGGCTCTCCAGGCGCGGACGTACTCGACGTGCGTTTCATCGAAATCTTCAAGCAGGCTGATGAGCGCGTGCTGTCCCGCTTCCATTGCTGTCGGGCCGAAGCCGAGCGCAATCACGAACGTGCCGTTGGCCGCCTGAAGATCGATTTCACCGGTGATGGCAACATTCCCGTTCTCCGCGCGGAGGTATGTGCGGTCGAGCTGCTTGTCAGCCTGCAGCTGTTGCCAGCCGTCCGAGATACCCACGAACCCGACCGAACGTGCGGACCAGGGCGCCGACGACGCGAGTGCGAGCGCATGATGGTCTCGTTCGGCAAACAACATCGGCGTTCCCTTGTAGTCCCCGACCCACGCCGTGTTGTCGCTTGCCCGGTTTGCGAGGTGGGGCGCCAGGAGAACGAACAGGCGGAAGTCGGCCATGGTTCCCGTAAGCGGCACGAACCGTATCCGTTGGAGCACGACGTCTCGCCATGGATCGGTGAGTACTTCCTTCTCGATTCGATAGCGCCCGTCGCGCGCTGTGTTACAGATTCGATAGGAAGGCACACCAGGCTCGACCTGCGCCGTTAGCGTGTGCGTCTCCCGCTTTTCTTCCGAAAAGTAGGACAGACCGTCGGTGACGATGAATCCCAGGTCTCTTGTGCAGGCGTGATCGACGCGCGGGTAGTACACCTCGTTGAGAATGCCGTGGCTCAGGGTGAACCACACCCGGCTCTCGCGGCTGATGGCCGTGCCGAGGCCGTTCTTCGTGCTGCCGGTCCACCGCCCGGGGATACCCGGCCAGCCGGGGGCAAACGGCTCAATCATGTGACCCTACGTCCTTGTACAAAGGCACGCGCTGTTCACAGTCCGCGCACCGGATGGCGTAACGGATACGGTCGAGAATGACGTTCGCGCGCACGTCGAGCAGGATGAGATGCCGTCCCAGGAACCGGTACTCGACGTCGTCGGGGAGCGCCGGCAGAGCGGCAAGAATTGTTCCGGGCACCGTAGAGTACGGTTGTCCGTCCGGGTAGATCCCGTTGATCTCGTTGGGAAATTCGCCGGGGTTGTCATCCATGATCACGGCCCACGTCTTAGCGTCCATCTCCAAGGCCAGTACCTGCTTGAATTCAAGGCTGATGGCCGGCGAGAAGATGTCGCCTTCGTGCGCTCCGTGACGTGCGCCTTGGATTGCTCGGGCGAGAGTCCGTCGCGCCCTTCGGATCTCTGCCACGTCGTCAGTGACCCTTAGAGGAGGCAAGCCCTCCTGCAGTTTGCTGCGAAGGTCGAAGTAGCTCTGTACTCGTGTACCGAAGTCAGCGACGATGTAGCCCCACACCTGCACGCGGAACGTCGGTTGGGGATCTGCCTGGGGCGCGGAACCTGTCTGAGCGATGCTCGCCGACGTGAGCACGACGGCGAACACTGCGCCGAGAAAGACGCGACACGTAGACAACAGAAGCCTCCCGCAACCCCGAATCGACGGATGCAATCCGCCCGGTCTGGGACTGTCGTTGGAATACACGGCAACTTCTGCGCCGTGAGGATGCTCAGGAATATCGGCTAGTTGGCGGCTGGTGCGATTTCGATGTGAGATCGGCGTTTCGTTGTGAAACGTCTTGAAGAATGACGGCAGGGTCTGGCCGTTCCGTCACTGGCCGTCCAGGCGGGCCCGGCAGCACGGCTTTTGCGCCCCCCCGGGCCTCGCCATCGAGGAGGGCCTTCAGACTGGGGTAGGCGTAGATCGTGGAAGCGTGATGCTGCATGAGCCCGCCCGTATCTGCGGTTGGTCCGTAGTTGCTGTGCACGTCGTGTCCCAGCATCCTGAGCATCGCAATCAGCTGACCACGGTGATGCGACGTGTGTGCGATCCGACGCGTCAGGATCCAGGCCCTCGAGCGGGACACATCGAAGAACCGGACACGTTCTTCCCACCACGGTTCTGTCGTCTGGCGCAGGGCAGTGAGCCGTCGTCCGCTATCTTCGGCATAGCGTCGCATGAACTCCAGCCGCGTTTCCTGCCGCGGTAAGGGAGGCGCCCCCACGTCGACGCCCAGCATGTTACGAAACCAGGCATCCTCGCTGACGCACTGGTGCACCATCTGTTCGTGCACGCTCCGGCCTCGAGGGTCGTCGCTCCTGGGACGCATCTTGAGGTCCGCATCGGTGAACTCGCTCCAAGCGCTCACGACTTTGACGCGCTCCGTCGCGTACGTCTCGACGAGGAAGTCGAACGTCATGCTGTCAGCCGTGGACGCTCGAGCGCCGTTGCGATGCGGGACGCCTCCCGGACGATCTGACTGGAATATCCCCACTCGTTGTCGTACCAGCTCATGACCTTGACGAGATCTCCATCGACAACCTGGGTCATGTTGAGATCGATGACGGACGCTCTCGAATCTCCGATGATGTCGGACGACACGAGTGGATCCGTCGTGACGCCCACGATGCCACGATAGCGGTCGCTCGCAGCCTCTTCAGTAAAGGTCCGGTTCACGTCATCAACTGTCGTCCGCGTCTCAATCAGGGCGACGATGTCTGCCAGCGACCCGACAGGGATGGGCACCCGGATCGCGACCCCGTCGAAGCGGCCACGATACTCAGGTAGCGCTCTGGCGGTCGCCGTCGCCGCGCCGGTGGAAGTGGGTACGATATTCGCTGCGCCCGCACGACCGCGTCTAAGGTTGTCGCGCTGTGTGTCCACGATCGCCTGGCTGGCCGTATAGGCGTGCACCGTCGTCATGGTCGCCTTCTTGATGCCGAGCCGGCGCCCGAGAATCTCCATCACGGGTGTGACGCAGTTCGTCGTGCAACTCGCGCACGAGATGGTGGCCGCGCGCCCTGCCGGCGTGTTGACGCCGTGGACAATCGTTTCGATGTCTTCGCTCTTCGAGGCGGCAGACAGGATGACGTATTTCGCGCCGGCCTGGATGTGGTGGTGGAGGTCTTCTCGCCCTGTCAGCGCGCCGGTGCACTCGAAGACGATATCGACCGCCAATGACTGCCAAGGCAGACGTGCGGGCTTCGGTTCGCGCAACAGTGCCAGCCGATGCCCACCAACAACGAGGCCGCCATCGCCTGTCGTGACAACGGCCTTGGCATAGCGACCATAAACCGTGTCGTATTTCAGCAGGTAGGCGACGTCGCCTGGGGCGCCAAGATCGTTGGCCGCGACCAGATCCAGGCCAGGCGTCTCCAGCACGATCTTGAGCGTAGCGCGGCCTATTCGTCCGAGTCCGTTGATGGCGACCCTGGCCATGCGTATCCGCCTTCCCGACATCTGGTCGTTGCGACTGTGGAACGGAGTCAGTCGAAGAGCACCGAGACGGTGCGACGCTGTGCCGCACTGCGCTCGAGCTGTTCGATCAATTCTCGACTCTCTTCGCAGTCTTTGCACCGAACCGCGAAGGGAAGGGCTCGAAGTCGCGCCTCGCGAATGTCCTCGCCGCATTCGACGCAACGGCCGTAGCTGCCCTCCGTCAGCTTCCGCAACGCCTCATCGATCTTGTTCAGAGTCTCAGTCTTCATCTGTATCAACGCGAACTCGAGTTCGTCCTGTGCGTCGAGCTCCGAGGTCTCGCCCTGGTCGATTACCCGACGTTCGTTAGAGCTGTCGACGCGAGCGTCGCGGATCCTCCCGTGCACGTCTCGCGTCAACTCGTAGAGGCGGTCCTCGAGCATCTTCCTGAGTTCGCCGAACCGGCGTGTCTTCGTTGTCGTAGCAGTTTTCGCCATGCGTGGCTCCCGTGTCATCACAGTGGAGGCATCTACGATGCCAACTGGGTGGGATGCGCCTACGACGAAAGACTCAAGTCGCCGATTGATGGTGGACCCGTCACCGTTTCAGAGTGAGCACGAATCTTTCAGGTTGAAACGCGCGCCCTCACGCTACTCGCCACCTCTTGCGCGAGCTGTCGCAAACGCCCGCCGTATTTTTTAGAGCTGATTGAGGAAAAAGGGGAGGTGGACCACGTGTTGCTGTAGCGACTGGAGCGAACTTCCCCCCGAAATCTGGTTACCGTTCAAGAGGCGACATATGAAAAGAATGGCGCTCGTCTTTCTCGCAGTGCTGACATCCGCCTCGATCCTGGGCGCCCAGAGATTCGCGTCGGGCGACGCTGCACACAGGTTGATGACTGCACTTGACCGGCTCGGCCTTGAGGCGATCGCGGCCGTTGATCCAGCGGAGCCTGGCACCTTCGTCGCCGCACTGAAGATTCAAGGCGGTCGGTTGCTCGTGGTCCAAGCCCAGCATCCGTCAGTAGACGGACTCCTGCAGCGGCTGGCGGCGCGCCAGTACCGAGACGTGTATTTGGATTTGCAGGGAACACCGACACAGAAAGGCAAGTTCTTCGTTCAGGATGCAGGCGCGAACGGTATCCTAACTACTCTCTCGGGTAGCGTTGAGGTCGATGTTCTGTATGAAGACGGACAACGCCAGACCCTCTTCAACGGGGACCTGATCGCGCAACATGTGACGGCCGAGCAGTACGCGGCAAGACTGTCTGCAGCGGACGAGCGGTATACCCGCTTACTGACATTGCTGACATCCGCTCTGCATATAACGACGGAGCAATCCGCTCTGCAGTGATAACGATGGCGATCAATCGTCAGACAGCCCGTACTCCTTCATCTTCCGCCAGAGCGTGACCGGGCTGATCTTGAGCGCTTCGGCGGCGCGTTTGCGATTGCGCTTGAACTTCTCGAGCGCCTGTCGGATCAGTCGCTCCTCGTTTTTCTTCAAGTCGAGTGTGTCAGTGATCCGAATTCCCGCGCGCCCATGGACGATCTCCGGTGGAAGCTCGCGAACGCTCACGGTCGCCCCTCGGGCCAGGATGACGCCGCGCTCAATCGCGTGCTCCAATTCGCGGACGTTGCCCGGCCACTCATAGTTGACCAGCAGTGTCATCGCCTCCGCTGACACCGTCCGCACGTCTTTGTCCATCCGTGCGGCCGCCCGTTGCACAAACTGATGCGCCAGGAGCGGAATGTCTTCGCGACGATCGCGCAAGGGTGGAATCGAGATGACGAAGGCGCTGAGGCGGAAGTACAGATCCTCCCGGAACGTCCCCGCGGCAACTGCGGCGCGCAGATCGCGGTTCGTGGCGGCTACCACCCGTGTATTCACCTTGATCGTGCGCTCGCCGCCGACGCGACGAATCTCACGCTCTTGCAGCGCGCGCAACAGCTTTGCCTGAACGCTGGGCGCCACTTCGCCGAGCTCGTCCAGGAACAGGGTGCCGTTCGACGCCACTTCGAAGAGTCCGGGCTTGTCGCGCATCGCTCCGGTGAAGGCCCCTCGGACGTGTCCGAACAGTTCGGATTCCAGCAGTGTTTCGGTGAGGGCAGCACAGTTCACGGACACGAAAGAGCCGCTGGCACGACGACTCTGGTCGTGGATCATCTTGACCACGAACTCCTTGCCCGTGCCGCTTTCGCCAAACACCAGAACCGTGGTGTCGAGCGGCGCCACTTGGCCGGCCAACTCGAGCACCTCCTGCATCGCCGAGCTACGCGCGACGAAGTGGTGAGACTCCGCATGCTGATTGATGCGCTCGCGCAGCAGATTCAGCTCGCGTTCGCGGCGTTCAAGGAGACGCTCACGCTTGGCCAACTCCAACGCTTGGCGCCGAACCGCGTCGTGCAGGCGCTGTACCTCTTCGGCCAGGCCCGCACCTTGAAAGTCTGCTCGGAGTTGCTCGAGCTCGTCACCCCACGCCGTGGCGTCTCGGCCAATCACGGTGCAGCGCTTCGCGCCCTCTGCCACACATGCGGTCTCGCGAAAATACACTTCCTGCCCGAGGCAGGCACTCGCATAGCCCGTCGCATAACCGACGAGCGACCAGCAGACCGGTTCGTCGCTTGGCCCGTAATGATGCAGATGCTGCTGCGCAGAGTAAGAGTCGTGCCAGAAGACTTCCATGTCGAACCGGCCTGCCTCGTCGCGCTCCAGACGGACGATCTCCACGCGCGCGATGCCCTCGAGCGTGTGGAGCGCCGCGCCTTCGCGGAGCCCCTCGATGGGATCGGACCAATGGGAACGCTCACGCATGTTGACGGCATCGTGGTAGCCGTCGGCATAGCCGAACCGCAACATCACCCGGCGCGCCACATCGCGGCCGAGTGTGTCGATCAACTCCTTCTTCATGAGGCCCATCGCCGCGGCGCTCAAGATGACGACACGCTGATCGTGCAGGCGGATAACGCCGAGATCCGGACGGAAGTCGAGCAGCTCGGCCAGCTGGAGATGAGCGACGTCCTTCGACGGCATGACGGATTGATGGCATTGTAGTCTTAGCGCCGGCACACTACCCTGCGCGTTCTCCCTCCCCGATTGCCCGGTCACCGATACGTGCCCTCCGGCGACTGCGCACGTCACGGGCGTACGCTCACGGCCTGTCGCCCCGCCCGGATGATTTCCACGGCGCAGGCGGCATCCGCCGCGACGCCTGTGGCGACGGACCCCAGCAACGCCTGCCTGAGGGGTCCGTGCCCGTGGGAGCCGACCACGATCAGATCGGCACTCCAGTCGGCCGCCTCCTGCACGATCAGCTCACGAGGTGTTCCTTCGAGCGCCTTGGTCGTGATTGCAAGATTCGGATGAGCGCGTTTGAGGCGCGCGGCGGCGGCGTCCAGCAACGCAGGAGCGAGCCTCCGCAGTTCCTGCGTCGTGTCGACATAGGCGGCGGCTATGACGAACGCCGGATCGAGCAGCAGCGGCGTCGAAGAGTGCACGATTGTGAGGATTTCCACCTTGCTACCCAGTGGCCACTGCCGCGACGCAACTTCTTCAAGGGCGGCGGCACTGTGAGTCGAGCCATCAATCGCCAGGAGTATCTTCATGGGTGCCTCGGGAGTGAGTTCGTGCTGTTATAACCGCAGAGTGGTATCAGTGTGCCGACGCAAGGCTTCGCTGACGCGTGCGGCCGCGCGATTAATCGCGTCGTAGACGTGGTGCCCTCCGGCGCTGACGCGTAGGCGACCTCCGTCGTCTACGGTCAGCGAAACCACGCATCTGGCCGCCCCCGCTGCGCGCCTCGACTTCAGCGAGATTCGCGCTTCGTGTACGACGTGACTGAACCGCGCGACGCTGGAGAAGATCCGGTACTCTGCGTAAGCTCTGGTCTGGCGGCCGAACGTGCACCCGATATCCGTCACCGAGAGTCTCACGTCAGCTCCAGCCGATGATGGCGGGTCATGCGACCGCTGCCCGCCCCGACGGGTGAACGATCAACACGGGGCAAGGCGCCAGTCGCACAACCTCGGATAGCCGAGCCAACGAATGGCCGTCCGCGCCTCCATGACGTCCAATCACGATCAGATCGGCACGAACGTCCTTCGCCACGCGCATGATCTCGTCGTGCAGAGAGCCAATTGCCACATGCACGTCCATCAATCCACGAAAGGGCGCGCCAAAGACGCTCTTGTTAAGTGCGTCGCTCATCGACGCCGGCGCTGGCTCTGAAGCGTGCGAGATCACCTGAAGTGCCGTGATTCGTGCGCGATGAGTGACGGCCAGCGTCGTCGCGTACCGCAGGGCCGAACTTGCCGCGGTGCCGAGTACATTGGCGTCGTCTCTGTCCAGGTCGACGACACAAAGAATCCGCCGCCATGGAGAGGGCATGATCCGCGCGCGCTCCGTGACCAGAGCCTTCTTCGAGGCACTCGCCACGAGATCCGCACGCCCATAACGCCCGTCGGGCGTCGGGCTGAGGAATCCTTCGCCCACTAGCGCCTCGAGTGCCGCTGCGGATGTCGAAGGTTCGGCCGTGCAGAGTCGCTCGACCTGCGGCTCGGTCAGGCGGATCCCAGGCATCGCGGTGAATTCGTCGCGCAAACGCCGGACTAGATCAATGACCCGCATGCCTTGAGTAAGGCAAGGACCGGTCCGATGTGGAGGGTGTGCTCGGCAGAGTCTGCCGCAATGAAATGCGGTGTTCTGTCCATGGTTCCGGCGTAGGCGCATTGCACCTTGAAACGCCTCTTGCAGAGTGAAAGCCTACCTGCCCCATGCGCGTCCGCCGCGGCCCGTGTCTCGCTCTGCTACTTACTGGCCAAGACCCGAGACTGACGTTCGTCCAGGAGCGTACCCTTCGCCAGCGGTGCTCCGCTGGTGCTTCCGTGGCTCGTGTCTTGCTGTTGCCAGGTGCATGAGCAATCAAGACGAGCAGCGACCCGGAGCTGCCGCGCGAGCATTGGGCGTTCCGGCGTCCACGCTGTCGGCGCAGTGCCCTGCCATTGACTCCATCGAGATAGCCGTTGACGACGCGATCGAGGCATCCTTCCCGGCGAGCGATCCTCCATCGTGGATCACAGGCACCGCGACGGTTGCACCGGTGTTGTCCGCCTCGTAACTCAGGGGTTCCCAATGGACGTTCCGATCGAATTCGTTTTGCGTTGTCTGAGTGCGGCTGACCCAGATGCGCTCCGCACATATGCCGTGCGGCGACTCGCTTTTGCGCTGCGCCGCTTCGAAAAACGCGCGCATCGGATCGTTCTACGGCTGAGCGACACCAACGGCCCGCGGCGGGGCGTCGACTCCCGTTGCTCGATCACATTGCGGCTGCACGACGGTCGGCACATCGACGTGGAGGCCGTTACTGCGTGGCCGTTTGCCTCGATTACGCTCGCTGCGAAACGGCTGAACGAGGCGCTGCGGCGCGAACTCGAGAAGACGGAGCTATCGCCGCGTCGTCGTCACCCAGGTCGGCTTGAGGCTCCAGCGGAAGCGTAAGGCAGGCTCCGCCAAACGAGAGAGCAGACATGCAGAGCCCGCCGCGTGAGGACGGTGTCGTCGAACTCAAGTCTGGAGGATCGTGATGACAATGCACTCGAACCGGCTGAAGTCGATGAACAACCGGGTGGCGCCATGGCGGCGGGTCTTGTCTGACCGTTGCGCCCTCATCTTCAATTCGTTTCTGCGCCTCGGCGATGCGTTCGGCGCGGGCGGCCTGCCAGTGTCCTTCATCCTGCGACGAGATTCCCCCCGTGGGTTAAGCGACGGGACACGGCACTATCCGATGCCAGGGCTGGTTGTGACAGACATCGCCCGCGCGTCCAGCGTGCATGCGCTAGAACGTCGCGCTGATGCGAGAAGCACCCTGCGCCCAAACGCGGATCGCCGTAACAATCATCGAGCCGCCTGAATCGATATGAGGAAACCCCCGGCAGGAGTACGTTGGTCGCCGGGCGTGAGTCCCCGTAACCGAGTCGACCGTTCTCTGCGGTCGGCTCCGTTCAAGCGTTTCCGCAGCATTCAGCGTCTCGGTTCGGGCCGGAGCGGTCATGCGTCCGTCGAACACGTCAGGCATCAGCTGTATGTCGCGCGAGACGCGCGGACTGGCGCGAACGCACTCATCAAGGTGCTCACCAAGCCAGGCCTCGTCTACGAGCACAACCTGACCAACGAAATCGCCGCCCTGTCGGCCATCAATCTAGGCGAGGCGTCGATTCGCGTTGTTCCATCTCTGCCGATCTCATCAACGGGCAGCGGCTGTTCGTTGACGCAACGGCGGCGTGGCCTGTCGCCGCGATCAGTCACGCCGCAAGCCCCCTCGGTGACGCCATGCGGCGCGTGCACAAGCGACAAGCGGCACACCGCGTCGACTCGACGGCTACCCTCGGAAATGCTCGAAGCCGCGGCCTTCGTTTCTCGTGACTGGAGAACCTTGACGAACAGGAGATCTACGCTGCCGCGAATTCCGCGGCAGCCCCAGCAGCGCTGACGCCGCGCCCCGCCTAACCGCGTCCGTTCGCGTCTCAGCGACCGCCTCGAAAGTGCTCGGCTTCGGCAGGAGTCGCCGCGCCGAGAGTCCTGTGCGTATTTCAGATCGAAACCTCGTTTCAGGTTGAAGCGGCGTGCCGTCAATCGGATCAGTATCAAGTGCAGTGTTCTCAATGACTTGGCTGGCGTAACTATTTGGGCCCTCCTTTGCTTTACAGAAGGGCATGGAAGCAAACATGAGGAATCACAACCGAATTCTTGTTGCCCTGAGTCTCTCCGAGGGGCGTGACGCCGCGTTCGAGCGGGCGTTGGCACTGGCGAAAACGTCGGGAGCCGAGCTGTACCTGCTCCATGCAATCCCGGCCGGCCAGCCATTCTCGTATGGCGCCGCGGAACGGCTGCGGCGCTCTACGGCGCTTCGCCGGCGGGCCGAGGCTGCTGGCGTCACGGCCCGGAGATACGAGCAGCAAGGCGACCCGGCCGAGATCATCGTCCTTCACGCCGACGCGCGATCGGTCGACCTGGTCGTGATGGGCAGGGACGAGCGCACCGGCTGGGCGTGGTGGCGCCAGAGGTCAGTCGCCGAACAAGTGCTTCGCCGAACCAAGCGGCCGACGCTCGTGGTTGGCAGCAACGACACGGGCGATAAGCCGGTCTACGACAACGTTCTCGTTGCCGTCGACATGTCGCCCGCGTCAACGACGCTGATTGACGCTGCGCTGCAGTGGTCAGGAGGGAGCGCCAGACAGGCGACCGTCATTCACGCCATCGACGGTTTCAGCGCCGTCGGCGATACGTGGATGGTGCCCGAATACCGCGGCTACGTACTTGGTGATGCTCGTCGTGAACTGGCGAAACTGATACCACCGAACGTCGCCAGTGGCGTCAACTTGCGTGTTGCGGCCGGGGCGGCCGCATCGACAATCCCTGCCCACGCCGCAGATGTCAACGCCGATCTGATCGTGATGGGCAGAAGCAAGCGTTTCATGCATCTCGGCTCGATCGCTATTCGTGTTCTGCGCCGTACCGACCGCGCGCTGCTGGTCATTCCGCCTTCGGCGGCAGAGCAGACGATCGATGCTGAACGACCTGTTCACACTCGTGCGGCCTGACACGCGCGATGTTCAAGGAGGGGGCAATCGTGTTCAATCGTTCACTCGTCGTCGTACCGGTTGACGGCTCTCCGGAAACCGAACCTACGGTGCAGTATGCCGTAAGCATCGCGAAACGGCGTGGAGCTGATGTCCACGTGATTCAGGTGGTGGATCGTCGCAGCGGAACGCTGTGGCGCGCTCCTGACAGCGAAAGAAGGCTCCGGGCGCGCCTGAGAGCGTTGCGGCCGGCCGCGGAGCAGGAAGGTGTATCGGTACGAATTGTGACCCTCCGCGGTGGCCACGGCAGCGTCATTCCTGCGTACGCGGAACTCAACGCGGCGAGCCTGGTCGTGGTGGGACATCACTACGGATCCTCTCGCCTGTGGCGCAACAGCAGTGTCGTGAGTCGCCTGAGCCGATCGTCGCCCGTCCCAGTTCTCGTCGTGCCGGTCAGGGGTGATGCCGCGGCGCACTCGGTGAACCGTATTCTCGCCGCCGTCAATTTCACGGTGTCCTCTGCGATCGGATTGCGAACTGCAGCCGAATGGTCGCATCGACATGGAGCGCGCTTGACCATGCTGCACGCCATGGGGAAGCCACTCGACCAGACAGCGTTGAGCGGTGGTGAGGCGTGGCGGCTCCTGCAACGATTGCCCGCTGAGGTAGAGGCGCTATCCAAACGGTTGAAGCGTAAAGCGATGGCCTTGGGATCCGCCGACGCTGAGCCGGTTGTCGTGACCGGCGATGCGTTTCGTGGCATCGTCGCAACCGCGAAGGACACTTACGCGGATCTGATCGTGATGGGCGTCGCGCCTCGAAGCAGATTCGACGAGGCTCTGTTCGGTTCAACCCTCCGGGCGGTGCTGAGTTGGGCAACGGTGCCTGTCCTTGTGGTTCCGGTCGTTGGGGGCGCGCATGAATGGATCGATCAAGTGCAGGAGGACATGATTCAGGCGCCCGCAACAGCCGCCGAATCGGCTCGACAGGCCGCATAATGGGGCCCACCGCTGACTGGTCTCGTGATGGAGTGGACGGGCGGAACTGGTGATGACGGCCGTCGTCGAGCGGCTCGACACCATCGAAGCCGAGAAGGACGAAGGAGCCCTTGTCATCCGCAATCCTTCACATCGCCGTCATCCTGTCGCCATTTGTCGCAGTTCCCCTGGTCGGCTGGGCGGGCGGAAAGCGCATTGTGCGCTCGGTTCTGCCCGCTCTCATTGCTGGCGCGCTTGCGGTCTACTTCATCTCCATCCTCATCATCGTTGGCAGCAGCGGGCCGTTCAGTATTGCAGCCGAATGGGCGCCTGGCCTCAATCTGTCCCTCTCGTTTCGGTTCGACGGCCTGAGCGCGCTGTTCGCGACGTTGATTACAGTCGTCGGAACTGTGATCGTCGTCTACGCCACCAAATATTTCGAGCACCATCAGGACGCGGGCAAATTCAACGCTGCGCTCTTTGCGTTCATGGGGTCGATGCTCGGCCTCGTCCTGAGTGACAACGTCATCGCGCTCTTCGTGTTCTGGGAGCTCACCGGCTTCACGTCATATCTTCTGATCGGGTTCGAGCATGACCG
>Ga0190274_10000707_pt1 | contig 19541 bp, 14 predicted proteins | sample Popmic531T_FD_133002 | JGI IMG/M metagenome (GOLD analysis project Ga0190274, IMG submission 133002) | Populus adjacent soil microbial communities from riparian zone of Yellowstone River, Montana, USA - 531 T | ecosystem: Environmental > Terrestrial > Soil > Riparian zone | place: USA: Montana... | reverse complement strand
GTTGGCCCGCCCGTGCTGTCGGCGGGCGAGATCAAGCTCACACACGGCAGGGAGATGATCGTCACGGCGCTCGGCCGTCCAGCGACCGGTCCCCTTGTGAGGTTCGCACCGGGAATGCCGGTCGCGCCCGGTTCCGTGCTGCTCGTCCCCGAGGGCGTGACGCTCGACGCGCAAACAGCCCAAGGCGCCGCGGCAATTCTATCGCCCGAGACCACGCAAGTTCGTAGCACTTGGGAGATCCTCGGCGCTCGACTCCCGTCAACAGGCGCCGCGCGGGCTGGCGGCACACCACCACCGACGCGGGCGGTGCTGTCCTGGGAAACGTACGGCCGCATTGCCGCCTTGCCGCCCGGCACTTCGATCAGAATCGCCGTCGACACCAAACCTGGCTACACCTGGAATGCATTGGGTCGGCTTACGGGAAGCGACTCGAAACGCGCGGCCGAGGTGATCCTGCTCAGCGCTCATCTCGATCATCTCGGCGTGCGGGGCACAGGCGCCGACACGATCTTCAACGGCGCCGACGACGATGCGTCAGGATCGACGGCGGTGCTCGAACTCGCTCAGGCGCTTGCCTATGGGCCGCGCCCCAAGCGGACGGTCCTCTTCGCCTGGTTCGGCAGCGAGGAGGCCGGCGGGTTCGGCGCCCGCAACTTTCTCGCAAATCCCCCTATACCGCTTTCACAGATCGTGGCGAACCTCGAGTTCGAGATGATCGCAAACGCGGATCCGCTCGTGCCGCCGCACACCTTATGGCTCACCGGCTACGACTGTTCGACGCTCGGCCCTGGCCTGGCCAGGCGTGGCGCACGCATCGTCCAGGATCCACATCCCAGTCAGGGTTTCTTCTCGCGATCCGACAATATTCAACTCGCCCGCTTGGGAGTCGTCGCGCAAACGGTCTCGAGTTTCGACGCCGTTGCGAGCAAGACCTATCACAAGGTCACCGACGAATTGCCCACGGTGGACTTCGCGCACATGCGCGATGCGATTCGGTCGATGCTCGAGCCGGTGCGGTGGCTCGCGAACTCGACTTATAGGCCAACGTGGCTCGCCGGCAAAGACCCGAGCAAGGGCGGCGCTTGCGGCGCTCGGCAAGGCCGCGGCGGCTCGCCGTAACAGTCACGTCCGCCAGGCGTGCTCTAATGGCGACATGCTGGCGCCCGTGCTCCTCTTCGCGCTGACTCTCGCGGCGCAGAAGTTGCCGGTCGGCGAGGTCATCGCCGACGTACGGTGCGAGGCTGACGCCTCGCAGGGCTATGCGCTCTACCTGCCGTCGGGTTACACACCGAATCGCACCTGGCCCATCCTGATCGCCTTCGACCCTGGCGCGCGCGGCATCGTACCAGTCGAGCGCTATCGCGTCGCCGCCGAGCGATACGGCTGGATCGTCGTCGGCTCCAACAACTCCCGAAATGGGCTGCCAGAAATCGGCAAAGTGATCGGCGCACTTCAGGCTGATGTGCGGGCACGTTTTCGTCTCGACCCCGCTCGGGTGTACACGACTGGCCACTCCGGCGGCGCACGCGTGGCCATGGCGGTGGGTTTGTCGAACTTCAAGGTCACCGGTGTGATCGCCTCGAGCGCCGGCTATCCCGATTCGGACCTCCGGCAAACACTGCCCTTCGTCGTCTTCGCGACGGCCGGCACCGAGGATTTCAACCACCTCGAGATGCGCCTGTTCGATGCCGTTCTGAGTTCTCCGCACCTCCTTAGAATCTTCGAGGGCGGCCACACCTGGCCGCCGGCCGATCTGGCGATGGAGGCTATCGAGTGGATGGAGGTACAGGCCTTCAAGTCCGGTCTCGTGCCGAGAAGCAACAGCGCCATCGAACAGCTCTTCCGGAGACGGATCGCCCAGGCCGAAGCGCGCAGTGCCGCCGGCCCGGCCGAGACTTACCTCGCCCTCCGTGCGATCGCGTCCGACTTCGAACGATTGACGGACATCTCGGCCGTGCGTGCGGACGTCGACGAGCTCAGCCGCAACAAGAAAGTGCGCGATGCGGTCAAGGAGGCCAGCGAGGAGGACGAGCGCGAGCGTCGTGCCTTTGCGAACGTCCTTATGGACGAGCAGCGCCTGGCGAAACCTGAGGAGCGGGCCAAGGCCCTGTCCTCGCTCGCCAAACAGTGGAAGACATTGTCCGGGCAGGCAACCCAGACACGCGACTCCTCCGAGCGCCGCGTGGCGCGCCGGGTCTTGAGCGGCCTCGCCACTGGCGCGACGACGAAGGATCCGGATTACCTGAAGATCATCGCCCAGTACCGGGGAGCACGGCGCCCGTAGACCACTGCACGCGCGGCGGTTCGCGGCGGCGGCTACCGAACGACTGTGTTGGCCGAGGCGCCCAAATGCTTCAGCATGCGCGCTCGATGATCGGCCTGCCGTACGGTCACAGATGGCCTTGCCCGGACAAATGGCGAGGCGTCGACCATCGGCAGCGCCATCTGGGTTTCGGCTTTTGTTTTGCGGTACTCGAGCAAACTGATCACCCGCGCCGGCGCGTCTAACGAAACAATCATTGAAACCTCCCGTATCAGATGGTGTTTGCAGCCTATCGGAACGCCGTGACAGGGTGGGTCAGGGCATCGGGATATCGGGATATCGGGAGCATCTATGCGCCGGGTGACCATCGGAACTGCGATTTGCGTGGCCGCGCTCGTCGCGCTCGTCGGCGCGCAATCAGCGGGCACTCCCTCGCAACCCACCGCCAATCCGCTGTTCCAAGACACGCGTCTGGTTCCCGTCCGATTGACGTTGACGGCGAAAGAGTTCGACGCCCTCCGGCCGACTCGTACTTCCGGCGGCAACGCGAGGGAGAGCTGGCTGCAGGGCGCCGAGGGCAAGCGCAACGGGCTGTCAGCCAGCCGCGGCCTCGAGTTCCCCTGGGCGCACGCGACGGCCTCGATCGATGGCCAGAGCATCGAAGACATTGGCGTCCGCTTCAAAGGGAACGGCACCTTCAACCTCGGGCAGGAGGTCAACAAGATCTCGCTCAAGCTGGCATTCAATGAGTTCGTGAAGGGCCGCAAGCTCGGCACGCTGAAGACAGTCAACCTGCATAGCAACGTCACCGACGCCAGCTACGCCAACGAGGTGTTGGCGTTCCGGCTGTTTCGCGCGGCAGGCGTGCCGGCGCCACGCACGGCGTATGCGCCCGTGCGGCTGACCGTCACCGGACGTGCCCCCGACACCTACTATGGCCTGTTCACCCTCGTCGAGAATCCGGATGAGCCATTTGTCGCCGCGCGCGGCCTCGCGGCCACTGGCGCGATCTTCAAACCCGTGACACAGAACCTGTTTGCGGATCTCGGCAAGGACTGGCGACGGTACAACCAGACCTACGATCCGAAGACCGACCTCACGCCCTTGCAACAACAACGGGTCATGGACTTTTCGAGCGTGGTCACCCGTGCAAACGACGCCGATTTTGCCGCCAGGGCGACCGACTTTCTCGACCTCGACAACGCTGCCAGGTTCTTGGCGGTCACGGTGTGGTTGTCGGATATCGACGGCATACTCGGCTCCGGCCAAAACTACTACCTCTACCTCGACCCGCGTACCAATCGGTTCTCGTTCATGGCCTGGGACCAGGACCACTCGTTCGGTCAGTTCTTCCGCAGCAGTCAGCGCGACCGCGAGCGGCTGAGCCTGGACCACCCGTGGAGCGGGAGCAACCGCTTTCTCGATCGGCTCTTCAAGGTGCCGGCGTTCAAGACGGCGTACCTGCGCTACATCGAGCAGTTCGGCCGGACGCTGTTCATGCCCGATCGAATCGGTGCGCAAGTAGACGCCATCGCGGCGCTCATTCGTCCGGCCGTGCAGGCCGAGTCAGCCGAACGTCTGCGCCGGCTCGAGGATACCGTCGCCGGTCGTCGCCCTCGCGTCGATGATGAAATGTTCAGCGAGGCCAACACACCGATCAAGCCGTTTATCGCAGCTCGGGCACGATCGATCGCCGAGCAACTGGCGCGACCGCGATAGGACGCTGGGTTGGTGCCCAACACGCCGATGTTGCCCACGTAGGCACCTCGGGGCTCTCGGCGGCCGGCTCGGACCAGATATTGCCAGCGTCACATGGCCAACGCTACCGGCGTGGCTGTTGCGTGACCATCGTCAGTGACCGTATGTAGACCCTTTGCCTTGACGCTCGCTGGGCTGTCGTTTCTCACAACCGCTTCTTGCCGGAGGGAAACGGTGCCCGCGCCGATCGCCACACCACCACCGCCTGCGGCCACTGACGACCGCGGGACAGCGGCTCTTGGACCGGTCCACATCGAGATGCGCAACGTGCGCCTGCACATGGACGGCGGCGTGACGCTCGATGTCAAGACACTCCGCGGCGAAATGCGCAGCACCAGACCGGGTGAGCCGCCGGTGTTCGACGACTCGAAGTCGTACGAGTTGGACGTAAGCGATGGCAACATTGCGCTCGACATGGAGAGCCTTGGCGCGCTCATGAACCGCAACGCGGCCGGCAAAGAAGGCTCGCCTCTGTCCAACGTAAAGATCGGGACCGAGGCCAGCCGGCTGACCTTGAAAGCCAGACTCCGCAAGGGGATCAGCATCCCGATCTCGATGACCGCTGATGTCTCGGCGACACCGGATGGTCGCATGCGCCTCTCAATCGGGTCGATGCGTGCGCTGGGCATTCCGGCAAACAAGCTGATGGGGCTTCTTGGACTGTCGGTAGCGGACCTGGTATCGATCAAGAATCAGCGCGGCATCGAGATCCGCGACAACGACATCATTATCGGGCCAGGTGACACGCTGCCGCCGCCGCGCATCCGCGGCCGTCTGTCGCGCGTATGGATCGACCACGACCTCCTGCGGCAGACCTTCGGCTCCCCTGTCCTCGTCAGACCCTTGTCGGGGCAACCGGCGACGCCGCAAGCGGTCAACTACATCTACTTCAAGGGCGCCACCCTGCGCTTCGGTCGGCTGACCATGAAGAATGCAGACCTCATGCTGATCGATGCTGACGCCCGCGACGTGTTCGACTTCTCGCCCTCGCAGTACCGCCGTCAACTGATGGCTGGCTACTCGAAAAACGGCGAGGGCGGCGTGTTGCGCACGCTGATGCCGGACTTCAACGACCTTGCGAGCGGGGTCGACTTGCGACCAGCCGCCCAGCCGAGCGCGAGCCATGCCGCGCAAAGCCGCTGAGCCGGCCCGGCGGATGCCGTTTGTCGATCGCCACGTGCGCGCACACACAGTCTCCTCTTGAAACTATATCGTAATGTGATATATCGTAATTCAGTCATGGCTCGCAAGCCCCAAATCGGTCCGGCCGCCGACCCGGAGCTCCTCATTCTGTCGAGTCTGGCTGCCGGTCCCAACCACGGGTACGGCATCATGATCGACATCGCGGAGGGCATGCAGGTCACGATTGGACCTGGAACCCTGTACACGGCGATTACACGTCTCGTCGAAAAGGGGCTTGTCGCACCAGAACCGGGGCTGGGCCGCCAACGCCCGTACCGGCTCACCGAAAAGGGCGGCAAGCATCTCGAGACGAGATTGGCGGATATGCGGCGCCTCGCGTCGTTCGGCCTGCGCCGACTGAGGACCGCATGAACCGCAGGAGACGAATCGCGGCACTGCTCCTCTTTGCATATCCCGCAGCCTGGCGCCGGGAGTACGGCAAGGAGCTGCTGTCGATTCTCGTGGCGCGGCCACTATCGATGCACGTCGCGATCGACATCATCAGCAATGGTCTCTGGCAGCGGACTCGGGCCACACACCCGTCGACGCTGCTGGGGCTGCCACCTTTGGCGGCGATCGTGATCTCCGCTCGCACGCAGGTTGCCATCGTGAGACCCACGGCGATGACCTTTCCTACCATGGAAGTCATTGTGATGTCGTCGGACTGGTACGCCGTACTCGCGTTTGCGTGCGGATGTTGGACTGCCCTGGGCGTGAGGACACCAGCCCAATCCCCGGCATGGGCGGCCGCACGAATGTCGCTCGCCGCGAGTCTTCCGGTCACACTCGGCGCCATCCTCGTTGCGGCAAATCTCACTGACGGCTCTCTCGCCGCAACGATCACCGCAGGCGCGTCGCCATGGATGGTGATGGTTGCGCCACTCGTTCGGCTGCCCCTGTGGGCGCTCTGGGGTTCGGCCGGCGGATCGCTGGGACGGTGGATTCTTCGCAGGCTACGTCCCGCAGCCACAGCGTAAGCTTGCGGCGTGGCCGCGTGTCCGTCCAGTAGTGAGAACCGCAGCTACGGTCGGCGCACGACGACGAGCCAGTCCTCAGTCGGGTGGTTGGGCGCGTTGCCGAGCCCGATCGGTCCGCCGGCCGGCACGTCGACGATCGAGCCCCGCCAGAGCCCTCCTCCGGTCCGGGGGTCGAACCATCGGACATTAAAGACGCCTTTGGTGCCAGTCAGATCCAGCGTTGCTGTGCCGCCGGCCGGTAGATAGATCAGGTAGAGCGCGCCCGGCTCCGCGAGCACGTACCGGCTGTTGTCGTGCGCGAAGTTACCCACCAGCGCGTCGGCGTTGACCATCTGCCAGAACGGCACGCGTTGAGTCCGGAAAAACTCAAGCGCGATCTTCGAGAAACGCCACGTCTGGGCGCGGCTGCGGAAGTTCTCCGCGGTGAGATCGTTCTCCGGCAACTGATAGCCGAAGTAGTACTCGACGCCCGCGCCGCCCGCCATGAGATTGCCCCACAGCGTGTACTTCCGGATGTCGTGGATCGTTCGGATGTCGCGTCCCTGCGCATCCTTGCCGGTGAAACCCTTGTAGCCCGGATCGGGTGGCGTCCCGAGATTCGCATTGCCCTGCTCATCGTTGGCGACCACCCAGGGCTTGCCTGCCTGCTCGGATGCTTCGACCCAGCGCAGAGTGCGCTCGTGCACTTTGTCGAACTCGGTTTGAATCGATACGCCGGTGAGCGTGGAGCGGGTCCCGAGCAGAGGTGTGTAGATCGCATCCTGCGCGGCATCTTCGGGGTAGGTATGGAGCACGATGTTGTGGCGATACGGATCGGTGGCCGCAATGTACTGCGCCATGAGTTGCTGTTCGCCTGTCGAAAGCGTGTTTTCCTCGCCCAGGTTCCAATTGAGTGCGAGCAAGTAGCCGAACCGCGCGACCAGCTCGCGGATGTAGAGCCGCCGGTCGATGCCGAGGGTGCCCCCGTCGAGCGACACCGCCACGGTCGTGGCCGGCGCCGCTGTCCCGCCACGCCCGGACTGGTACGGATTGCCGAGGCGATTGTCGTCGTTCTCGGTTTCTTCGAGCTTGAAGTGCAGATAGATGCCGCGCTGCTGAGCGTGATCGAAGACGACCTGCCACTGGTCGAGCTTCGACACGTCGTAGTGGCGCTTGTCGTCACGATCGATGAAGGGCCACACGTTGTCGCCGTCACCGCCGGCGTTGTAGGTCAGAAACGACATCGCGTTGGCGCCGGCCGAAGCCAGGTAATTGATCGCCCCGATCAGCCCTTTCCCCTTCCCGTCCTTCCACGTCGGGTCGCCCTTTTTCCAGTCAGCGACGTGCGGCGCGAAGGTGTGCAACGGCACTTGCGCCTTGCGTGCGACCGTGCCGTCGAAGCCCTCGTAGGCGAGGAGCGTCTCGGGCGCGTCGGCGCCCGCTTTCAGAAAGAACTCACCAGTCTCCTGAAACTGGAGGTAGCGTCGGCCGACATACTGAAGCCGGCCGCGCGCGCGAAAGTCAGGGGCCGCTTTGTCCGAGCGGCCGATCTGTAGCCGTCCGGAGAGCCCGTTGAACGGGGTCACCGACGTCGCCGGCTGACTGGCATCGACGGCGACGTCCTTCCCGGATACGAACGTGATGCGCCATTCCCACCGGCCGCTCTTGTCAGGCGAGAAATGCGCGCGCCATCGGTTGCCGCTCGTAGCGGAGGTCTCGCCGGCCTTGCCGTCGGCGGCAAAGTATGCGGGCACGATGTAAGACGGCGTGCCGGATTCGTGCACGAGCGCCACGCTCATCCGGTAGTCGAGGAATGGATTCGGGCTCGTGGCAACCTCGTCGGCTTGCGGTCCGGTGAGCGTCATCGTGACCTTGTGCCACTGACGCAGATCACCGGTGAAGAGGACGGGCGGATTGGCCAACTCTCCGTCCTGGCCAGCGATGCCGGTGACGCCGGCGAGCAGCAGCAGCGGCAGCAGGAGTCGTCGAATCACTCGGTTCCCTCAGTCATCGTGTCCCGATGAGGGTACGCCAAGAAGCGCTTCAAACGGCCTGAATTTACCTATGGAAACGGTTCCAGCTTTGCTACGATTTCTCTCACACATTTAGTTAGTGCGCGCCGCAGGTAGCTCCAGGGAGACGCTCATGCACGTTCTGAATCGAGGGTGGTCGATCGGATTGTCCGGTGTTCTCGCGGCCGCGACCTTCGCAACGGGTCCGATCGTCAGTGGCCAGCAGCCGAGCCCAGTTGCGCCCGGTGCTGCGGCTGCAGCCCAAACCGGCCCGACGACCGCCGAAGATCACCAGAACATGAAGGACCAGCTCGGGATCAGGACGTTGCGTCCGGGCCCGAGCGGTAACGAGCAGGCGCCCAATCACGCCAACTACGACGAAGCCACTGCGAACCCCTTCCCCGTCCTACCCGATGTCCTGATGCTCAAGGACGGGCGCAAGGTCACGACGCCGGCGATGTGGGCGACGCGACGGGCGGAGATCATCGAAGAGTTCGACCGCGAAGTGCTCGGCCGCGTACCGAAAAGTGTTCCGAAGGTGACATGGGAGGTTACCGAGACTCTGCCCTCGACGGTCGGCGGACGAGCGGTGATGGGCAAGAAGCTCATCGGTCGCGTCGACAACTCGTCGTATCCGGCGGCGACCGTTGAGATTCAAATGACGCTCGTCGTGCCCGCTGATGCGAAGGGCCCGGTGCCGGTCATGATGATGTTTGGCGGCGGCACGTTGTTGCCTGGCCAGACGCCGCCTGCCCGCGCCGGCTTTCCAGGTCGCGGACCGGCTGCACCCGGCGCGGGCGCACCCGGTGCTGCCGCGGTTGCAGGCGCATCAGCAACTGGAGCGGCCGGCGGTGGCGCAAGCGTCGGAGGACCCGCCGTCCCGGGCGATCCGCCGGCGACCCAACAGTTGATTGCCGACGGATGGGGCTACGCGCAGATCAACCCCGGCAGCATCCAGGCCGACAATGGCGCCGGATTGACGAAGGGCATCATCGGACTCGTCAACAAGGGACAGTTCCGCAAGCCGGATGCTTGGGGCTCATTGCGCGCGTGGGCGTGGGGCGCCTCGAGGGGTCTCGACTATCTCGAAACCGAAAAGTCCGTCGATGCGAAGAAGGTCGGCATCGAAGGCGTCTCGCGCTATGGCAAGGCTGCGCTTGTGACGATGGCCTACGATACGCGATTTGCAGTCGTACTGATCGGATCGTCTGGTGAGGGCGGCGCGAAGCTGCATCGCCGCAACTGGGGCGAAGCGGTCGAGAACCTCACTGGATCAGGCGAGTACCACTGGATGGCTGGTAACTTCTTGAAGTACGGCACGGCCGAATCGACATTCGGCAGCAAGAATGCTGGCGACATCCCGGTGGATGCCCATGAGCTCATCGCGCTGTGCGCGCCGCGTCTCACATTCGTGAGTTACGGCGTCCCGGAGAAGGGCGATGCCAAGTGGCTCGATCACCAGGGCAGCTTTATGGCAGCGATCGCGGCGCAGCCCGTCTTCCGGCTACTGGGCGCCAAGGACCTTGGACGGTCGGACGCTTACCAGACGGAGAAGATGCCCGCCGTCAACGTCTCGCTGATGGACGGACAGCTCGCGTGGCGCCAGCACGACGGCGGCCACACCGACGGCCCCAACTGGAAGTACTTCATTCCGTGGGCCGACAAATTCCTGAAGCACACGCCCGACACGAGTGTGGCCAAGCCGTAGGCACGGCATGGGACGGACATCTTCAACTTCGCGAGGATGGCGGCTTGGCGCCGCCATCCTCGCGCCACTGTTCGGTCTGGCAGCTGCGCTTCTGCTCGCGCAGGGCGCGCCACCCGCGCCGGGTCCAGCCGATCGACCGGTGCCCCGCACCGACGCCAACTCAATGACCGCGCACGCCGAACTTCTCGAAAAGGCAAAGACGGGCGGCATCGACGTCTACTTCGTCGGCGACTCGATCGCGCGGCGCTGGGGCGCAATCGACTACCCGCAGCTTCTCGCGAACTGGAAAGAGAACTTCTTCGGGTGGAACGCCGCGGACTTCGCCTGGGGGGCCGACCGCACTGAACACATCCTGTGGCGCCTCGAGAACGGCGAACTCGACGGTGTCAACCCCAAGGTCATCGTCGTGCTCGCCGGGACGAACAATGTCGGCCCACGTCCAGGCCCGCTGGGAAGTGACGCGAAGATCGCTGACATTACGCGCGGTCTCAAGGCCATCATCGATATCTGTCAGCGCAAAGCTCCCGCGGCAACGATCATCATGACGGCGATCTTCCCGCGCAATGACAACATGGCGGTGATGGCGGAGATCAACCAGATCAACGCCAACGTTTCACGCATGGCGGATGGCAAGCGCGTGCGATTCCTCAATGTGAACGACAAACTCGCAGACGCCAACGGTGTGCTCTTCGACGGGATGATGAACGCCGACAAACTGCATCCCGCGCTCAAGGGCTATCAGGTCTGGGCGGACGGGCTCACACCAATCCTCACAGCACTGCTCGGGCCGCGAGCCAGCACCGATCACGCTCCGCCACCGACGGGTGATCCGAGCGCCCGCGGACGCTAGTTTTAGCGAGATCGGGTCTCTTAAGAGACCCGATCTCGATTGTGGTCCTGCATGCTATAGCCCCAACTGCTTGTGCAGAATCGACCGTCCCTGGCCCGTTCAGCGGCTCGCCGGTCGGAAGAGATCGGGTCTTTTAAGAGACCCGGTCTCCTTCCGCGTCTCTTCGGCGTCGGATCGGTGTGAAACCGGTTTCTTGACAGCCTTTTCGGTGTAAACTGTTGACTCATCAAGGCCAACGCGGGTTCGGGACGGTTTCAGGAGGTGCGAGAGTGAGCTTCATCACTGGCAAGTCCATTCCACGGCGGGCGTTCCTGCAGGGCGTGGGCGCAACCGTAGCATTGCCGTTCCTCGACGCGATGTCGCCAGCATTCGCTGCGCCCGCCAAAGCGCCTGTCCGCCTGGCCTTCCTGTATGTGCCCAACGGCATCGACATGAAGAACTGGAACATCGAGCAGGAGGGCGCCTTCGCGACGCCATTCCCGCGCATCATGAAGCCGCTCGAAGGCTTCAAGAACGACATGATCCAGATCGGCAACCTGACGCACAACAGCGGTCGCGCCCTGCTCGACGGCGCCGGCGACCACGGGCGATGCTCGGGCTCCTACCTCACCGGCATCCAGGTCAAGAAGACGACGATCGACATCAAGGCCAGTGTGTCGTGCGACCAGCTCATCGCCAACAAGATCGGCGACCAGACGCGCTTTGCGTCGCTCGAACTCGGCATGGACGATTCGCGCCAGGCGGGCGATTGCGATTCGGGTTATTCGTGCGCCTACACGAACAATCTCGCATGGCGCAGCGAAACCCAGCCGCTGCCGCCAATTCTCGATCCTCGCGCGCTGTTCGAGCGGCTCTTTGGCACGGGCATCCCGCTCAGTCCTGCAGAGAAAGAACGGCAGGCCCGTTATCGCCGCAGCATCCTCGACTTCGTCATGGCCGACACCAGGGCCTTGCAGGTCTCACTCGGGCCGACCGATCGCCGCAAGCTCGACGAGTACCTCTCCTCGATTCGCGAGGTCGAGCGCCAGTTGGTAAAGGCCGAGAAAGACAGCATCGCGATCAACCCTGGCCTCGCGAAGCCTTACGGCGTGCCACCTGACTTCGCGGAACACTTCAAGCTGATGACCGACATGATCACGATCGCGTTCCAAGCGGATCAGACACGCGTGGTCACGTTCCTCATGACGCGTGAAGGCACAAGCCGGTCGTACCGCGAAATCGGAATCTCGGACGGGCACCATCCGTGCACGCATCATCAGGGCAAGACGGATCTGATGGAAAAGGTGACGCAAATCAACGAGTACCACACCAAACAGCTCGCCGGCTGGCTCGGCAATCTGAAGGCGGCCAAGGAAGGCGACTCGAACCTGCTCGACAACTCGATGATCGTCTACGGCGCGGGCCTCTCGGACGGCAACCGTCATCTGCACGAAGACCTGCCGACGCTGCTCATCGGCCGGGGCGGGGACTTCTTGAAGCCTGGCCGGCGGGTGGTCTACCGGCGCGAAACGCCGATGTGCAACTTCCATCTCACCCTGATGGATCGCATGGGCGTGCCCCTCGATAACTTTGGCGACGCATCGGGCCGGCTCGATCCGGCCAGCCTGACGTAGCCAGTGCGCGCGCACGCGGTGTAACGGCATGCAGGCGGGTGGACGAGGGGCGGCAAAACCGCCCATGGGAATCGCTTACGAGGCGGATCTCGAGAACCGAATCGACGCTGTGCTGGCCCTGGCGATGCTTTACGGCATCACCGGCAAGAATGAAGCACGGAACATCGCCTTCAGCATCTCCAGGCCGAATATCAAGGCCGCCCAGTTCGCGGATGTCGTCGCAGGTTTTTATGGGGGCCGTGCCGCCGGCGGCTTCGCCATGATCGGCATGCCTGAGCGCGGACTGCCGGCCGATGCCTCGTCGCTCATTCTCGCGACGCTCCAGCGCAAAACGACCGAAGGTGGTCCGGCCTACACGAGCAACATCAGCCGCGTGCTCGACACAGCCGACAATGCCGTGCTCACGCGTAATCAACTCCTGGCCCAGAACGACGGTAACGCCACCATCGTCCTCGCCGGACCGGCGACGGGAATGGCAAAGCTGCTCGGTTTGTACGGATCGCGGCCCCAGCTCGAAGCCAAGGTGAAGCAGCTGGTCGTCGCGATCGGCGCTTTTCCGAGCGGGCCGCCAGACACTTCCATCAAGGCGGATGTTGCCGCCGCACGCAAGCTGTTCGCCGAGTGGCCGACGCCGCTCGTAGCGGTCGGCGCCGAAGTGGGCGCCGCACTGCCCTATCCCGGATCGAGCATCGAGAAAGACTTCTCATGGTCCCCGGCCCATCCAGTCGCCGACGCGTATCGCGTCAACCAGCGCATGCCGTACGACGCGCCCGCTTCCGCGCTCGCGGCCATGCTCTACGCCGCGCATCCGGATGACGGGTACTTCAAGCTGTCGGCGCCAGGCACAATCACCGTCCTCGATGACGGACGGGTACAGTTCACCGCCGGCGCGGGCGGCAAACACCGGTACCTCATCGCGGATCCGGCGCAGACCGAGCTGGTCACCAATCTCTACACAGGCTTTGTGTCGGCGCAGCCCGTACGAGGCGGCCCCGGGCGCGGGCGCGGGGCCGCGCCGGCGCAGCAGCAGCAACAGCAACAGCAAACGCCGGCGCCGCAGGCCGCGCCGCCCAAACCAACTGATTCGGTCCCCAAGCCGGCCGAGGCCAAGCCATGATGCAAGCAGCGACGCGGACGCGGATGACACTTCGGACACTCGTGCTCGGTATCGCCGCGGCCGTGCTCATCACGGCCGTCCACGTTCGATCCGCGTCCCAGGCTCCTGCGGCATCCTCATCAGCAGCGAAACCGACACCCAGCACAGCCGCCAGGCAAACACCGACGGCGCCGCGGCCAGCGACAGCGGCCGCGCCGCGAGCCCAGTCGCTCGTGCCCGTCGCGCCGAAGCCAACGACACCACCTCCGACGGCCGAGGCGTTCGCGGCCGTAACAACATCGCTCTTCACCAACACGTGCGGTGAGTGTCACAACGACCAGCAGCAGGAAGCCGGACTGGATCTCACGAAGCCCTTCAGCGTCGAGACGCTTGCCACCGACCGCGACCTGTTCGACCTGATCCTGGCCAAGCTGAAGTCGCGCGAGATGCCGCCGCCGGATGTCGCACGACCCGAGGCCGAAATCACGGCGCTCGTGAAGTTCCTCGACACCGAGTTCGAGCGCGCCGACGCGCTCGTCAAGCCCGACCCGGGCCGCGTGACCGCCCGGCGTCTGAACCGCACCGAATACACGAACACGATCCGCGACTTGCTCGGCATCGAGTTCCGTGCGGACAAGAACTTCCCCACCGACGACTCGGGTGACGGTTTCGACAACATTGGCGAGATCCTGACGGTGTCGCCGGTGCTGATGGACAAGTACCTGTCGGCCGCGGGTCGCATCGCGGACCGAGCCATCGGTGGGACACCGCTGCCGAAGCCCATCGAAGTCGAGTACAGCCAGCGGTTCCGGAATCTGCGCCGGCTTCTCACGCTGCCGGCCCCCGTCGTCGCTGCGCCGGGTTCTCCGGCTCCGGCGCCTGTTCCTTCGCCCGCGCCCCTCTCGGTTGACCCGAGTTTCGTAGAGGCGACGCACCGGGTGGATTTCGACGCGGACTACGACCTGAAGATTGGCTTTCCTGGCCAGCGGGCAGCGACCGCTCCGCCGGTGACGCTCGGCATCTGGGTGGACGGTAAGCTCATCAAGACGCAGAGCATCGAGACCAAGCCGTCGGGCCTCGTGTACTTCAATCCCTATTCAGAAGAGATCATCCGGGTCTCACTGCCTGAGGGAGACCACTCCTTCCGCCTCGGGTTCATCGACGACCCATTCCCGCAGACCCTGGCACGGGCGGACATCTACAAGGACACGGTCAACAAGTGGATCGGCTCGATGACCGTCGTCGGCCCCTTTGCGGCGAAGGAAGAAAAGGCCAGCCGTAAGAAGATCCTGGTGTGCGACCCCAAGAGCGGGTCCGCTTGCCTCAGCACGATTCTCTCGACGCTGGCCCGGCGCGCCTACCGCCGGCCCGTGACGCTCACCGAAGTTGCCGCGCTCAGGCGATTCGTGAACCTGGCAAAGGCCGATGGCCAGACGACCGAGCAGGGTCTCGTGCTCGCCATCCAGGCCATGCTCGTCTCGCCCCACTTTCTCTTTCACATCGAGAAAGACTCGCGGCCGACCGACCCGAACACGATTCATCGCATCTCTGATGTGGAGCTGGCCTCGCGGCTGAGCTACTTCCTCTGGAACTCGATGCCCGACGACACGCTGCTCGCGCTCGCCGAAAAGGGGCAGCTCGGCAAGCCCGACGTGCTCGATGCCCAGGTCGACCGGATGCTCGCCGATCCGAAGGCATTCGCGATGGCCGAGAACTTCGCCGGTCAGTGGCTCGAAATCCGCAACCTCGACAGCATCAAACCGGATCCGCAGAAGTTCCCGGCGTGGGGACCGCAGTTGCGCGATGCTCTCAAGACGGAAACGCAGATGTTCTTCGACACGATTCTCAAAGAGAATCGTCCGATCTCCGAATTCATCGACGCGCGCTACACCTTTCTGAACGAGTTTCTGGCGAATTACTACGGCATTGAAGGTGTCAAGGGCGCCGAGTTCCGGAAGGTCACGCTGACGACGCCCGAGCGCGGCGGAGTGCTCGGTCATGGCAGCGTTCTGGCCGTTTCGAGTTATCCGACGCGGACCTCCGTCGTCATCCGCGGCAAGTACATCCTGCAGAATATTCTGGGCGCGCCGCCGCCGGCGCCGCCGGCCAACGTGCCTGCGATTGACGAATCCGCCGTGGGCACCTCGGCCTCATTGCGACAGCAGATGGAAAAGCACCGGTCGAACCCCATCTGCGCGTCGTGCCACTCCCGCATGGATCCGCTCGGCTTCGCCCTCGAGAATTACGACGCGGTCGGCAAGTGGCGCACCGAGGACGGCAAGTTTCCGGTGGACTCGAGCGGCGTGCTGCCAAGCGGCAAGTCGTTCTCGAGCCCGGCCGAGATGCGGCAAGTCCTGACGACGATGCTGCCCGATTTTGCGCGGTGCCTGACCGAGAAGATGTTGACGTACTCGCTCGGCCGCGGACTCGAGCGGTACGATCGGATTACCGTGAACGGCATCACCAAGAGACTCGCGGAGAACGGCTACGGCTTCCAGACTTTGGTGCACGAAGTCGTTGACAGCCTGCCGTTCCAGTCGCGGCGCGGCGAGGCGGTCAAGACATCGCCGACGCCTGCGAAACCAACCGCGCCCTCAAAGCCCTCAAAGACCGTCAGTGCGCCAGCCGCCGCCCGGCCTGCCGCAGCGACGCCTTCCCGGACCGCCAGCATCGCGAAGTAGCGCCTCGCGTGATTCCGACGCCTCACCTCTGAACCCTGGCGACCCGAAAGCGTTAGGAAGGAGGAGTTCGTGAAGACGCTGGAGGCAGTGATCAGATCAGCTGTGCTCTGGCTGATTGCCTCGCTTATCGTTTACTTGTTCCTGAACCGGCTCTGAGCTGCACGGCCCCACCTACGTGTGTCGTTTCCTGCCGAGCGCTTCGACGGTGACACTCGGCTGATCCCAGGCTGTCAGATACCGGCATCTGGACTCGGCGGCACTCGACGGGAGTTGCCGTGATTGGCTCGAATTTGCGCGGTTTTGCAATCGAGCGAAAACGATACGCGGCGAACGAGGATGCTTGAAGTCTGCGATATGCGGATATTCTGGGTAATATGATGTGCCAGTGCTTTCCCAGAGTGGAGGAGAAACCTTGAAGACTGTCTTGATCAGAAGTGTCCTGTGCTCCTTGGTGTTGTTGTCGCTAACCGCTACCCAGGTTGGCGCCCAGATGCGTGTCGAGGTCGCGGGCGGTGTCGGCTGGACGATCTCGGACGGTGTCAGCGGCTCGGGCGTCCCCGCCGGCGACGGAAACATCTACAACCGCGTGGACCCCAAGGATTCGGCCTCATTCAACCTGCGCCTCGGTTTGCTCGAGGAGCACACGGAGTTCGGCTTTCTTTACGGTCGCCAGCTCTCGACACTCGAAGTGGCCGGGACGAACAGGAAAGAGGTCGGCGACATGGCGGTATCGACCTATCACGGCTACTTTGGCTACAACTGGTTCGCTCCGGAAGCCAAGTTGCGTCCGTACGTGTTCTTCGGCCTCGGTGCGACCAACTACGCCGGGGTGAAATTTACTTCCGCTCTCGGTCAGCCGCGCGAGACAAGCGGCGAGACCCAGTTCTCCACGACGATGGGATTTGGCGTCAAGGCGTTCCCGCATAACAACTTTGGTTTTCAGGGTGGGATGCGATGGACGCCCACCTACATCAAGTCCGATCCGGGCGGTTACTGGTGCGACCCGTACTGGGGCTGCTACATGGTCGGGGACGCGCAGTACTCCAACCAGCTCGAATTCGCGGGTGGCGTGATCGCGCGATTCTAGTATTTAGGAGACCGGGTCTTTGAACTGCAAGACCCGGTCTCTCACCTCTTGTGGTGATAGACGTCCCAGCCGAGGTACTGCTCGAACGCCTCAACCAGTACGCCCGCAGAGTGTGACGCATTCATTGCCGCGTGGTGCTCGAAGCCGCGGCGGCAGATCAACCGCATCAACGCCTGTAACTCCGGCACTTCGACGACTGCGCGGGTGCCAAAAGTCTTCAGCGGATCGTCGGTGAAGCGGCCCTCCCCGACATACGCCGCCATGCGACCCTCCCGATCGTCGGTCGAGACGCGCGCGAAGGTCACTGGCCCGCTCGGTGTTCGGCCCGCGAGCGCGCCGTAGGTGTTCTTTTCACCCAGGATGCTGCCGAGGATCGGCGCGGTCCCAATCTCAATGTCCGGCAAGAAAGCCTTGGCCCAATTGCCGCAGTGAAAGAACACGCATTTGTTGGGGTCGTCGCCGTAGTTGTTGTTCCAGTCCACGAGCGCGCTCGGCTTCCCGGACGCGAGTTGCAGGGCGTACATCGCGACGGTCCCGGCGACGTCTACCTCGCACGCGCTTGGCATCAGCTTCTCGCTCATCATGCTCATGATGGTGCAGCAGTTGACGCCGTAGTTCTGCTGCAGTGAACTCCAGCACTGAATCGCCGACGCATCCAGATCGAGCCGTGTCATCCACTCGAGCACGATGACGCCGAACTTGGCCATCAGCAGGAGTGATGGGTTCGGCACGCCGGGGGCGCTGGCGTAGCCGCCGATCTCCGAGAGCTTCGCCTTCACCCGCGCGTCGTCGTCACTGAGCTTGCGTGCGCCTTCGAGCACCTCCGACAGGTCCAGTGTGCTGACGCTGATCCCGCTTGCTTCGAGCAATTTCTCACTGTAGCGCGTTGTGTTGAAGGCGTTCGGCCGCGCGCCAATCGCACCAATGCGTGCGCGGCGCAGGCCCTTGACGACCCGGCAGACACCGAGGAACTTCAGGAGCTCGGTCCGAAACTCGTCCGAGGCGATCGCGATCGTGTGCCTGTCGGTCAAGCTGTACGACATGCCGTACTGCCGCAGGTTGTTGCAGACCGAAATCTTGCCGCAGAACGCGTCGCGCCTGCGCTCGACGTGCAACTGCGCGAGATCGTCGGGATAGGCCTGCACGAGCACGGGAACATTGAGCGCCGATAGCTTGATCGTGTCCGCCACACCCTTTTCATCGCCAAAGTTCGGTAGCGTAATAAGGATGCCGTCGATCCGATCGCGCTCGCGTCGAAACAGATCGGCGCAGGCTCTGGCATGCTGCCACGTCTCGACGGCGCCGAGCTTGCTGTCGCCTTCAGCGAGAAGCAGGGGCTCGACATCGAGCGACTGGCAGAGCGCCAGAATGTCCTTGCGCGCCTCGCTCACCAGCCGATCCGGAAAAAAGTCGCGATTGCCGATGATGATTGCCAACGTGGCCCGAGCCATGGTTTCTCCTCTGGTACAAGTCTCGGTTTACTTCCGGCCGAAGACGCCGAACTCCCCGGCGTTTGCGGCGGTTATCAGCTCGCAATCGATCGATTGCTTTTCCGGCTGCCCGGTCTTGCCGGTGCGGATGAGCTCGTGTGCCTGGTCGACAGCCATTCTGGCAATCAGGGCCGCGGGTTGCAGCACGGTGGCCTTGATTTCCCCAGCCGTGATCGAGGCAATGGCGTCCGGACTCCCGTCGAACCCCACCACGATGACCTTGCCCAGGCCGGCCGCCTTGAGCGCCGCCATGGCCCCGAGCGCCATCGTGTCGTTACCGGCAATCACGCCTTTGACCTTTGGATTGGCTTGAATGAGCGTCTCCATCTTCTGAAATGCTTCGCGCTGATCCCAATTGGCGCTCTGACGGCCAGCCATCGTCAGTCTCGAAAACTTGTCGATGATGTCGTGAAAGCCCCGGCTGCGAATGCCGGCGTTGGTGTCCGACTCCTTGCCCACGAGCTCGACGTAAATACCTTCCTCGCCCATGAGCTTCACAAAGTACTCACCAGCCAGCGTCGCGCCCTGATAGTTGTTCGAGACGATCTGCGCGGCGGCCACGCCGCTCGCATTGATCTCGCGATCGATGAGCAAGGTCGGAATGCCGGCCTGCTTGGCCTTGGCGATGGCGGCTACCGAGGCATCCGCGCCGGCGTTGTCCAGCACTATCGCCGCCACATTGCGCGCAATCGCCACGTCGATCAGTTGATCCTGTTTGTTTGCATCATCATCATGCGAATTGACGAGTACGTCGTAGCCGAGCACGCGAGCGCGTTCCGCCGCGGCGTCGGCTTCGGCTTTGAAGAATGGGTTGTCGTGTGACGGCGTGATGATGGCAAGACGCT
>Ga0190274_10000706_pt1 | contig 19560 bp, 15 predicted proteins | sample Popmic531T_FD_133002 | JGI IMG/M metagenome (GOLD analysis project Ga0190274, IMG submission 133002) | Populus adjacent soil microbial communities from riparian zone of Yellowstone River, Montana, USA - 531 T | ecosystem: Environmental > Terrestrial > Soil > Riparian zone | place: USA: Montana... | reverse complement strand
CCTTGGCGTCGATGTCGAGGCCGGTCAGAACGAACTCCACCGTGTTGCGCCACCCGCCCAGCTCGTTGACGCAGACCTTGAGCAGCTCGGGCGGCGCCTCGCCGCGCACGCCGGACACGGAGAACCGGTCGCGGCCGACCTCGCGCAGCTCCACGGTGTCCAGGAGCGTCGTGACGTCGGGGTTGAGGTAGCGCGTCGACTGGATCTCGTAGAGCAGCTGAGCGGTGACCGTGTCGACCGTGACTGCTCCGCCGGTGCCGTCGTGCTTGGTGATCACGCACGAGCCGTCGGCGGCGAGCTCGGCGATCGGGAAGCCCAACGGCAGCCCATGGTGCGGGAGCGTCTTGAAGCCGGAGAAGTTGCCACCGGTCGCCTGGGTGCCGCACTCCAGCACGTGGCCGGCGACGACGGCACCGGCCAGCTCGTCGTACGACGTGGGCGTCCAGCCGTGGTGGGCGACGGCCGGCCCGACCACAAGGCTCGCGTCGGTGACGCGGCCGGTGACGACGATGTCGGCGCCGGCGCTCAGGGCAGCAGCGATGCCGAAGCCACCGAGGTAGGCGTTGGCGGTGAGCGCACCCTCGCGGAGGCCGAGGGCGCGCACGTCGTCGCCCTCGACATGCGCGATGGCGGGATCCAGACCCAGCCCGCGAGCCACCTCACGCAAGCGGTCAGCGAGCCCGGCGGGGTTGAGCCCGCCGGCGTTGCTGACGATCCTGACGCCGCTCTCCAGCGCGAGGCCGAGGGTGTCCTCGACCTGACGGACGAAGGTCTTCGCGTAGCCCAGCGACGGGTCCTTCATCGTGTCCTTGCCGAGGATGAGCATCGTCAGCTCGGCCAGGTAGTCGCCGGTCAGGACGTCGAGCTGACCTCCCTCGAGCATCTGCCGCATCGCGGCCAGCCGGTCGCCGTAGAAGCCGGAGCAGTTGCCGATCCTCACGCCTTGGTCCGCCCTTCGCCCGCCGGGCCCGCGAAGGCCTGGGCGATCGAGAGCCACTGCTCTGCCTCCGCCCCCGACGCGACCAGGTCGGTGTCGCCGCGGTGCACCCGCTGGGTCACCAGGAGGCAGAAGTCCCACGCCGATCCCGTCACCGTCTGCGCCGCGTCCTCCGGCCCCCAGCTCCACTGGTCGCCGGACGGGGAGATCAGGTCGACCCGGAACTCCTCGGTCGGCGCGGGCAGCTCGTGCACCGAGAACGCGAAGTCGCGGGTGCGCACGCCGAGGTGCGCGACGTGCCGCACCCGGTCGCTCTGCTCGGGTTCGATGCCGAGCGCGTCGTACACGTCGAGCGCGTGCGCCCAGGTCTCCATGAACCGGGCGGTCGCCATCGAGGTCGGCGACATCGGCGGCCCGAACCACGGCATCTTCTGGCCGGGCGGTACGGCGCGGAGCGCGGCGGGCAGCGCCTCGCGTGCCTTGCCCCAGCGGGCGAGCAGCGCCTGCGGCGTGAGCCGGGCGACCTCGATCGCCTGTTGGTCGACGTACCCGGTCGGGTCGGCGATGGCCGCGAGGACGAGCTCGTCCCAGGCCCCCTTGCCTTCAGGAGTGTGGGCGGTGGCGGCGACGGCCGCGACCTCGTCGGTCCACAGCAGGTGCGCGACCTGGGTCGCGACGCTCCAACCCGGCGCGGGGGTCGGCGTCGCCCAGCCGTCGTCGTCGAGGCCGGCGACGGCGTTCCAGAGCTGGTCGCTCTCGACCTTCAGGTCGGCGAGCAGGTCGTCGAGCAGCATCATCAGCTCTCCGTGTCGGTGTCGTGGTCGATCTCGAGGTCCAGGACGTGCGCCCAGCGGTCGAGGATCCGGCCGCGGCGGCGGGTGTCGTCGGTGATCGTGTTCGCGAGGCCGAGCCCGCGGACGAGGTCGAGGGTCGCCTGCACGAGCTCGCGGTTGCCCGGCACCGACTCGTCGACGCCGAGGAGGTCGACGGCCAGCCGGTGGGTGTCGCGGCCGACGCGCTGCTCGAACGGCGCGACCGCGGCCAGCAGCGCCTTGTCGGTGCGCGCGGCGACCCACAGCTCGAGCGCGGCGGCGAAGACCGGGCTCGCGAAGTGGTCCGCCAGCACCTCCAGCACCGCACGGGTATGCCGCGGCCCGTCCGGCAGCGCGGCCGCGGCGTCGGCCAGCACGGCGGCCCGCTTCTCGGTGAGGTGCTCGACCGCCGCGACGACCAGGTCGTTCTTGGTCGGGAAGTGGTGTAGCTGCGCGCCGCGGCTCACCCCGGCCCGCTCGGACACCAGCGTGGTCGACGTACCCGCGAACCCGACCTCGACCAGGCACTCGACCGTCGCCTCCAGCAGCCGCGCCCGCATCACCCGGGTGCGCTCCTCCTGGGGCACTCGCGCCGCACCCGTCGTCGTCACCCGGTCAGCATGCGCGACGTACTAACAAACAGTCAAGCCTGCCTTTTTTGGGGTAGTCCCTGACGTTTTCGGCCCTCCAGAGCCCGAAACAGGCCCGAATCGTCAGGGACTACCCCGACAACCTCAGTCGAGACGCGCCACGAGAGGCAGCCGAGAGCGGGCACAGAGTCCGACGATCGCGGCGGTGAGGAGGGGCAGGCCGAGGACCAGCCCGAGGATCATCAGCCACGGGATGTCGAGGAAGTGCGCGCCGGCCTCGGTGTAGCCGCGGGTGAGCGGATAGGTCACCGCGATGCCCGGGATGAAGCCGACCGCCGCGCCGAGGACGGCCCCGACGAAGCCGATCACCAAGGCGTACGACGCCGCGACCCACCGCCGCCGCCGCGGCGAGGCGCCGACCGCGGCGAGGGTGGCGAGGTCGGGGCGGGCGTCGGAGAGGGCGAGGAAGGTCGCGGTCAGGGTGCCGCCCAGCATCAGGATCCCGCCGAGTGCCGCCAGCACCAGCTGGACGACGACGGTCTCGTCGTCGGCCTGGTAGCCGCGCTCGACGTACAGCGAGGCGTTCGCGTCGATCGCCGACAGCGCCTCCTGGGCATCGGACTCCGTACGCTCGGTGAGGTCGCTGCCGGAGACGTAGAAGCCGACCGTGCCCACCGGCACCCCGAGCCGCCCGGCCACCTTGCTCGGCAGCACGGCCTGGGGTCCCGCCTGGTTCCTGGCGATCGGCACGACGAGCACCGGCACCGTCGCGCGGGTCACCTCGTCCTCCTCGGCATCCGGCTCCCAACGATGGGCGACCAGCTCGACCCGCTCGGCCTCGACACCGCGATCGGTGAAGACCACCGCGCCCCCGGAGCGCAGCATCGCGGCGGCCGGCCCGCGCGCGGACGAGGGCACGTCCAGCATGTCCGGCAGCCCGTCGTCGCTGACGAGCAGCGTCGAGCCCAGCGCCGACCCGGTGTTCTCGAGGAAACGGGGGTCCTCCTCGGCGCCGGACGACCCGGGCGCCAGGACCTCGACGTAGTAGGTCGTCTCCTCCTCGTCGCCACTCTCCACGACGCCGTGCATCGTGGTCAGGGTCGCGTCGGGCAGCTCCTGGACGGCGGCGGAGCGCAGGTCGTCCCAGTCGTCGCCGGCAGCGAAGGAGTTCGTGACCGATCCCGTACCCATCGGCAGGGAGGCGGTGTAGGTGCCGGCGTTCTCGGCCTCGTCGCTGGCGACGCCGATGCCGAGCGCGACCACGCCGGCGACGGTCGCCGCGACCGCAGCGACAGCGGGCACGGTGCGGGTGCGGTGGCGGGCGGCGTCGCGCGCGGCGTACCGCGGCGACAGCGGCAACCGGCCGGCCAGCCTCGCGACACCGACCACGACGATCGGGACCAGGAAGATCATCCCGATCACCGCGACCACCGCCGAGGCCGCGATCGCGAACTCGCCGCTCGAGCCGGCGGTCGCGCCGTACGCCGACCCGGCGATGCCGATGCCCAGCAGCACGACTCCGAGGACCGGTGACCGGAGGGACGGTCGCTTGTCGGCTCGGCGGCCGGCGAGCACGGCCACGACGTCCTGCCGCGACGCGATCCAGGCGGGCACGACCGTCGCCAGGAACGCGCTGGCCAGCCCGAAGAGGGCGATCCCGGCCAGGTGCACCCACGGGACGTCGAACGGGCCGAACCAGGTGTCGGACCAGTGCTGCAGCACCGGCACCAGCAGCCAGCCGACCCCGATGCCGAGCACGACGCCGATCACCGCGGCTACGGTCCCCAGCACGATGCCACCACCGAGGATCACCCGGCGGCTCTGGGCCGGCGTACCACCGGTCGCGGCGAGCAGGGCGAGCGTGCGGGACTGGCGACGGGCGCTCACCGCGAACGCCGGACCTGCCAGCAGGACGACCTCGAGCAGCGCCATCACGATGACCAGCACGACCACCGCGACCATGGCGTCGTCCCCGCTGTCCCCGGCGTAGACCTCGTCCGAGATCTCGGACGCCGGAGGCGGGTTCTCGATCACCGCACGAGAGAGCGCCGTCGCCCCCAGCGCGTTGAGCGCCTGGACCTCCGGCCACGAGACGGGGCCGCCTCCGGCGAGCCACGACGGGCCGCCCCACTCCTCCGAGTCGATGCCGAGGCTGCCCACCGGGCCGGCGGCCACCGCGTAGTTGCGCGACTCGGTCGACTCGGCGACTCCGACGATGACCGGTGACGGCGACCCGTCGGACATGAGCTCGAGGGGGTCGCCGACGGCGTACCCCTGGTCGAGGGCGGCCTGGTTGACGACCACCTCGCCCGGCGACGCCGGCCAGCGCCCCGAGGTCAGGTCGAAGAGCCCGTCGGTCAACGGGTCGCGAAGATCCACCTCGGTCGCGTCGAGGTACGCCGCGCCGTGGTCACTGCGGAAGTCGAGGCTGCCCTCGCGGATCTCCAGCAGCCGGGCGCCGCCGAGCGCGGCCGCGAGCTCCCGCTCCGTGGGCGGCACGCCCTCGGCGTCGGAGGGGTCGGACGCGGGGACCCAGAAGGACGGCTGGATCGCCTGGAGGACGGGAGCGCCCCCGTTGGCGACCGCGACCAGTGCTTCGGCGGAGCCCAGGTCGCGGTCGAGCGACTCGACGGCGGTGACGTCCTGGGTCTGGATGACCACGTCGGCCGCGGTCACTGCGAGCACGGGCAGCGCGATCATCACCAGCACCAGGATCGAGCGGCCCCGGTTGCGCAGGGCGTCGCGCCTGGCGAGCCGGAGTGCCAGCCGCCAGGAAGTCCCGCGGCTCACGTCGAGGTGCCCGCGTCGAGGAGCACGTCTGCCCGGTCGGCGCCGGTCTCGTCGACGACGACGCCGTCGCGCAGGAAGACGACCCGGTCCGCCCAGGCGGCGTGCCGGGCCTCGTGCGTCACCAGTACGCCGGCCGCGCCCGCGTCGCAGCGCGTCCGCAGCAGCCGGAGGATGCTCTCACCGGTCTCGCTGTCGAGCGCGCCGGTCGGCTCGTCGGCGAGGATCAGCCGCCGGTCGCCGACGACGGCGCGGGCGATCGCCACCCGCTGCTGCTGGCCGCCGGACATGTGGTCCGGGAACCGGTCCGCGAGCTCGCCGATCCCGACCTCGTCGAGCGCGGCCCGGGCCGCCACCCGGGCGGTCCTGGTGCGGACGCCGTCGAGCTCGAGCGGGAGCGAGACGTTCTCGATCGCGGTCAGTGCCGGGATCAGGTTGAAGTCCTGGAAGACGTAGCCGACCGACGTACGCCGCATCCGCGCGCGACCCGCGTTGCCGAGCCCGGCGAGGTCGGTGCCCTCGACCTCGACCGTGCCCGAGGTCGGGGCGTCGAGGCCACCGGCGAGGGTCAGCAGGGTCGACTTGCCGGAGCCGGACGGGCCCATCACGGCCACCAGCTCACCGGCGTGGACGGCGAACGTCACCTCGCGCAGCGCGCGCACCTCGGTCGCGCCCTCGCCGTGCACCCGGGTCACCCCGGTCATCCGGAGCACCGCGCTGGTGGGGTGATTCATCGGTTGGCCTCCTCGTCGGACAGGATCTCCTCGAGCAACGTCTCCGGTCGCTCCAGCTCGGCCCGGCGCAGCCGCGCCTCGCAGTGGTCGAGCCAGCGGATCTCCGCCTCGGCCGAGAACACCAGCGAGTCGAGCACCAGCGACCAGGCCAGGTCCTCGGGCTGCTGCCCCTCGGCGGCCCGCCGCTTGAGACGGGTGTAGTCCTGCAGGGCCGTCATCGTCGCGGAGCGCTGCTGCTGGATGACGCGCCCGACGTCGACGCCGGGCACCGTGACGGCGAGCGCCAGCTTGATCGCGAGCTCGTCGCGCGGCGGCTGGGTGCGCGACACCGGCGTGGTGAACCAGGTGGCCACCTCGCCGCGGCCAGCCTCGGTGATCCGGTAGACGACGTGGCCCTCGCCGTCGGCGCCGGTCCCCTCGACCAGCCCGTCACGCTCGAGGCGGGTCAGGGTCGTGTAGACCTGCCCGACGTTGAGCGGCCAGGTCGCTCCGGTCCGCTGCTCGAACTGCGCGCGCAGCTGGTAGCCGTAGCGCGGACCCTCCTCCAAGAGCGCCAGCAGCGCCTGCTTCACCGACATCGTGCCTCCGACCGTGGGCCACTCGCTCCGTGACAAGTGGATACCGGGTATGTATACCACGTATGCATACCCCTCTTTGGCAGACTCACGAGATGCCCAGCAGCGAGCCCTACCTGGTCCCCGGCTTCCGCGTCACCGACCACACGGTCGAGGTGCCGCTCGACCACGCGGAGCCGTCCGGACCGACCATCGACGTCTTCGCGCGCGAGGTCGTCGCGCTCGACCGGCCGTACGCCGACCTCCCGTGGCTGGTGTTCCTCCAGGGCGGACCCGGGGCCAAGTCACCTCGGCCGGCGAGCGGTGCCGGCGACGCCTGGCTGGCGGCCGCGACCGAGCACCACCGGGTGCTCCTGCTCGACCAGCGCGGCACCGGCCGCAGCACGCCCATCTCGACCAAGACCGTCGCGGGTCCCAACGGCACAGGGCAGAGCGACGCGGACCTCGCGGCGTACCTCCGGCACTTCCGCGCCGACAGCATCGTGGCCGACTGCGAGGCCCTGCGCCGGGAGGTCGCGGGCGGCGAGCGGTGGTACACCCTCGGCCAGAGCTACGGCGGCTTCTGCACGATGACCTACCTCTCGCAGGCGCCCGAGGGACTGCTCGGCTGCTACGTCACCGGCGGCCTGCCGGGACTCACCGCCACCGCCGACGAGGTGTACGCACGGACCTTCCCGCGGATCGCGGCCAAGAACTCCGCCTTCTACGCCCGCTACCCCGGCGACGTCGCCATCGTCCGTGGGATCGCCGACCATCTCGACGCCGAGGACGTCCGACTCCCCGACGGCGACCGGCTCACGACCCGGCGCCTGCGCGTCCTCGGCAGCGCGTTCGGGATGAGCGACGCCTACGAGCGACTCCACTGGCTCCTGGAGGAGGCCTGGCACGGGGACCGGCTCGCCGACGGGTTCCTGCACCAGGTGATGGCGCTGACCGGGTTCGTCGACAGCCCGCTCTTCCCGCTGCAGGAGTACACGTACGGCCGACCCGGCTCCGGGCCGACCGCGTGGGCCGCACAGCGCGCACTCGAGCAGCGGCCGGAGTTCGCCGAGGACGCGAACCCCCTGCTGTTCACCGGCGAGACGATGTTTCCCTGGATGTTCGAGGAGATCGCCGCGCTCCGCCCCTTCCGCGGCGCGGCCGACCTGCTCGCGGCGTACGACGAGTGGCCGGCGCTCTCCGACCTCGACCGGCTCGCCGGCAACGAGGTGCCGGTCGCCGCCGTCGTCTACCACGACGACATGTACGTCGACGCCGACCTGTCGCTGGAGACGACCCGACGGGTCGCCAAGCTCCGCGCCTGGGTGACCAACGAGTACGAGCACGACGGGCTGCGCGCCGACCCCGCCCGGGTGCTCGGCCGGCTCCGCGAGCGGTTGCTGGGTCCCGCCTGACGGACTACGGCGTAGTCACGTCCACCAGGCTGATGTCCGGCGAGTTCGCGTAGGACAGGTAGCCGAGGTACTTGGACGCCGGGGCGAGGCCGCTCCAGGCGACCGTCACCGACGTCTTCGAGTTCGACCTGACCGGGACCGGGTCCGGGGTGAGCTGCAGGGCGCCGGCGGTGGCGCTGGCGTCGAGGTCCCAGAAGTCGAAGCCGTAGGTCATCGGGCTCCCCGCCTCGCCGGCGGAGAAGCCGCTGACCTCGGCGAGGTAGACGCCCGCCGGAGGGTTGCGCAGGGTCACCGCCTCGTCGCCCGACGCGGTCCCCGACTGTCCGGCGAGCGCGAAGGCGTCCTCCGGGTTGCAGGACTCGGAGGCCAGCACGACGAGGTCGAGGTCGGCCGTGTTGTCCTGTACGTCGACCTGGAACTTCGCCAGCGACGTGCCCGGGGTGACCGTCACGCACTGGTAGTCCTCGGCCGCGGGCGCGACGGACGACGTCACCGTGTTCGACTTGGCGAGCCCGCGGGCCGTGACGTCGAGCGAGCCGGTGAAGCCGGCCGTCAGCGTCACCTTGGCGGAGCCGCTGACCCCGGTCCCCGAGACGGCGGCGGGCGCGGCGACCGAGACCGGCTTGAGCGCGACCGGGAGCCGCACCGACGTGGGGCCGCTGAGGGTGACGGCCCCCTGCGCGTAGCGGTTGAGCTTGGCGTCCTTGCGGATGAAGGTGAACTTCACGTCGACCAGGTCGCCGCGGCGGTCGGACCGCACCTTGGCCGGCGAGGTCTTGACCTTGAAGCCCGGCACGTCGGCATCGATGCTCCACACCCCCGAGCGCGTTGCCCGGAAGGTACGGCGGAACGTCGTCTGCGCGGTCACCGAGCCGTCGGCCATCGACGGCAGGTTGACCTGCTTGGGCTGCAGAGCCGGTACGCCGGTGTCGATCCCCTGCTGGGTCAGGAACCCGCGCCACTGCGTGGCGTCGGAGGTGACGAAGAGGCCCGGGTCGAAGAACCTGCGCGGCGTGACCTGGCCCGCGCCCTGGGCGAGCGCCTCCCGCGACGGCTTGCCCTTCTCGGTCTTGGTCGGCACCGCCGTCGTCATCATGGCCGACTTGATCTCCATGGGCGTCCAGCTCGGGTGCACGCTCTGGATGAACGCCGCGAGCCCGCTGATGTGCGGCGCCGCCATGGACGTCCCGGAGTAGAGGTCGTACTTGCGCTTGGAGTTCGACGGGGGCGAGACCGCGGCGAGCACGCTGACACCAGGCGCGGAGATGTCCGGCTTGAGCAGGTCTCCCTCGGACACCAGCACCGGCCCACGCGCGGAGAAGCCGGCCACCTGCGGCAACGGCGTCTGGTGCTTGGTCTGGTTGCCCAGCTCGAACGACGCGGTCGCCTTGGCACCCTTCTCGTCGACGTACTTGAAGAGCTTGACGCCCTGGGTGTCGGAGATGTGGATCGTCGGGATCACGTGGAAGTCGGCGTCGAGGCTGTTCTCCGACGGGTTGACCAGGATCATCGCGACGCCGCCCGCGCGCTTGACCTCGGTGCTCTTCTCGACCCGGTCGTAGGTCCCCCGCTGGCAGATGACGATCTTGCCCTTCACCTTCGCCCGGTTCAGTGACTTCGGGCCGCAGAGGTCGGAGTCACCGGGCGCGGAGCCCGCTGCCGGCGCCTTCGCCGCGTCGACCAGCCGGGTCTTCTTCACCGGCTTGGTGGAGATGGAGGCTCCGACGAGCTTCTTGTGGTTGCCGAGCACGATGGTGTTCTCGTAGCTCACGTGCGTGGACGCGGCGACCGTGGTCAGCCACGGCGCCGGGTGGTCGAGCGTCGACGCGCCCGGGCCGTCGTTGCCGGCCGACGCCGACACGAAGATGCCCGCCTCGGCGGCTCCCTCGAAGGCGAGCTCGACCGCGTCGAGCGTCGGGCTGGCGCCGCCGCCCACGGAGAAGTTGATGACGTCGACGCCGTCGATCACGGCCTGGTCGACGGCCGCGACCGAGTCGATGTTGTTGCAGCCGCTGTCGTCGGGGTTGGCGGCCTCCCAGCACACCTTGTAGATCGCCAGCCGGGCCGCCGGCGCCATCCCCCTGACGGTGCCGAACTTGCGGCCCTCCGTCTTCACGTTGTCGACCTGGTCGCCGGCCGCGGTGCTCGCGGTGTGGGTGCCGTGACCGCCGCCGTCGCGCGCGGACAGCTGCTCGGTCTTCGCGAGGTCGGCCACGGGGACGGACTTCAGGAAGCTGTCGCCGTAGTAGCGAGCGCCGATGATCTTGGTGTTGCAGTCGCCCTTGTCCCACTTCTTCGCGATGACGCACTGGCCGCGGAACACCTTGCCGTCGGCCTTCTCCATCCGGGTCTCGGTGCCCCGGCGCGAGATGTCCCACCTGGTCTTCGGCTTCTTGGTGAGCCGCGCACCGGCGAACGACTTCGACTCGGGCCAGATGCCGCTGTCGAGGTCCGCGATGACCACGCCCGCTCCCGCCTTGCCCTGGCCGCCGTGGGTGGTCCAGGCGCCGTTCTTGCCGGTCAGGCCGAGGAACTTGGGGCTGCGCCAGGTCGCCGGCTTCAGGGTCCGTGACTTCTCGACCAGGAGCACCCGCCGGTCGCCGGACAACGCGGAGGCCTGCTTGCCGGTGAGGTCGGCGACGAAGCCGTTGGACGCGGCGGTGAAGCTCTCGACCGGCTTCGCGTCGTACGTCGCCGCCACCGTCGACTGCGTCCGGCGCAGCTGCGCGCGGTACGCCGTCGCCCGTGCCGAGCGCGCGTCGAAGGTGCCGGGCGACGCACCGGCAGCCGCGGGCTGCCGCAGCATCACGACGTACCGGCCGGCACCCAGCGCCGGAGGCGCCGCGCCGTCGGACCCGTCCGCCGCCGCTGCGGTCCCTGCCGGCACTCCGGTGAGCAGCGCGGCGAGCACGGCCCCTGTCGAGACCACGCCGATCACCTGGCGTTGCGTGCGCATGCGACCGACAGGTGCCCACCCAGAGAACTTCACCGCCCCACCAAAGGCGACAACCACGGACTAGTCAAGCCTTCAACGGTAGGTGAGCCGGTCGCCCTCAAGATGCGGGTGCTCGTTGAAGGTCAGCAGGCGGGGGCCGGTCGATCCGACGACCACCCGGGTGACGGATGAGTTGACCAGCACGGTGTTGAACCGGCCCCACAGCCGGGCGTACGTCGCCGCGTCGGCCGCGGGGTCGACCAGCGACGCGCAGACGGCCGCGATCGGACCACCGGAGGTCACCACGGCAGCGGTCCCACCCGGCCCGGCCTGGCCGCAGGCGGCCTCGAACGACGCGGCCACGCGGGCGCGGAAGGCCGGCCACGGCTCGGCGTACTCCCCGTCGTGGTCGCCGTCGGTCCAGCGCGCGGTCGCCAGCTCGAAGACCCGCTGGAACTCGCGGCGGTCGACGTCGCCGGTCGGCGCGTCCGGGTACGACGCCACCACGCTCAGGTGGTCGAACTCGTCCCACCCGGGGTCGATGACGGCGTCACCCCAGCCGATCGCACTCTGCCCGATCTCACTCTGCCCGATCGCACTCTGCCCGATCGCTTCGGCCGTCTCACGGTGCCGGCGCATGCCGCCGCGGGCCACCGCGGACGGCGCCACCCCGCGGTCCCGCAGCCAGGCGCCCAGCAGGCGGCCCTGCTCCCAGCCGGTCTCGGACAGGACGTCGTAGTCGTCGGTGCCGAACGACGCCTGACCGTGCCGGACCAGGAGCAGGACCCCCACCGATCAGGCCGGGAAGGAGCCGCCGGTGGCGGCCAGCTCGCGCAGGTACGACGTCGGGCGGAAGCGCTCGCCGTACGCGTCGGCGAGCTCGTCGGCCCGGGCCACGAAGGCACCGAGGCCGACCTGGCCGGCAGCGTTCTCGTAGCCCTGCATGAACTGCGCGGCGCCGCCGGTCATCGCCGGGAAGCCGATGCCCATGATCGAGCCGATGTTGGCCGCGGCAGCCGACTCGATCACACCCTCCTCGAAGCACTTCGCGGTCTCGATCGCCTCGGCGAAGAGCATCCGCTCCTTCATGTCGACGAAGGGGATCGCGTCGCCGATCGGGAACTGCTCGGCGAGGCCGGACCAGACGCTGCCGCGCCGGCCCTCGGCGTAGTCGTAGAAGCCGGCGCCCTTGAGCCGCGACGGGCGGCCGAGGTCGAGCATCTTCTCGACCACCAGCGTGCCCGGGTGCGGCTCGTAGTCGACGCCGTCGCGCTCGGCGGCGTCCTTGGTCGCCTTGGCGATCTTCCCCATGAGCTCCATGTTGAGCTCGTCGGTGAGCTGCAGCGGGCCGACCGGGTAGCCGGCCTGCGTCGCGGCCCGCTCGATCGAGTAGGGCTGCTGGCCCTCGGCGACCATCGCCAGGCCCTCGTTGACCATCGTGCCGATGACCCGCGAGGTGTAGAAGCCGCGGCTGTCGTTGAGGACGATCGGGGTCTTGCGGATCTGCTGCACCACGTCGTACGCCTTGGCGAGCGCGACGTCCGAGGTCTCCTTGCCCTTGATGATCTCGACCAGCGGCATCTTGTCGACGGGCGAGAAGAAGTGCAGGCCGATGAAGTCGGCGGGGCGGTCGACCCCGGTGGCGAGCTCGGTGATCGGCAGCGTGGAGGTGTTGGAGCAGAGCAGCGCGTCGGCGTTGACGTACGGCGCGATCTCGGCGAAGACCTGCTGCTTGAGCGACGGGTCCTCGAAGACCGCCTCGATCACCAGGTCGCAGCCGGCCAGGTCGGCCGGGTCGGCGGTCGGGGTGATCCGGTCGAGCAGCGCCTGCGACTTCTCCTCGGTGAGCTTGCCGCGGGAGATCGCCTTGGCGTTGAGGCCCTCGGAGTAGGCCTTGCCCTTGGCCGCACCCTCGTCGCTGACGTCCTTGAGCACGACCTCCATGCCCGCACGGGCACAGGAGTAGGCGATGCCGGCGCCCATCATGCCGGCGCCCAGGACGCCGACCTTGACGGCCTTGTACTGGGGAAACTCGGTGGTTGAGGTGCGAGCGGAGCGAGCCTCGAAACCCGGGCGGAGCTTGCCGGCGTTGATCGCCTGCAGGTCGAAGAAGAACGCCTGGATCATGTTCTTCGAGCCCTGGTTGACGATCAGGTTCGTCAGGTAGCGCGACTCGATGCGCGACGCGGTCTCGAAGTCGACCGACGCGCCCTCGACGGCGGCGGAGAGGATCGCCCGCGGCGCCTGGTAGACGGCGCCCTTGGTCTGCTTGCGCAGCAGGGCCGGGAAGGCCGGGAGGAAGGCGGCGATCGCGGGCGACTTCGGGTTGCCGCCGGGCATCTTGTAGCCGGGCTTGTCCCACGGGTTGAGCGACTCGTCGGGGTTGGCCTTGATCCACGCCTTCGCGGCCGGGACCAGCTCCTCGCGGGTCGCGACCAGCTCGTCGACCAGACCCTTCTCCTTGGCGGCGCTCGGCTTGAACTGGGTGCCGGGCAGCAGCACGTCCATCAGGCCCTGCTGCAGGCCGAGCAGGCGTACGACGCGGGTGACGCCGCCACCACCGGGCAGCAGCCCGAGGGTCGACTCGGGCAGGCCGATCAGCACCTTGTCGTCGTCGACCGCGATCCGGTGGTTGGTCGCGAGGCAGATCTCGAACCCACCGCCGAGCGCGGCGCCGTTGATCGCCGAGACGACCGGCTTGGGGAACTTCTCGAGCTTGCGCAGCCCGGCCTTGACGGCCTCGCCCATGGCGAAGACCGAGGCGGCGTCGTCCTTGGTCGCCTGGACCATGTTCTTGAGGTTGCCGCCGGCGAAGAAGGTCTTCTTCGCGCTGGCGATCACGACGCCCGTCACGCTCTGCGGATCCTTTGCTGCCTCGTCGTACAGCCGCTGCACGGCGGCGGCCATCGACTCGAGGTAGAGCTCGTTCATCGTGTTGGCGCTGGCGGTCGGGTCGTCGAGGGTCAGGGTGACGATGCCGTCGGCGTCACGGTCGTAGTGGACCGCGGTCTGTTCGGTGGTGGTGCTCATGGAGATTCCTGTTCTGGGACACGGTGGTTGAGGTGCGAGGCGCGCTAGCGCCGAGCCTCGAAACCACCAGAGGCGGGAGGAGTGTCAGACCAGCTCGACGATGGTGGCGATGCCCATGCCGCCGCCGACGCAGAGCGTGGCGAGGCCGCGGCGCAGGTCGCGGCGCTGGAGCTCGTCGACCAGGGTGCCGAGGATCATCGCGCCGGTCGCGCCGAGCGGGTGGCCCATCGCGATCGCGCCGCCGTTGACGTTGGTGATCTCGTGGCTGATGTCCAGGTCGCGCATGAACCGCATCGCGACCGCGGCGAACGCCTCGTTGATCTCGAAGAGGTCGATGTCCTTGACCTCGAGGCCCGCCTTGGCGAGCGCCTTGCGGGCGGCCGGGGCCGGGCCGGTCAGCATGATCGTCGGGTCGGCGCCGGAGACGGCGGTCGCGATGATCCGGGCCCGCGGGGTCAGGCCGAGCTGGCTGCCGATCTCCTCGGTGCCGATCGCCATCAGCGCGGCGCCGTCGACGATGCCGGACGAGTTGCCGGCGTGGTGGACGTGGTTGATCCGCTCGACCCAGTGGTACTTCTCCAGCGCCACGTCGTCGAAGCCGGCGTCGGCACCGATGCCGGCGAAGCTGGGCTTCAGTCCGGCCAGGCCCTCGGGGCTGGTGTCGGGGCGGATGGTCTCGTCGTGGTCGAGGATCGTCAGGCCGTTGAGGTCGCGGACCGGGACGACGGCGTTGGCGAAGTAGCCGTTGGCCCACGCCTTGGCGGCGCGGTGGTGCGACTCGGCGGCGTACGCGTCGACGTCGTCGCGGCTCCAGCCCTCGATCGTGGCGATCAGGTCGGCCCCGATGCCCTGGGGCACGAAGCCGGTCATCAGCGCGGTGGCCGGGTCGGACGCCCACGCGCCGCCGTCGGAGCCCATCGGCACCCGGCTCATCGACTCCACGCCGCCGGCGAGGATCAGGTCCTCGAAGCCGCCACGGACGCGGGACGCCGCCTGGTTGACGGCCTCGAGGCCGGAGGCACAGAAGCGGTTGAGCTGCACTCCGGCGACGGTCTCGGGGTAGCCGGCCTTGAGGGCGGCGGTCTTCGCGATGTCACCGCCCTGCTCGCTCACCGGCGAGACCACGCCGAGCACGACGTCGTCGACGCGGCCCGGGTCCAGGGTGGGGTTGCGGACCTTGATCTCGTCGAGGAGCCCGACGATCAGGTCGACCGGCTTCACCTCGTGCAGCGTGCCGGCCGCCTTGCCCTTGCCGCGCGGGGTCCGAATGTGGTCGTACACGAATGCTTCAGCCATGACGTCCTACTCATCTAGGGACTCTGCAGTTACCGAGCCTGTGCGCTCGATTGTGACACTATTACTGTCACCGTCAAGGCGGCGGGTCCTGTGGCGCAGGTCACGGACCCACGGGGCGAACGAGGAGAGTCATGGACGACAGCGTGGAGTCGCCGGCCGAGTCACTGGGCACGTCACTGGGCGGGCTGCTGACGCTCGACGAGCTGACCAACCGAGTCGGCATGAGCGTGCGCAACATCCGGTTCTACACGACCAAGGGCCTGGTGCCGCCACCGATCCGGAGGGGCCGGTCGGGCTACTACAGCCCCGACCACGTCTCCCGGCTGGAGCTGGTGCAGGAGCTGCAGACCCACGGCTTCACGCTCTCGGCGATCGAGAAGTACATGGCCCGAATCCCCCAGGCCGCCACGCCGGAGGACATCGCCCTGCACCGCGCGATGCTCACGCCCTGGCAGGCCGACCTCCCGGTCGAGATGTCGCGCGCCGAGCTCGACAGCCGGGCCGGCCGGACCCTCACCGACGACGACATCACCACGCTCTCGGCGCTCGGCATCGTCTTCGCGACCAAGCGCGGCCGCTACGAGGTGGCCGTGTCCCAGCTCTCCGTCAGCGTCGGCCTGCTGGACCTGGGCTTCCCGCCCGAGGCCGCACTCGCCGCTGCGGAGGTGTACGCCGAGCACGGCCGCCAGCTCGCCAAGGAGCTCAACGAGCTCTTCCGCACGATGGTGTGGCCGGTCTACCGCGAGTCGGGCGCCTCGTCGGACACCATCCGCGAGGTCGTCGAACGGCTCAAGCCGCTCTCGATCGCCAGCCTGGTCTCGGCGTACGAGGCGGCCATGGACGAGACACGGCGCGAGGACATCGCCCGCCGGGCCCGCTGACATGAGGTTCGAGAGCGTGGTGGAGCCGCCCGAGCCGATGCGCGGGCTCGAGGTGCCCGTCGAGGTGGTGGAGTCACTGGGCGGCGAGAAGCGGCCCCGCGTCGTCGTCACCCTCAACGGCCACACGTGGAGCACCCGGGTCGCGATCCTGCGGGGCCGGCACCTGATCGGGCTCAGCAACGCCAACCGCGCCGCCGCCGGGGTCGCGGTCGGCGACCCGGTCGAGGTCACCGTCGAGCTCGACGACTCACCCATGACGGTCGAGGAGCCCGAGGACTTCGCCGCCGCGCTGGCTGCCGAGCCGGCCGCTCTCGCCGCCTACGACCGCCTGAGCGTCAGCCAGAAGCGGCAGCACGTCCGCGTGATCGAGGGCGCGAAGCAGCCCGAGACGCGACTGCGCCGGATCGCGAAGGCGATCGACACCCTCAAGGGTCAGGCGTAGAGCTCAGGGCCGCAGGTGCAGCCAGGGCCGGTTGAGCTCGAACCTGCGCCCGGTCACCACCTCGGGTGCGATCTCGACGACGTCGTACTTCTCCGGGCCGACCCACGGCCGCAGCGGCACGTTCTCGGCCCGGTGCGCCTCGTCCTCGGGCAGGTGCCGGGCGCGGCCGCGGACCACCACGCTGACCGCGGTCTCGCCGGCGAAGTCGTCGATCTCGAAGGCGACCTCGGCGCCGAGCGCGACCGCCAACAGCTTGCTGCCCGGCGCGGTCCGGAAGAGCAGCGTCTCGCCGTCGACCGCGTAGTTGATCGGCGTCAGATGCTGCTCGTCGACGACCGTGAAGGCCAGCCGGCCGAACTCGTGCTCGCGCAGCAGCTGCCAGCACTCGTCCCGGCTCAGCTCCACATCATCCGCGGCCGCCATGGGTACGACACTAGCCATGACCCCATCGACCCCGCAGACGACAGTGCTCGTGACCGGGGCGACCGGGTTCGTCGGCAGCCGGCTGGTCCCCGCGCTGCTCGAGCAGGGGTACGGCGTCCGCGCGATGACCCGCCATCCCGAGACGTACGACGGCGGCGGCGATCCGGTGGCCGGTGACGTGTCCGACCCGGGCTCGCTGGCAGCTCCGCTCGACGGCGTCGACGTGGCGGTCTACCTGGTGCACTCGCTGGACGACGACGACTTCGAGGAGAAGGACGCGGAAGCCGCGCGCGCCTTCGGTCTGGCGGCGGCCGCCTGCGGCGTACGCCAGATCGTCTTCCTCGGCGGGCTCGGCAAGGACACCGACAAGCTCTCGGCCCATCTACGCTCCCGGCGCGAGGTCGAGCGCCTGCTGGGCGAGGCCGGCGTGCCGGTGACCGTGCTGCGGGCCGCGATCGTCGTCGGAGCCGGTGGCATCTCCTGGGAGATGACCCGCCAGCTCGTGAAGAACCTGCCCGCGATGGTCGTCCCCAAGTGGGCGGCGACGCGCACCCAGCCGATCGCCGTCGACGACGTGGTGCGCTACCTGGCCGGCGTCGTCGGCCTCGACAAGACCTTCGGCCAGACCTACGAGATCGGCGGCCCCGAGCAGCTCACGTACGTCGAGATGCTGCGACAGGCGGCCGAGGTCATGCAGGGGCGCGCGGTCCCGATCGTGACCGTCCCGGTGCTCACGCCGAAGCTGTCGTCGTACTGGATCTCGTTCGTCACCGACGTGGACACCACGACGGGCCGCAACCTGATCGACTCGATGGGCACCGAGGTGGTCGTCACCGACCACTCGATCCGAGACGTCGTGCCCGGCGAGCCGATGACGTACGCCGAGGCCGTGCGTCTCGCGCTAGAAGAGCGCGGGTAGCGCCAGCAGCATCACCAGCGACCAGGTGACGTGGGTGATCGCCGGCGCGAGCACGCCACCGGACCACCAGCGCACCAGGCCCGCCACCAGGCCGAGGAGCGCGGCGGCGAAGACGAGCGCCGCGTTGCCGGTCGCGGCAGTGACCAGGGTGTAGACGAGAGCGCTGCCGACGACCGGGTGCTGCGGGACGGCGCCGTAGACGGTGCCGCGGAAGAAGAGCTCCTCCGCCGCACCGGTGACCAGCGTGATCGCGACGATCAGCAGGCCCGACCCGCGGTCGGCGTACGCCGTGACGGCGGAGACCTGGTCGTCCAGGGCCGGCAGCTCGCGCACGATCAATGCGCCGAGCACGAACACGCCGGCCAGGACGGCCCCCACGAGCACGGGGAGGATCAGGGTGCGCTCACCGAGCGGCACCGGGCCGCTCGCGAACGCACCGACCGCCCACACCGCGGCGAGCGCGAGGGCGGTCGGGTAGAACCAGCTGCTGCCGGGCTCGATCCGGAAGGAGATCCCCAGCAGCACGGTGCCCAGGACGAGGGGCAGCAGCAGGACTGCCGCCCCCCGTCGGTCGGGCATCGTCAGCGGCGCCCGCCGCTGAAGGACGCCGCGCTGTGGCGCGACTGTCCGCCGCCGGAGGACGGCGTCGAGGTGGTGTAGGTACGGCCCGAGCCGCCGCCGGCCTTGCCAGCGCCGGACTTCGCCTGACCGCCGGACTTGCGCTGCCCGCCGGAGCGGGCCTGGCCGCCGGACTTGGGTGCGCCGCCGGCGCGACCGCCGCCGCCGCCGGAACGACGACCGCCGCCACCGCCACCGCGACGGCCACCGCCGCCACCGCCACCGCGGTTGCCCTCGGCCGGCGCCTCGACGACGAGGCCGCCGGGCAGGGACCGCTCACCGGGAGCGAGCTCCGCGAGGAGCGGGTGGCTCGCGCCGTTGATCTTGGTGGTGGTCGGCTTGATGCCGGCCGCCCGGGTGAGGTCGCGGACGTCGCGCACCTGGTCGTCGGTCATCAGGGTGATGACGGTGCCCTTGGCACCAGCGCGCGCCGTACGACCGGAGCGGTGCAGGTAGGCCTTGTGCTCGACCGGCGGGTCCGCGTGGACGACCAGCGCCACGTCGTCGACGTGGATGCCGCGCGCGGCGATGTCGGTCGCGACGAGGGTGGTGGCCTTGCCGGAGTGGAAGGCCTCCATGTTGCGGGTGCGGGCGTTCTGGCTGAGGTTGCCGTGCAGCTCGACCGTCGGGACACCATTGCTGTTGAGCTGGCGGGTGAGCGCCTTGGCGCCGTGCTTGGTGCGGGTGAAGACGACCGTGCGACCGGGAGCGCTGGTCAGGTCGGTGAGCACGGAGACGCGGTGCTCACGGGCGAGGTGCAGGACGTGGTGGTCCATCGTCGCGACCGGCGACTGCGCCGAGTCGGCCTGGTGGGTGACTGGGTTCTGCAGGAAGCGCTTGACCAGGACGTCGATGGCCTTGTCCAGCGTCGCCGAGAAGAGCAGGCGCTGGCTGTTGCGGGGCGTCTGGTCCATGATCCGGCGGACGCCGGGCAGGAAGCCCAGGTCGGCCATGTGGTCGGCCTCGTCCAGGATCGTGATCTCGACCTGGCTCAGGTCGACGTGACCCTGGCCCATCAGGTCCTCGAGCCGGCCGGGGCAGGCGAGGACGATGTCGGCGCCCTTGCGGATGCCCTGGACCTGCGGGTTCTGGCCGACGCCGCCGAAGACGGTGACGGTGCTGAGCCCGGCGGTGTTGGCCAGCGGCTTGAGGGCGTCGTTGATCTGGTTCACGAGCTCGCGCGTCGG
>Ga0190274_10000705_pt1 | contig 19572 bp, 11 predicted proteins | sample Popmic531T_FD_133002 | JGI IMG/M metagenome (GOLD analysis project Ga0190274, IMG submission 133002) | Populus adjacent soil microbial communities from riparian zone of Yellowstone River, Montana, USA - 531 T | ecosystem: Environmental > Terrestrial > Soil > Riparian zone | place: USA: Montana... | reverse complement strand
TCTGCAACCTTTATATTTATTTTTATATATACAACGGTTTCGAAAATAATAACTCGTGAATCATTTGCGGCTGTTCTTAACGGGTCACCATTACTCGAACAGTTCAGCAACTTCATTTCGTGGACAATTCCTTCAGTGGAAATATTGATTTCCGTTTTACTGATCATTCCAAAGTTTAGAAGAATAGCCCTCTTGTTTTCAGCTTCACTGATGAGCCTTTTTACTTTCTATATAGCATACTTGCTCCTGTTTGTTCCGACGCTTCCATGTTCCTGTGGTGGCATATTTAATAATTTAGACTGGAAGGAACATTTGATATTTAATATTTGTTTTACAGCACTTGCATTTATTGGGTGTAGTTTTTCAAAAACGAATAAAGATTTTATTGCAATAAACAGGATAAGCCGAACACCTGTAAAAGATAGTAGGCAAATCTTAATCAACTAAAAATAAGTTTATGAAAAAGTATTTATTTGGATTCATGGCAGTTGTACTGGCGTTAAGTGTAACGGCTTTCACTCATAGCTCTAAACCAACGAATGACCTTTATTATTGGTATCGGCAGAGTGATCATACTTTCGTTGGCAGTTCTTCTGCTTCCAATGACAATCCGTTGGGTTGTTATGGAGTGGGAGAAACTTGCATAAAAGGATATCTGAGAAGTTCTCAGCCACCTTCGGAGCCATCGGTTGCACCTGATGCGAAGTATGCCTTTAATTAAATCAAAAGTATGGGTCTTGCATATCTGTAAGACCCATTTAATTCATAACGGAGGGTTTATAGCGAACAGGTAGGCAGGTTGCTGTTTCAAAGTCGAAAGGATAGTTGATCGGTCTGATTCAGTGATTCGTTATGCAGCGGCAAAACATTGTAAGATTTTTTTACTGTTTGTTCTCGGGATTGAGATCGGCGTTTCCTTGCAACTATAACTATAGGTTTGACCATTCCCTTTAGAATGTTGCGACAAAACCTTCTAGTCGCCGCTGTGAAAAAAATCTAGTCAATTCTGATCAACTATGTGAAATAGGGAGGAAGTCATCGTAAAATTCTTAAATTCATTCAATAGGAAGGGTAACTGATTATTAGACGAAGCTATGTGCCCTTCATACCTGCCTATCTAAAAGTCTGGGAATATTTAGTGAACTTAAAATCACGTCAAATGAAAATTAAAATCTTTGCTTTCCTGTCGTTTCCAATCATTAGCTATACGAACTGTAATGCTCAAAACATCAATATCAAAAAAGATTTGAGAAAATTAAGTTGGATAGTAGGGAATTGGAAAGGAATGGATGGGAATAACCCGTTTTATTAGATTTATAAAATCAAAAATGATAGCACTCTTATAATCACATCTTATGATTGGAATGGAAAAGACAGCTCGAATTCTTCAATATCCTTCTTTAGGCTGAAAAATGACTCTTATTATTTAGGAGATAGCCTAAACTGGAAAGTCACAGATATATCGGAAAATTAATATCTATGGAACCAGTATATAAACCCGCTAATACGATTCTTTGGAGGCTAAAAGATAAAATACCTGGGAAGCGATCTTAGAATCAAAAAAGGGCAGAAAAGTTTATGCCATGGAGCGGGTAAACTATTTCAATGACTCTAAATGATAGATGTGCGAACGCGTCAGGAAGGTTTTATTTTATTAATTGCTCGTTCCATTCAGGTAAATTTTATAGAATTAATCTTGACGAAAAAGGGAAAGAAAATAAAAACTTAACGGTGAGTGATCCCTTTAAAGGCGCCGGCAAATCATTTCATTTTTTTTTATCCCATTTCATTCAATAAAATGTTTTACTATGAATCCTAATCCATATTTACTTAATGAGAACAAGTCACCATGGATTAGGAAAGAAAAATGGTAAAAGAGTTAATTGTAATTTAATTTTTGAAGATTCTATTTTTATAAATGACTAATTGAAAGGACTGTTCGATCAGATTCTATTTTTATAAATAGGCGGTTATAAACCGATCTTTATTTTTTAGCCAAATCCGAATTTTGAGAGGAACATGTCTTTACGCCTGTATGAAACCGGTAAAGTGGTGCCATCGGAAAGCTCTACGTATCCACCACGGCCATCTTTAAAAAATTTTCTCATGAAATTCACATTCACTATATAGGAATAATGGATACGAAAAAATGATTCTTCAGGTAGCAGGTCCTCGTAATCTTTTATTGTCCTTGTACAAGTATATTTTTTTCCAGACTGTATATGCACTATTGTACAATTATTTTTAGATTCACAACTAATAATTGTATTAGTATCAATAAAATCAAAACCTTCTTTAACTGGTATTGCAATTTTGGCAACTGATATTGCATGCTTACTAAGATTAGATAAAAAATTCGAAAGCTGGCTATTGATATTTTTTAATTCAATTTTTTTCTCAGCTTTTTGCACAGACTGGTGCAAGTCATCAATATCTACCGGTTTAAGTAAATAATCAAGGGCACTGTATCGGAATGCTTTTAGCGAATATTCATTAAAGGCTGTAATAAAAATGACCACGGCCAATGCACTAATGCAAGTGGCTTGCCCGGGTACTTCCAGTGCTATAGCTATAGCAACTTCTGCAAGTCAGGTAACTACTGCTATTGCACTTGGGTTTGGTGGTGCTGTCAACAGTACCACCAGCTCGCTTTCTTTACTTAAGCGGGAACCTGGCGAATTGCGTGAAGTCATTGTCGTTAGCGATAACTATCATAAATCCATTTATGATTTTGTTGATAAAATGTATGATGATGATATGGTGAGGAATGCCGGGCAAATGCTAGTTGATTTGGCCTCTGTACTATTTAAGAATTCAAAACTCGGAAAACGGATTTTAGCTAAAATTCCTAAGATACCACAATTGCCTGCGCCGGAAGAAGTCATGAAGAAACTTGCAGAAAGACTTGCTGGAAAAGATGTCGTTGATGCATTTGAAAAAATCTATGAAAATTACGATGATCCTGTTGGGTTATTGATGGAAGGGCTAAGCTATTTTCTTCCAAATATAAAAATGGCTTACGATTATATTATTAAAGGAATATTCTTGAAAACGCTTGGGCATATGGATAATTTGTTGATTTGGCGGATGATAGATGAATCGTGGAATGTTGAAGGAAGATTTAATGCAGGTGATTATGATGCGCTGAAAAATGGAGGAGACAAGCTCGGGTTCATTACTGTGACAAGGGCGCAACTCGGAAATATTATGTATGAACAATTCTTTTTCCCCGAAGATTACCCTTCCCAAAAAATTACCAAGTTCAATATTGAGCACTATACTAATACTATATTTGGGGGCGATGAACCTATGTTTTATATCTATTTTAACCGATCTGCAGATAAAGGATTCCTTCATTTTTCAGAGGTTGGAGTTATGCCGGTATTTCCTAAACCTAAAAAGAAGAAACCATGATATTAAGAGTGCTTTGTATATTTTTCTTATTTGTAACGCAGGTTTCCTGTGGACAGAGTAATGATAAAGGAAATTATTTTAACGAAAGCGACTATAAAGAAGTAAGACGAGGAGAAGAGAGTAAGTCTATTTATGTGATCACTTATTTAAATAAATCCGATACGAATTATAAATTAAAAAAAAGATTTCCGCTTGACAGTACATATAAGGGAGGTGATTTTACCAAACTTTTTTATTTCAAGGACTTAGGTAATGGTCCATATGAAACCTATCATGGTAACAAATTGGCTGAGAAAGGGTATTTTAAAATGGGGTTACAAGAGGGGGAAAGAATACGGTATAGGAATGGGATACTTTACTCAAGATCTCACTTTAATAAGGGAAAAAGGACAGGCGAATGGTTTGAATATGACAAAAGCGGAAAAGCGAAACGGAAGATGATCTATGAAAATGATGTGCTCAAATCTGACGTAGATCTTTAATAATTTTCACCACGCATTGCCATTTAGTCAAATAAACTGCTCGCTATTTAGCTCACTTATTGTTTAATATGAGAATGAAATTATTTTTATTTTTTTTCCTCGGCATGCTATGTTTTATTTTTTCCTGTACCGACAACGAACAACATGCCCGCTTATCAACGACGCAGGAAACTAAAATATATCGCCCAAGACTCAACCCGGATGTAAACAGCGATCATAAATATGAAGTGATCAGTGAAACGACTTCCATTACGGAAGTCAACGACGAGGAGTCAGAAAGTTTTACGAAGATCGACATGGGAATGTCCTATGCTATAAAAAAAGATACAAGCGGTCAGTTCGATTTTACAATGACTTATGATAAATTCAGATTAAGTGCTGAGGCATTTGGCCAGAAAAAGGTAATCGATATGCAAAATGCTGCTAATTCATTTGATCAATCAGAAAGAATGTTCAGTGCTTTTAAGAGTGTGAGACTTCAATTAAAGGTTGATACAGGTGGAAATGTAAGATCTATTTCGGGGCTTCAGGAACTTGGTGATAATATGCGCAATCTTGCCACTGGCAATGCTGAAGCCATACAATTATTAAACACGAGTTTGCAACAGTATGCAGGACAGGAAAATTTGAAATTAATGTTTGAAAAATCTTTCAAATTTTTACCCGATACCTTATTACAGGAAGGATATAAATGGGAATCCTCAGAGTCATTGGCCGGTGGATTAGGTGAGAGGATTACTAATAAATACAAAGTTGAATCGATGGAGGATAAAGTAATCACTGTATCGAGCAGCATGAAAATTCACTTGGAAGACCGGCCTATAAAGATAGAAAACGCTAATGTTATTGCAACGCTGAAAGGTGATCAAAGTGGAAAGATGCAGATTGATATGCGCACCGGTATGCTTTTATCATTGACAAGCAACATGGATATCAGGGGTGATATAACTGTCATGGGAAAAAAAATTCCGTTGTCAATTGTCGCAAAGAATTCGATAAAGAAATTGTGAAGCAACGTTCCTAAACCAGCTAAATCATCATCATTTGGAATTAAAATCCCTCTCCTCAAACACCAGTACATCAACTTCCATTTCTTTCTCTACCAAATCCAAATCATAATTAGATCGAAGTTCTTTGCGTAACATTGGTATATCCGTTAGCGCTGCCTTACTAAGTTTGATATCAAGGAGGCCATGGTATCCTGTATTGTCAGAGAAAACGTAGGGAGTATCTTTATTTGCTCTTGAGATCGTTTCGAGCAGTCGTTTTGCCGTGATTGCCTGGCGTCGGATTTTTGTGGTATCAGGATTTTGGTCGAATATGGATAATGTAGTATCAGTTTTAGATTTTATCCTGTCCCGCCCGGAGGTCCTCACCAATGACCAGCACTTTCTTTTTTGTTTTTCAATTCTGCAATGGCTGTTAAAAAAGCTCTCCAGTTCAAGAAGCCTTAGGGAATCTATTTTTTTTCGATCTCTCAGTGGAAAAACACCTTCATAGGTATAACAGTTTTTAATTTTCCATTCCCCCTTTGTTTCATCTTTGGTTTCATTAAAAAAATACCTGCTTGAATCTTTTACTTTTAAAACAACTCTTTTTCCAAAATCAAACTCGGCGGATTCATATGGATCAGAGGTTTCCCCACTTAACAGTGCGTCAGTAAATAATTCAAGGATGGTCATATTCCCCATGGTGATGCGAATTGTATTAGCAGCCGGGTCAACTTTTTTTGTCCAGCCAACTAAGATGCCCGGTACATCATTTAAAAGAACAGAGTAATACTTCAGGTGCGAGGGATAGTTTCGGTAAATTTGAAAAAGAGCAGGCTGGCTTCCATCAAAGGAAAGATCATCGATCTTCATATCTATCTTAAATTTGTTCGCAAGAACAGCTTTTATATTTTCTTCTGTTACAGCATCAGCTTCCGTAAATGCTTTGATCACACCGTCACCATCTATCCAGACTTCATGCGGATAATATCTATGGGGAAACAGGCTGTGAAAGATGGAATCGTTTACAATGGAAGGTAACTTTGGGTTACGATACATCGGCGAGCTTCGGCTGAATTTCTTAAAAGTTTCGTCAATTTTTTGTTGTGTTTCAAAATTGACCATGATAACCTGGATCTTGTCTTTGAATTTTTTTTGAAGTTCTTCCAACTTCGGAAAAGCTAATATACATTTTGGGCAGGCACCAAACCAAAAATCTATGATCACTAACTTCCCTTTGAATTCTTCAAAATGAACTTTATCAACTTTGTAATTCAGGATATTTTCTATCAATAAATTTGGCATCGTATCACCAATTGACAAAGGTTTTATGTTCGCAGGATATTTAGCATTTTGACCATGCATCATCGCCGCACATAGCACCAACACAACAAGCACACTAAACTTTTTTTTCATACTAAATTTGATAAAGTTTATAACTACAACTTCAATAACCAGGATTCTGAGTTAACGATGAATTACTAAGCATCTCGCCCTGTGGTATAGGATACCAGGCATCTGTCGGCTGCCAGTTAGATCCTTTTATCGCCCCGAGAATATTATCTGTCCTCCCGGTTCTTTTCAGATCAAACCACCGGTGACCCCACTCGCAAAGAAATTCAACTTGTCTTTCTTTTTGAATAGCAAGTAAAAGTGCACCGAGATCATTTGCTGTAGTATTTGGCAAGCCCGCCCTGTTTCTTATTAAATTTAGATCCGACTGGGCGCCTGTTAAATTGTTCAAATTTGCACGTGCTTCAGCACGTATTAAATATTGTTCACCCATTCGCAAAACGACACTGTATTCTGTCTTGGGTGCGCCGGCCGCTACTGATTTAACTTTATACTTGAAGGGATAGTAATAAGTCGTAGTGTTGATCACCATGCTGTTTACCCAATTCGTTTTTCTTTCATCTGCAGGTTCAAATGCACTCATTAATGAATTCGTAAGTGAATAGCTCGGGCTTGCAAAACTTGAAAAAGGCAAAAAAGAAAAACCTTCAGATGTGTTCCATATCTGGGTGATGGGTGGAAGTAATTGCAGGATGGTTTCGGAGCTAACCGGGAGGAACGTATTATTTAAAGTACTTAATTTATAGACGTTCGAATTAATTACAGCGCCAGCTTCAGTTTCTGCACGTGTCCAATCTTTTAAATACAAATAAACTCTTGCCAGGAAAGCTGTCACAGCAAATTTGTTTACTCTTACTTTTTCAGGCGTTGGATAATTTATTGAAACCAGTTTTTGTGCATCCAGGAGATCGGCAACAATTTGCTGGTAGACTGCAGTCGTATCTGATCTTGCAATGACAGCGTTATCCCTGTAATCTGTACTCATTGCTAATGGAACGGGACCAAACAGGTTAACCAGGTAAAAATGAAAGAAGGCACGGAAAAATTTTGCTTCGCCGAAAATTTGATCTTTCACAGCAGGACTGATGCTATTAGAATGTGAAAGATTTTCAAGTATTGCATTGGCCTGGTAAATATGAAAGTAACCCTTCTGCCATAAATTCGTTAACAACGGAAAACTATTGACCGGTATTCCATTATTCACGTAAGCTATCTCAGTTGGGTTCCCGGTATGAACGTTTAATTCATCCGCACTTAATGCAGGATATACTGACATCGCTCCATGCCCGATATAAACATTGTTCCTTGTGATCTCGCTGTATAGTCCTCTGATTGCAGCAACAGCCGATTCATCATTGGAAAAAACAGATTGGGTAGTAAGCTGATCCGTTGGAAGATCTACCTCAATAAATTTCTCGCAAGAAAAGAAAGCAGCACCGAAAATAAATGCAAAAAAATATTTGAGATATAAAAATTGTTTCATTGTGCAAAGAGTTTAAAAGGTGTATTGAATTCCTGCGCTGATCGTTCTTAATGGCGGCATGCGCAGGTAAGATTGCGTTTCAGGATCACCACCCTTGTAATTAGTGATGGTAAATAAATTCTGACCTGCGACGTATAGACGCAGTGTACGTGATTGAGCATCGTTTAATAAAGTATAAGAAAGCGAAATATTTTTTAACCGGATAAATGAAGCGTCCCCAAAAACTCCATCTGATCGCCGGAATTCATTGGCCCATGAGTTATAGGCTGCCTGGTTGGTTGCTTGTGTGAATCTTTGTATGGTTGTAACATCTCCCTGTTTGCGCCAGTGATCTTGTGTCAGCATTGGTAAATTATACCGGAAGCCTTCCGGGTTGATTGCATTGGAGAAATAGGTTCTTCCAACCTGGCTTACGAATTGAAAGAAAAAGTCAAACTGAATTTTTTTATACTCTAAAGTATTTTGCAATCCACCGAAAAACTTTGGATCTGAATTTCCCAGCACCTGGTAATCCGCCGTAGTAATTATATTATCCTTATTCAGATCTTCAACTTTATAAATACCTTTGGCCGCGTCCACTCCTATATACTTGTACGCGTAAATAACATTCAGAGATTGTCCCTCCACATATTGGAGTGCGTAAGGAGATATGCTGAGACCGGGAAATGAAACAAGTTCATTTTTTGGTATGGTTAAGTTTGCGGTAGTTGTCCAGCTGAAATTTTTCATCTTTATGTTGACACTTGATAGCGAAAATTCCAAACCACTGTTTTGAACAAGTGCAGGCAGGTTTCTTATAACAGAAGTAAAACCGCTTGTTGTCGGCAATTTATATTGTACAAGTTGATTGGAACTTTGGTGACGATAGTAGGCTGCTGAAACAAGCAGCCTGTCTTTAAAAAATCCCAGCTCCACTGCAATTTCAAGTTTAGTAGTTTTTTCCCAATGATAATCGGGATTAAAAAGTCTTGTAGGCGCAAGACCGGAACCATTCTGGTAAGAGTTGAATGTAGGTGTCCATGTATCAAGATAAAGATAGTTTGCAATTTTATCGTTACCTGTTTTACCATAGCTCCCCCTGATCTTACCGAAACTTATGAATGAAGGGTTCTTTTTAAAAAACCCTTCATTGGTAAATAACCACGCAACACCTGCAGCTCCGAAATTGGCAAACTGTTTATCAGGACCGAACTTACTTGATCCGTCACGACGCACAGATAAGTTTACCAGGTATTTATTTTCCCAGTTATAATTCAATCTTCCGAAGATCGCTTCATAATTATATTGAGAACTGCTCTTTGATCCGCGGACACTCGATGCCCCGTTAAGCGATCCCAGCAGGTCGTCACTTACATACCCTGAGCCATCAAGAGAAGAAACTTCATTTGTTTGTTTTTGAAATGTGCCTCCGATAATTATATCCGCTTTGCCTTTAAAAATGTTTCGTTCATATTCTGCCTGCGGTTCGATTATCCAGCTTTTAAATGAGTTGAGGCCAAATGACGCAGATCGCACAGGATTTTGCAAAGGATTCTGTGAGCTGTAAGGAACCGTCTTGCTTTCATTAACTGATACATCATTGAAGCCGGCGCTTAAACGTACAGTGATCCCCTTGATCGGTTTATAACTTAATTGAAGATTGCTGATCAGGTTATCGGTCTTTGCTGAATATTCCTGTTCAAGAAGAGCAAGTGGATTTAAAATATCAGTTACTACACCTCCTTCATTCCAGGCAAGATTGCCTGAAGAATCATACACTTGCAGATTGGGTGGCACATTGATATAAGAGGTAAGATCTGTAGAGATCAAATTATTATTATCAACATTATAGTTCCCGGATAATTGCACTCTGAATTTCTGGTCCTGCGTTACATGATTTAAGTTTACATGAATAGTTCCTCTCTCATCTTTCAAGTCTCCGGGAAAAACTGTTGTTTCAGAATGATAGCCCATTCCGAGGAAGAAGACGGTATTTAAGTTTCCACCGGAGACCGATGCCTGCACATCACTGAAATGTGCTGTTTCACCGATCAGTAATTTTTTAAAATCTGTATACCTTGTAGTATCCCAGGCTAAAAGATCAAAAGCATTTGAGCGGGTAGGAGTGACGGCATCGTTTTTAAAAGCTTCATATCTCATATCAACATATTGCTCAGTTGAAAAAAGATCCATTGAACGGGTAATTTTGCTGAAACCTCCCTGTACATTTAAATTAAAAGTTGTTTTTCCGACCTTGCTTTTTTTAGTGGTTATTAATATGACTCCATTGGCACCGCGGCTGCCATAAATTGCGGTAGCGTCTGCATCTTTTAATACTTCAATGCTTTCAATGTCGGAAGGACTGATACTGCTGAATGGACTAAGTCCCCCCGGCAATGCAACGCCTGTTGTAGTAGAGGGAACACCTAACGCAGAGCGTAGAGTATTTAAATAACCATTATTAGGTGCATAAGGAACTCCGTCAATTACAAAAAGCGGTTGATCATCCGTTAAGCTTAAATCAAGTGCTGTACGTCCTCTTACCTGCACCTGTACAGAACTTCCCGGGAGACCCGTGCTTTGTGTAACAACCATTCCCGGCACCCGTGCCTGGAGTGCAGCAAGTATATTGGAGACTGGTTGCTTGCGGATCTCTTCACCACTAACTTTAAAAACTGATCCTGTGTTGAGGCGATGAGTGGTAGTGCCATAAGCAATTACCACAGTTTCATCAAGCGTCCCGGCTGCTATTCTCAACCGGATAAGAAAATTTGTTTCCTTGTTAACACGAATTTCTTCTTTGTAGTATCCGACGCTGCTTATCACCAGGATATCATCATCACTGATGTCACGCAAAATAAATTCACCGCGTTCGTTTGTTGAGATCCCTTTGTTGGTAACCTGGGCAAACACGGTAGCGCCGGGCACTGCCTCACCATCTTCATTAATTACTTTACCTCGAATTTCAATTAGTGAATCCTTTTTCTTTCCGGAAATTTTAATAATGATAAATTTTTCATTAATTGAGTAGGAGAGCGGTTGATTGGCAAATACGTTCTTCAATACTTTTTCCAGTGTTTCATTCTTTACTTCAATGGTGACAGGCTTTGACTCAGCTATTGCTTCTTTGCTGTAAACAAAACTGAAATTTGATTGCTGCTCTACAACTTTAAAGAAACTTTCTAATGGAGCATTCTGTAGGGCTAAAGTGATCCCTTGCGAAATTCCTCTCGCTGGAAGATAAAGAGAAGCTGCTGTCAGAAGCACACATAAAATCTTCATAGTGCGCAGCGTTTTAAGGTACAATGGTCGTCCCCGTTCACAATGAGAACGGGCTTTGCGATTCAAAAGCAGTTGCATAGCTTTGAGTTGTTTGGGTTAAGCAATAATGAGTTCCTTGCCGATCTTATTTATGGGTGACCCAGGCGCCGGCCAGAAGCGTCTCACCGCTGCTGGCCATTTTTTCATCCCGGGGCACATGAGAAAATTTACTTCATTACAATTATTTTCGTTCCTTCAACTTTAAATTTTACCTGGTTCGTTTCTTCAAAAATTTGCAGCAATTTTGATACCGGCACATCACGTCCGATAGTTGCATTCAAATGTAAAGTCACCTGGTCCTGGTATTCTACATCCGCATCATACCATCTTTCCAGTTGCCGCATGATCGCATCAATTGGTGTATCTTTAAATTTAAACTTGTTATCTTTCCATGCGGTAGCATCATCTGAATTAGCAGGAACAATTTGGAAATCATTCTCAGTTAATCGTGCCTGCTGACCTGGTTTTAAAATATTCTCCACTGTTCCTTTTGTCACCATTACCGATCCTTCAACAAGAGTGGTTGAAAAAAATGGTTCGTTGCTATATACATTTATATTGAACTGTGTTCCCAGCGCTTCAACTGTTAGTTCGCCTGCAACAACTCTGAATGGTTTACTTTCATCCTTTGCAACTTCAAAATAACTTTCACCTGTTACAAATATTTTTCGTTCTTTATCGGTGAAAGATGTGGGGTACCGGATGGATGATGCTGAGTTAAGCCAAACCTTGCTGCCATCAGGAAGAACAAGTTTATACTGACCTTTTCTTGGCACATTTAAAGTATGGTAGATCAGTTCATTTGTTTCAAACGAATTATAAATTATTTGGCCCGTTTGTCTTAGGATCTTTACATGATCATTGATCGCAGTATCGGCTCCTTCATTCTTTAGCTCAACAATTTTTCCATCATCCAGAGTTAATGTTGCCTGGTCGGAACCCGGTAAAATATCTTGTGTCTGCACAACAAAAGGTTTATCATTTTTAATTCCAGGGCTGCGATAAAAATAGATCCCTGCTATGATCAGGACGACTACCGCTGCTGCTACTGCATACTGCCAAAAGCGAACCGGCTTTCTCGCTTCAATTTTCATCTTCGTTTTTTGTAGCTCCTCTGCAATATTCATTTTACTAAACCATTCCTGGGCATGAGCAATGTTTTTCTCATCCGTCATTTTTTCAAAGAGTATCATGTTCTCATCACTGTCAAGTATCCATTCATCCAATTCATATCTTTCCTCTTCCGTGAGAGTATGTTTCAAAAATCCGGCGATGAGATAAGCAGTGCGGTAAGCCTGTTTAAGGTCTTTTGCGCCCCCCTGTTTTTGAGAATTTTCCATACTGTTAAGGTAACTAAATGAAAGCTGATAATAATACGCAGAAGGGATGAAAAACGTGGACTGATCTTAAAAAATATTTTATAAATACAGCACCATGAGGACGACAGGGATTGACAATTTTCTCCGACCTTTTTCAACGATTTTCATTTTTGATTGCGGATAGTTTTAGGAGAGGTTGATGAATGAAAAATATAAAACTCATTACGTCTTTTTAATTTAGAGTTAGACCATGTATTATATTTATATTATCTCCCCCTTTAGGGGTATTCAAAAACTCAAAAAAAGTTTTATTTTCAGTTCCCGAATTATTCAAGCCACTAAACGAACCTGCTAATATCTCTGAATTTTTTTCATGGGACCGCAGAAGTGCACTTTAGAGCTTAGAATAGTTCTACAAATTGTATTATTAATTCCCTCCAAATTAAAACTTGTTAACTCTGACTAGCAGTCGCTTTTTTGAATAGTTATTCATTTAAACAATAAAATAAATCACCATGGCAAATCCTCACAAATTTTATTTAGCCCATATGAGTGCTAAAACTGGTTATAGAGCTGCATGGGACCCGAGCCGGCCTCATGTAATTGGACAAATTGGAAAACTTGATCAATCAGGGGTCTTTAATGTTTTTTCAAATTTAGAAAAAGAAGGAATTCCTGTAGAAACTTTGGCGGATCCATCTACTATGGAGATGGATTATACTTCACATGATAGTGTTTCGATCTCAGTAAAATTATCAGGCAAAGCTCCTCAAGCAGGCAGCGTATTAACAGATGCTGAAGCAGGTTTTAGTTTTGAATTTAAAAATGAGAGGAGCATTGTATTTCAGACGAGCGGGCATCGGACACATCAGCTTACTAATCTTGCAGAAATTGAAAGATTGATTATTCAAAAATTCAAAGATGGCAATTGGGATAAAAATTGGTTAATTATAACCCAGCTTGTAGAAGCAAATACAGCGACGATCATCATTTCAAATAGCAGTAATAGTTCTCTTGAGTTAAGTGCGAAGGCTAGTGCTGGCACGACTGATCTTAAGTTGACCGATGCCTCGCTTGGACTAACAGTGGCAAGAGAAAAAGGGAGCACACTTAAATATATTACTCAAAATGGGCTTACTCCGTTATATCGTGTTATGGGTATACGGCATCCTTTATTTGGCAAACCACAACTTAGCACCAAAGGCGACAAAGAGGAACAGCAAAAAGAAAGTTTTGGGCTACAGGATTTCGATCCGGGTGAACTGCAGGAATAACAAAATGATCATTTAAAAAAAATAATTCAGGACCATGGCTACTATATATGCGTTACTGGTTGGTATAAACAATTATACATCGAGCCCGTTAAAGGGCTGCATTAATGATGTTAAGGCCGTAAAAGAATATCTTGAAGAGATTCATAATAAGAGCAAAGGCCGATCGCTTAAAATAAAGGTACTTACAGACAAAGAGAAAATAAAACCAACAAGACAAAACCTTATTGAATCTTTTAGCTTTTTTGACGGCGCTAAAAAAGGCGATTTCTGTCTTTTCTATTATAGTGGTCATGGTTCTTTTATTGTAGCTCCTAAAGAGTTTGAATCTGATAGTGGGTTTCTACAATCTTTTGTTTGTATCGATAGCCGGGAGCCCGGGGGTAAGGACATTATTGATAAGGAAATGGGTTTCTTGTTATGGAAAACCATGATCAATAAAACTGGTGTGACATTCCTTGCTATTACAGATTGTTGTCATTCCGGTACAATTACCAAGGCGATGAATGCAGGAAGTGTTACTGACCGAATGGTCGATTGCAGAAGCGACAATGTTCATTCAACATTAATAGAGTACCTGGGTTTTGATGAGGAGGTAAATGACCAGAAAGGCTACGAACTTAATAGCTCTAATAAATATGTAGTAAAACCTGCAAAACATATTCATTTGGCATCATCAAAAGATAATCAGACATCGAAAGAACTGGATATAGATGGGGTAAGGAGAGGAGTTTTTACACACTCACTATTAAAGATCCTTTATAACACCGGCAGCCAGATAAGCTATAAGGAGCTTATTGAACAAACATCAGCAATTGTTAGAAATACTGTTCGGGAGCAGGAGCCGGATATAAACATAAACGGCAACCTGGCCGCTGACGAAAAGGATAAGTTTTTTTTATCAGGGGAAAATGCAGTTTCAGACCCCCGCTATTTGGTATATCATCATCCTAAATACGGATGGTGTATAAAAGCAGGGCCAATGCATAACGTAACGAAAGGAGATAAAGTTATAATTGAAAATGTTTGTAAGACGGTTGTTACCGGTTCACCGTCTCCCGATCTTTCTATTATTATGGGGAAGCTGGAATTAGGAACCCGTGAGCAAAGCTATTACGCAAAAGTGATCAGGCAACCGAATCAAAGCTTGAAAGTTTCTTTTAGCGATGAAGTTTCAACTGGCGTAAAAAAATTATTACTGGATACTCAATTGCCGGCACCATCTTCTTTTGTATCCCTGCAGTTGGAAGGGGAGGGAGTTTATATAATAAGGACAAACAAGATCGGAGAACTTTATATTTCACTACCGGGAAACGATTCCCCGATCTTTAAACCGGTGACAATATCAAACAAAGAGGATGCTGCACATTTCGTTACCCAGTTAGAAATTGTAAGTAAATGGAAGAATTTATTAGAGTTCAATAACCCTGTTTCAATACTTACAAATAAAGATTACACTATAAAATTATTCAGGTCTGTTAATGCAAATGGTTATGATCCCGGAACGTTCACCCATGTAAAAGATATTTTACCGATCAATGAATTGTATTATATGCAAAGTGGTGAGAAGTGGTATCAGCCTGCTATTCGAATATCGATCACAAATCACACAAAATATCCGCTTTGGGTGACCAATGCTTACCTTGAATTTGACTATGCCATAACCACTGATGGTTTTTCGACTCTTGAGATCGGTTCCCGCAATGAAGCTTTTTTAGGGTTAAAAAATGATGACAACGCTGACAAAGTAGTAAAACTTAAAGTCGATAAAAAATACCAGGAACTGGGATATAAAGAGATCACTGAATATGTCAAGCTGTTTATATCAACATCCAAAATTTCTACAGATAACTTAAAACAAGAGGGGGTCGATCTTGTGGCATTAGGAACTAAAAGTTTAAAAATGGGTTATTCGTCGAAATCGTTTGGAGACGAAGAGGAAGAAGATCTTTCTACAGGAGTAAGGTGGAAAACAGAAACTATTGGATTTAAAATAATAAAACCTGCAGCCGATTCAGATATTACGGAAGGAAAACCAACTAAGGTCGGTCCATTGATCATACGCCCACATTCCGGTTTGACAGGGAAGGCTACCATTAATAGTTCTTCAAACACATTTAGATCTGCTGATGGATTTCTTCCTCCGCACCTGGCTTTTAATAATTCTTACCTGGAACCCTTCGACCTGGTGGAAGGGACCCGGTCAGGTTCAACCACCGATGTACTGGAAATATTTGCTGTAAAAGACAGGTCGGTTGTCACTGCAAAAGATCCTTTGATCATTCAGTTGCCTGTAGGCAGATCAGCCGATGCAATAGACATTCTCCCTATTGGGTATGATATAGAAACCAAACTTTATTACCCGGTTGGATATACATCAAAAGATGGGGATATAATTATTGAAGTACTGCCTGAGGAAACAGCTTCCGATGCAGCGATTACGCAAAAAAGTTTTCTTGGGTCGATCAAAATATATTTTCAAAAAGTTATTGGGCGTAAGCTGGGATTCAAATATGAATATCCAAGGCTTGCAATACCAGGATTTGGTGGTAAGAAATTAACGTATAATAGTGACGCTAAATTTATTAAGGATAAAATTGCTGCTGCAAATAAGGTGGCGGTGTTTATTCATGGTATTATCGGCGATACTGAAGGTATGGCGAATTGTATAAATACACCAATTGACGCTGATGGCAATACTTTAGGAAAGAAATATGACCTATTCTTAACCTTCGATTACGAAAATCTTGATACAACAATTCAGGAAAATGCATCATTACTAAAGGAGAAACTGGTAAATTTTGGTTTAGAAGAAGGGCATGGCAAGGAATTAATTATTGTTGCCCATTCGATGGGAGGGCTGATCAGCCGATGGTTCATTGAAAAACTTGGTGGAGGTAAGATCGTATCGCATTTATACATGCTTGGTACACCTAACAATGGATCTCCATGGGCTGATGTCAGGGATGTGGCTGAAACAATGCTTACTTATGCGATCAATGGTGCAGCATTTTTAAAACCCTGGACATTTTTGCTTTCCATTATCGGTAAGGGGGTGGGGGGTATGCAAAACTCCCTTAAACAAATGGATAGTGAGACCGGCATTTATAAAGAACTTAACGATGGAACAGATCCATCAATTCCATACACTATAGTTGCAGGTAATACAAAAAACATCGTTGTAAAGTATGATGAAACCGGTTCTTTGATAAGCCGGCTTTTTACTAGAATAAAAAAACGGGGAGTATATGATGGCCTGGATCTGGTATTATTTAAAAAACCAAATGACATAGCAGCAACGGTTGAAAGTATAAGGCAAATAAAAAGCTCAGAAAACTGGAAAATTAAACCCAAAATTTATGAAGTTGCCTGCGATCATTTGAATTATTTCGTTTTACTCGATAGCATCAACGTCCTTAATAAGTAAGAAAGAATTTGAATTCGGAATTTAATTTTATTTTACTTTAAAGTCAAACGTGTTTTTGTATAAAAAATCAGGGAACATCCAAAAATATGTTTTAGATTCTATATTCATTGTGGCAAAGTAGTGTCCTTTTTTGTCAATGGTCGGCGAATGTAAAAATGGCATGCGGGACCCTGTAGATAAAGTATATAATCTTTTCCCATTAAAATTATAGAAGAAAAGCTCTCCGGTTTCTTTCATGGAGATTATCATATTATATGTTGGGCTATAGGAAAAACAAGTTAAGTCCTCTTTGTATTTATCATAAATGCCATGCGGGTTTTCAAACTTACTTTTTTTGATCACCGTGATTTTGTTTGATTCAATTTTGCAGATAGATAGATACTCCGGTTCAATTAATAAAAATACATTCGGTTGCGAAAGCTGAAAAATTTCTTTAACCTTTGTTCCGGGTGGTTTTATTTTGGAAAGTTTTTCAGATTCAATATCATAAATATATATATATCCATCTTTATAACCGATTAACTGTTTATCCTTAAATAGTGATTTAATAAATGGAATGCCTTCTGCGTGATCACAAACGAATTTTTTGATAGCTCCTGTCTTTAAATTCAATATTTTTTGAAACCGGCCAGATTTAAAACTTAAGTATTTTGAATTAACGATCCTTAGATTGTCAATTGTGGCAGTGTCACTAAACAATATATTTTTTTTAATTTCTGTAATTTGTTCATTCTTTAAGAGATCTAATGGGATATGCCCTATTTTGCCACCTTCGGTTCCATAGTACAAATTTGTTCCAATTTCATCAAACGCAAAGGTTCTGATTGGGTCATCGCCAACGGCCAGGTCTGAAATGCTGATAAACTTTCCGGTCTTATCAAAAAAAGCAACTGTATTAAAGCCGTATAGCCCATTTTGACAGGAAATATATTTTTCATAAACATCGCTATAAAATAGTCGCTCAACTGATTCCTTGTGTACGTTATTCATTATATTGGTAAGACATCCTTTATAATACCAGAACCTTATCTCGCCATCCATATTATCATTTGTTCCGGTGCTGGTAGTATGATCACCTGTAACGATCATAGCAAAAGATGAATTAATAAGGAAGCATAATTTCCTGTAACGATTTTGTACAGGCAGGTCATATTTCTTATACTCTTTTTTATCTTCATTTGTAAATAGCGAAACCTTTCCCACCTCAAATCTCCAGCCATCTCCTTCTGTCCCTGAAACAACTATGTTGCCATTAACGTCAATGCTGGAACAATCAACCACTTTCAGACCATGTGGTATTATTTTTTTTGTTTTTAAAATAAGATCATAGATGATAATATTGCTTGGAGAAGTTATGATGAAGGTTTTTGTTGGGTCACTGACTGAAACATTGTTGTAGTTAATTGAATCCTGGCTTATATTCAACAAAGTTGAATCTTTAATGTCGAAAGAGAATAGCCCTTTTTCTGTTGCACAAATAATTTCTCCCGATGATTTTATTAAGCCCAATGAATTGATCGTAGCCTGGACAATAGTTTGGGTTTTTGTAACATTTTTATTTAGCGGGTCAAAAAAAAGAATTTTACCGGTGCACAAACCAAGTAAAATACTGTTTGTGTCTTTAAAAATAAGGTCCGTTATAAGAAAATTTCCCTCTTTTGTATTATAACTTGTATTTTTAAAAGAATACAAAATCGTTCTTTTTTTTGAATGTAGATCTACCTGGACCAGGTCACTTCTTCCTTCAGCATGATTTATGAGATAAACTATTCGGTTATCGTCACTGAATTCAATTTTTTTACACATCATAAGCGACGTGCCTTGAAATTGTTTGTCAGCTGAATCAAAAATTTGTTGATCCATCTGTATCTTCTTTTGTGTAACATCCCAAATATACAGCCTGCCACTTTTATCAAGAGCGGCAAATAAGTGCTCATTTGAACTTAATCCTGCAGCAATAACATTGTCTTTTAACTTCCCATCGGATATAAAGAGCTGGTAAAACGCTGAGTGGTTTAGCAGCGCTGATCTTGAGTTTAGTATGGAAGTTTTTTCAGGTGCATACTTTAAGGCCTGGAGTGAATAACTCAGTGCGATGTTTGGGTCATTTGATGAATTTTTTTCCATTTGCACTTCTGCGAGTTGAGCTTTAGTTTCGAGAAGTAACAAGTCACTTCGCTTCTTTTCTCTTATCAAACTATCTCTTGCTGAATCAGATTGCAGCCGGGCAGCATATTCATTTTGCTTTGCGGTATTGATCTCTACAAAAATTTTTTCAATTAGATCGTTAGCCTTTTTTTTCAGAACCGCATCACCGCAATTAAGAACGGAAGTAAGTTTTTTGATCGCAAATTGATAATTTCTTTTTTGCTCATTTGCTGTTTTAACGATTGAATCGGCTTCATTGAAGAGTTTTGTACACTCGGATTTTATATCGATTTGAGATATAGAGTATTTAAACAAGATAAGGGAGGTTAAAAAAACTATACTTAATTTCATTTTGTAGGTGTGCATAATTTGATTAAGGAATCGGT